>JACCDO010011509.1_pt1 | contig 38595 bp, 31 predicted proteins | sample 7446101 | NCBI WGS metagenome assembly JACCDO01 (sample SAMN15323440, study PRJNA562643) | freshwater metagenome | isolation source: river surface water | place: USA:Blue River Watershed | collected 2017-08-16 | reverse complement strand
TTAAATCAGGAGAATACTTTAAATATGATGTAACTATTAAAGAAGACGATAAATCGAAAGAATATACAAATGATATTAATACTTTAGTTGAGAAATATAATGGTAAAAAAGATGGAAAATCTTGGAAGATATTATTATCATAAATTTTATTTGCAATATTTTTATTTATAATATTTTTATTTATAATATTTTTAATTTTTATTTTATATTTATTATATATATATAATGTTAAAAGAACAAGAAGAAATAGTAAAACAATTAAATATATATTTAGGAAATTTAGAAACTTTAGAAAGACCGTCGCAAATAACACTAGATGAAGTAAATGATATTAAAAATAAATTTAATAATTGTTATGAATATCTTACAAAATTATATAATGAAACTATTCTAAATCGTCAAGTAATAATAAATCCTTTAACACAAGATTTAGTTTATGTATCTGATAATTTAAGCAATAATTATATTAAAAATTATTTAGCTTTAATATACTATAATTATTTAATTGAATATGAAATATTTTATTTTACTCATATGCCAACATTAACATTCGGTAATACAAGTTATATTAACAATAATATTGGTACAGGAATTCCAATAAAAACATATCAAAAATATTTATTACAAAATCATAATCCAATAAATCCAACTATTTTAATAACAAATATTTTAGATACTGATTTTAAATCTAATTTTGGAATACACAATAATTATCGAGATGAATATACAATAAATCCAGATGGAACTCGTAAATACACGGATACTACACATAATGTAATAAGAGTGTATAAAAATGATTTAGATACATTATTTAATAATAATCATAGAATGTTACGTGATTTTACTATTGCTATTAATCTAGTTACTAATTTGTTTATAACAAATTTAATAAATAAATTAGTAGAATCATTAAATGTTCCAAATGATAATAATAATATTATACCAAGAATAAATTATTTTACTGATAAAATAACTAAATGTATTATTCCAGAATTTGCAATTAATAAAGATAATATAAGAATAGATTTAGGTTTTGGCAATGAAGAAATAAGTGATAAATGGGATTATATATACGATAATTGGATGGATCGAATTTGTGAATTATTAATAAATGAAAATAATGATCCAAATATTGAATATAAAAAAATATATGATTTAAGATTAATATATTTTGCAGATCCAAATAGAAATAAAATACCTATATATTCAATTATCTATGATAATATTATTGAATCAATAAATAAAGTTTTTACAACTACTCTATCAATATCATCAAACTATATTTCAGAAGGAACTGGTCTATTTTCATGGTTATATTTAATTAATTATAAAAATATAAAATCAATAGGAGATATAAATAAAATGCATGCTAGTTGCATAGGATTTACTGTCATTGAACAATATTTTATGTATAAATTACATTTTAATGCAAAAGATATTTATTTTAATACTGAATATATAAGTTCACAAATACCACATGAGATTTGGTTACTTACACAAGATAGATACTCAGACGAAATAAATAAAAAAATAAGTAATACTAATATTAGTCACTGGATGACTATTATAAATAATAAATTTAATAATAATAAAAAACTAATTAGAAGTGCTACAGGAGATGTAGCTTCTAATTCAGATGTATATAATCCAAATACAAAAATTAACTTAATAAAAGATAGAAATATATATTTTAAAATTTTAGTATATAATATTATTGATTCTGAAATACAATATTTAAATATAAATAAAAATAAATTATCTGATAGACAATATCAAAAATATATTCAAACTATTTATGATATTTATAATTTTATAAATAATACTATAAATAAATATACACATAATACATCGTTAGAAGAATTATCAAAAAATTTTACAGAATCTGATCAACCGTTATTAACAAATTTAAATTATATAAGTTTAGTCAATAGTATTATAAATCGTCAAAATCCATTAAATAATACTCTTAATAGTGTATTAATAGAAATAGATCCAGAAAATATTGACACAAATGAATGGTTAAAGGGTTTATCAACTGATTTTATTAATAAATATTTCTTTTCATTTGATATTATAACTGGTAATTTAATGAAATTAATTAATGATACATTTTCAGAAGGTCTTAAAACTTATTTTACAAACAATCCAAATTATGCAAGAATAGTAGATACTAATCAAGCTAATTATGAAGATTATATAAAATTTATTTTTAAAGGTGGTAACGTAATGGCATACGTATTATTTTCATTTATCAATCAATTACCATTAAATATAAGAAATCTTTTAATTAATAAATTCAAAAAAAATTTTAAAAAATCAGATTCAGATTTTTCGATTTTAATAAAAGATATATCGGCAGAAATTGGTAGAGAACAAATGGATTTAATTTACAATCAACTTACAGATTTATCATATTTATTATTAAATAGAATTAGAGATATTATGGTTACAGATATTCAAAATTATTGTAGTTTTTATTCTTATAGTGAAAAAATAAGAAAATCATTATTTATTAATAAATTATTAAAATCTATAAATAATACTCCAAATCAAAAAAGATCAGAATATTATTCAGATGCTAGTTTTAATGGTATCGAATATGATAATATTTTTTACAGTAATTTAAATGATGATATTAATACTTTTGATAAATTAATAAAATTTATAAATTCTCAACCTATACAAAATACTGCTATGGCAGCTAGAGCTGCTATGTCGACTAATACAGCTTCATCGTCTGCTGTAGAATCTCTAAGAAGAAATCAAAATAGAAGAAATAAATTTTCTTTAATAGAAAAATTAAATAAATATAATGATTTTGGAACATCAGAAAATAGAAATTCTAGAAGAGATTTTAAAATAGAAGCATATGTTAAAAATTCTACAAACTATGCAAAAATATCTTATATAAATTATATACATGAAAGTCCTGAAATATATCCACTTTTAAGAAATGATGTTGAGCTTGAGAAAAAAATATTTTATAATAAATCTGAAACTAATTTTTATATAACACATAATACTTCAATTAATGCAACTGATCAAAATGATGAAAAAAAATTTAATTTAGTTAGAATAAAAGTAAATATTAAGGCACATTATTATGATAGTTCAGTTGATATAAATGATAGATTAATTAAACCTAATATAGTAAATATACCAGGTGAATTTATTGATGTTAGTATTCCACATTATAAAACAACTGAAAAATATTTTAATCCTTTATCTCCAAGAAAATTAGACATAGAAAAATATACAATGAATATAAATGATGATGATAATATTAATTATACTTTTAATGCATATTCATATAATACATTCTTCTATGATTTAATAACTGCATTATTTGATAATAAAAAATATACTGATGACAGATATAAAGTTGACATGCCATGGTATAATAATAAAATGGAAAAACGTACAGAAAGAATAATGTTATTTATTTTAATAGATATTGCAAGAAGAATTGTAATACCATCAAATACACCATCGAGAACAGAATCATATAATGATATAGTAAATGATTTTGATATACTTATTGGTATTATTGATCCTATTATAAAAATATTAAATAATGAAAATATAAATTTTGTATCAAAAATGGATAGTTTAGAAGTACTTAATATACATTTAAATAAACATATTTTTATAACAAATCCTAAATATAATGATTTTTTAATAAAATATTTTATAGTTAATATATTAACAGAATTAAACAATAACTTTATATATATGATTAATATTAAAAATACTAATAATGAATCTATAAGTACTAATTCAGATTTAGATTATTATTTTAAATCTAATGAATATAAAGTTCAATTTATGAATGATAATATTAATAGCTTATTTAATAAATTCACTACATTTTATAATATCATATCTATTTTTATTAGAGATATTTTAAGTAGTCATACATTAAATTTACTAATATATCACAAGAGTGAATTTAAAGATATTAAAATTTTTGAACCTATAAAGCTATAAGATAAAAAATTGATTATTATTTAATTAATCATTTTAAATATTTATTATATATTATATAAATATAATGAATAACCCATTTATAACAACTTATTTAACCACATCTGTTCGTGTATTACCACGTGAGATGGATAATAATATTCGTAAATATATTAAATCAAATATAGAAAAGGAACACACTAATAAATGTTTTAATGATAATGGATATATAACCAAAATTCATGAGATAGAAATTATAAGTGATGGTAAAATTATTCCAGAAGATCCTATGTGTTGTGCAACTTATAATATCAGATTCTTATGTACTCTTTGTCGTCCATTACAAAACTCTGTTATAATTGCAAAAATAGTTGGTATGTCTGAACAACTAATTTTCTTAAATTATGGTCCACTAGATATCATAGTTAAAACAGCAAATAGTATTAATAAAAATATTTTTATGTTTAACCAAAACTTATCGCGATGGACTGTTAAAAAAACAGGCAATAAAGATGAACAAAAATTTTTAGTTCTCAAAAATGAACACTATCTTAAAGTTAAAATTATGAGCAAAAAAATAGTTGATAAAACAAAACAAATTATCTGTATGGGATTTGTTGAAAATATTGCTTCTGATAAAGAAATCGAAACATCTATCAAAGATATGTACGAACCTAAGAAATATGAATCACTTGATGATTTTATTGATTTAGAAAAGAAAATTCAAGAAGCTATTGATAATAATCAAGAAACAACATCTATTGAATCAGATATTAATAGTGAAAATGATTTGTAATAATATTAATATTAATATTTAGAAATCATTTTAGTAAATTATTTGTAATAATATTATTTTTTTATTTATTTTTTTTATAAAATTTCATATAAAGAGAAATACAGTAATTTAAAATAGTGTGATATGAATAATAACAAAAAAAGTGTATATTGTACAAATTGTAATAAACCAAATCACGAATATAAAGATTGTAAAGATCCAATAACTAGTTGGGGTGTTATATTAATTAATTTATCACATATTAATACAATATATAAGACTTCGACTATTCAGCATAGAGAAACTGTTAATTTAAAAAATAAAGTATTTAACATTTTTCCACAAAATTATAAAGATTTAGAAAATCTTAGTATGTATATGAATAATATTAGATTTTTAATGGTTCAAAGAAGACATTCTATAGCTTTTATGGATTTTCTTAGAGCTCGTTATAAATCAGATAATGTTGATCATATCAACTCTTTATTTCAATATATGAATAAAAGTGAAATTCAACTCTTTAAAACAATGAATTTTAATGAATTATGGGAAGAAATGTGGAATCATGATGTTCAAAAAATTAACTCTCTTAAAAAAGAGTTTGGTCATGCTAAAGCTCATTATGAAAAACTTAAAAATGGAATAGATGTAGATCTTGATCTTAATTTTTATATTAATAATATTAATCCGATTTATAAATTTAATGAATGGGGTTTTCCAAAAGGAAGAAAAGATAGACACGAATCAATGTTAGATTGTTCATTAAGAGAATTCTCAGAAGAAACAGGAATTGATATAACTAAAATCAGAGTTATTAAAAATATTAGTCCAATAGAAGAAAATCTAATTGGTACAAATGGTATTCCATACAGACACATATATTATGTTGCCGAAATATATGATAGTGAATTACCTAATATAGATAATAATAATGAAATTGGTCAAATAGGTTATTTTACATATAATGAAGCTGAAGAATTAATTCGCGATTATCATACAGAAAAAAAGAAAATATTACAACATTTATTTATGTATTATTTAGAAATATTAACCAATGATAATAACTCTGATTAAATATTAGCTAAATAACAGCTAACTAATAAATTAGTTATGTATTATTTAGAAATATTAACCAATGATAATAACTCTGACTAAATTGTTTAATAATATTTAATATAAATATTATTATATATAATAATATAAGATAATGGAAGATAATAACGATGATTATATAAATCTTTTTAAATTAATAAAAAAACATAATTGGGATGAATTTAAAAATAAAATAAATAAAATTGATCCAATTGACATGGATATTAATATGAGAGATGAACAAAATGAATATTTATTATCATATTGTACTTTATATAATAAACTAGATATAATAAAATTATTAGTAGATAAAGGAGCTAAAATAGACATTGTAGACAATCAAGATAGATCTATTTTATATATATGTATTAAATATGATTATGATGATATTATTAAATATTATATTAATAAAAACAAAGATAATATTGGTATAAATATTTTAGATATTAAAGATCGAACACAAAAAATACCATTACATTATGCTATACAAAGTAAAAATAAAACTATTACAAAATTATTATTAGAAGCTGGATCTAATCCAAATTTATCAGAAAATAATGGTTATAATGCTTTACACTTGGCTATATTTACAAGAGATATAGATATATGCAAACTAGTTCTAAAATATATTGGAAATATTAATTTAAGATGTAATACTGGTGAAACAGCATTACATTTAGCATGTAATTTAAGATTATTAGAAATATCCAAGTTATTAATAGACGCTGATATTAGTATTAATATTCCTGATACAGTTCATGAATTTACCGCATTACATTATATTGCTACTACAAATCAATTAGATTTATTTAAATATATTTTAGATAAAAAAAGCGATCAAATAAATATTAATAGTCAAGATATTTTTGGTAATACCCCATTACATTATGCAGTTATGGAAGAAAATTATGGTATAGTAAGTCAACTTATTCAATTAAATAATATTAATCTTAATTTATGGAATATAGATGGTAAATTAGCATTACATATATTTTTAGAAAACTATGATGATAGAAATGAAGATATATTAGAATTTATGTTAGAAAAAACTAATTTATCTTTAAGAGACAATAATGGCAATAACTGTATGTTCTATATTATCAATCTTAATTTATGGAAGAAATATAAAAAAATATTAGAACATAAAAAAATAGATCTATATGCCAAAAATAAAAGTGGAGTAATGGTTATAGATCTTATTAAAGATAATGATAAAGATGAATTTATAAATCTAGTAACAGAGTCTTATAATAATAGATTAAAAATTAAACCAGATTTATGGACACAAGAATGGGAAAATATATGTAGTAGAGAGTTTTCTAATCCGGATAATATTAAAAAAGTATTAAAAAAGAATGTAAATAATCAAGAAGAATTAACAAAAGAATGTACAAAGATTATTAAAAAGAATTTATTAGATAATATCGATAAAATTAAAAATGGAGAAAAGACTTGTAAGCTAGCATCATTTCCATTAACAAAAAATAAAGTATGTATTAGATTAAGCGAAGGAGATAATTTATCTGTATGTACTTTTACAGGAAATACATTAGATGTTTTACTTGGATTATTATTTTTATTATCTAAACACAAAAATTCTTGCTCAACTCTTTCGAGTGACTTTATAGAAAACAAAAATATCTATAACTTTTATAAATCTATTGGTATCTTGATGAATTCAAAATCAGAATTCTTAAACTTTGAAATAGTATGGATTAATAACAAATTATATTTAATAGATAACTTTTTTGATAAAGTTAAAAAATGTATTAGTGCAGGAGCAAAATTTATTATTATCCCTATAGGTATAGAAATGACAGAAGGATCACATGCCAATTATATTATTTATGATGTTTCTAATAAATTAACTGAACGTTTTGAACCACATGGATCTACTACACCACCAGGATTAAACTATAATCCTGAACTATTAGATAATATATTATATTCAAGATTCAAAGAATTTGACAAAGACATTACTTATCTAAGACCAAAAGATTATTTACCTAAAGTTGGTTTTCAGTTATTAGATATTTATGAAACTAAGAAAAAGAAAATAGGTGACCCAGGCGGCTTCTGTGCATTATGGGCTATATGGTATGTAGATATGAGATTATCTTATCCTGAATTAGAACCAAAAAGACTTGTTAAGAAACTAATTAAAAGTATTAGAATAAATAATATTTCTGTTAAAAATATGATTAGAAATTATGCTGTCAATGTTATTAAATCACGCGATGAGATATTACAAGCAGCAAAACTAGATATTAATAACTGGATCAATGATGAATATACTGATGTAGAGTTAGATATAGTAATAGACAAAATAAAAGAAAAAATAAGTAATAATAATTAATTAAATAATAATATTTTATGTAAAATATTATTATAAAAAAATGACTGTTGATTATTATCAAAAATACTTAAAATATAAAGCAAAATACTTACAACTTAAAGAGCAAATGGGTAATGCTTATGGACAAAAATTTTTTAATTATAAGTGTATGAACGGTATATTTATTGGATGTAAATGTACAAAATTTTCACTACATGCACCTGATGGACCAATAGATATACCATTGAGAGAAAAATGTCAAACTATAATAGACAAAAAACTGGAAAAAAATGTGGTCATGAATATAAAGAGCATAGACATTATTAAATTTAATTAGATGCGGCAGCTTCTGGGGCAGCAGCTTCTGGGGCAACTTCTGGGGCAGCAGCTTCTGGGGCAACTTCTGGGGCAGCAGCTTCTGGAGCAGCAACTTCTGGAGCAGCAACTTCTGGGGCAGCAGCTTCTGGGGCAGCAACTTCTGGTGCAGCAACTTCTGGAGCAGCAACTTCTGGAGCAGCAACTTCTGGGGCAGCAACTTCTGGGGCAGCAACTACTGGTGCAGCAACTACTGGTGCTGAGGGTGTAATACCATATTTAGAAAATCTATGTTGTAATTTTTCACGGATATGTGGTGGTATTTTTGCGTGTATTCTTTGTAATATATCTACTGGTGCATTTTTAATAACTGGTTTAGCAGCTTCTACTTCAGCAGCTTTTACTTCTGCTGCTTCAGCGTTAACTTTATGCTGATGTTGGCCTTTTAATGCTGTAACTTTTCTTAACATTTATATATATATATATAGATTATATATTATATATTAAAAAAAATCTAATTATTTTTTTAATTTTTTATAAGTTATAAATAAAATAATTAGTATTATAATTAGAAAACTTATAATATATATAGATTTACTTGATTCTTTTTTTTCTTCTTGTTTTTTCATATATATATTATTAAATTCATCATATGATATTTTTCTTTTTCCTGTTTCTTCATTAACTATATTATGTACATCTACTAACCAATAAATAAGTTTATCACGAGATGCAAGTATATCATCCGTTAATGGTAATTCAGATAAATGACGTTTATAATTAAATCTACAACTTTCACAAGGTAATAGAGTTCCAATTATATTTATAAAAAAATTTTTATATTTTTGTTGTGTTTCTATATCTGGTTTATCGGGATAAGCTAACGTTATATAGTGTAGAAAAATCCAGCCATGTTTTCCCCATAAAATAGGATCAATATTATACATCAATTATTATATATAATATTTAACATATTTTAATTTTTATATTATTGTTATTTGAATCAATTAATTCAATAGTTAATTCTACATTCTTTGTAAAATTATTAATATCTTTAATACATTTTATTTTTTTGCCTGATATTTTAGATAATATATATATATTCTTATCAATATTTATATTATTATCTGCTAGCATTTTTAGTAATTTAGGGTTTGATATATTTTTAAGATATATTAGTTTATATTTATTATAAATATTATTATAATCAATAGCAGGAATATTAATCTTATTATTAAATGAATTAATCAATAATTCTTCTGATAATTCAGAAAATTCTATTGAATTAATTTTAATACTATTATTATAATCTTTATAATTTAACATTAAATTACTATAATTTAATTCTTTTAATTTTATTACTGTATTATATACTTTCTTTCTTGATTTAAATAATCTCATATACACTATATGAATTGTATGATAATAATTTAGTAACAGATAAGTATCATATACTAATCTAACTCCTAAATCTTCATCATACACAGTATTATCTATTAATTCTATATTATTTATAGACACAATAATATCATTTGGCATTAATGTGCGAAATCCATGATTGATAATTATATTATCATTTAAAACTACAGGTAAATGATAAAACTTCATATCGTTCATGTAATAGGATTTAATAATTCTATTGATTATATCGAATGGTAAAACTATTAAATTTTTACTAGAGTTCTTTTGCATTATTAACATACCAACATATTTATCTTTATATTTAATAGGATGACCTGAATAACCAGAATAATCAATATCATGAATAATATCAAATGAGTATACAGGAATAGAAGGTAGCAAATTAGTTCGAATATGACTGTGTATTATTTCATTAAATGTAATATTAATATTATCTAATTTAAATTGTAATCCTGTAAAATCTTCTATATCTGACATTTTAATAATATTATCATCGTTAAATTCATTGAAATAATTAATAAAGTCAAACAAGTTACTACTTTTTCTAACTAATATAGCAATGTCATATTCATCTAATGTTAATAGTAACCTATAAGATAAATTATCAACTGTAATATTTGTAGAATCTTTAATAACATGATATAGAGTTAGTATATACTTATCAATAACAATACCATACCCATTAAAATCATTATTATTTACATAGATCTTCTTAATAGTTTGATCAGACACCTGAGTATTAATATTAGTATTAGAGCTAAAAAGCTTAATAAAAGATTCCATCGTAAACGGTTTAATATATCTAGTATCTATATATATTAATATTATGTATGAATATAGAATTCAATTTTTTATAAATAGGCCTTAAGGCCTATTTATAAAAAATTAATGAGGCTTAAAATATCTAAAGATATTTTAAACGAATCAATTTTTATTTATTAGCATGCTTAAAATATCTTTAGATATTTTAAACGAAACAATTTTTTATAAATAGGCCCTCATTATTTTTTATTTATTAGCACTTTTATTAACAAATATCTCTTATTGTATATCTCTTAATAGCTGTTCGTAAGACTCTTTTGTTTGTGCAATAACACTATAGTCTTTTGGTATAGGTGCTTTAAACTGTTGAGCTCCTTTAATTCTTTCTATAAATTTATCTATTTTACTAACATATTTTTCAACTATTTCTTCTATTCTATCTCTATTATAAATTGATTTATATAATTTTATATAATCTTTATTAATAGCCATTACATTAGATATCATATCTCTATCTGAGTTATAACTGTCATAATAGCATATTCCATGAGCATACATATTATTAAATAATATAGAATTAATATATTTTCGTCTACCTTTTTCCATTATTTTTAATTTTCCTAATCCAACTATATTGTCTACTACGGGATAATACAATGATAAATATGATTCTGTTCCAGTTATAGGATATGCTAAATTATATGGTTGTGATAATATAAATGGTAATTTAATACGATCTAATGTATGATCATAGTCATTTTCAAACCTAGAAGTATATTCTTCGATAAACTTTTTAAATGATTTACCTCTTTTATCATCATAATAAAATGTTTGTAATGTATCTTTTAATTTTAAATATGGTGATATTATATTTGTCATTACTTGTGGATTAATATTATGTAATCTACAAAATTCATTAATATATGTTACTAGATTCTTATCTTTTAAATTTACATTTAAATATCTTATTAATGCATCTATTATATCATCTCTTTCTAATTCAGTATCTTCATAATCTTTAAATTCTTCATATACTTTTATCATAGCATCAACATTTACATCATTACCTTTATATTTTATTTGACTTTCATATCCTTTCATTTCAGTAACTATATATTTTAGATCTAATTTTGGTGACAATCTACTAATATACATAAAAAATTTTTCACATATATCTATTAATACTTCTATGTCACTAGTTTTATCATTATTTTGTAATACTTTAACAAGAGGAGTATCAAATTTCTCATCCACAGTAAATATACGAGTTAAATCACCTCTTAAATTATTTAAAAGAGTTATAGCCATTGCTATTTTATCAGATGATTTTAATAATATACTATAAATTAATACTCTAGCATAATGTAAATTGTCAAATTTTAATTTTTCCATCATATCTGTTATATTTATACCCAATTCAGTTTTACTATTATCTTTATAAAAATTTGTAGTATTAAAATCTTCTATAAAACTATTTAGTTTGCTTGATTTAATTATGCCATCATCTTTAGAACCATCAAATTTAATATCTTCACTAGTTACATCAACTATTTTACCAAATATATTTCTCTTTAAAAATAATTCTTCTGGATGAACTATGTAAAATCTCCCAGTATTATCTAGTAGATCATCAATAGAAAATCCAGTTTCATAAAAATCTGGAATATATTCTTCAAATTTATAATCATTATGTTTAGGATTACCGATATAATTATATCTACCACTAGATGTTTCAAACATTATTTTTAAATTATCATAATATTTATCAATACTAAATTTATCTTCTCCTGATCTATTACATAATCTAGTATATATATCTGATCCAATATTAGATATACTTATTTCATATGGTGTTTTATTTTCTGCTGTTATTCCTTTCTTGTAAAGAAAATAAGCTTCACCTTGACCTGTACGACCTACACGACCCTTTCTTTGTACTCTACTTGTTTCACTAATAGTTGTTAATAATAATTTATTATTACGTTTCTTATAATAATAATAATTACTTTTACGTGTACCGGTATCTATAACATAATATAATCTTTTAATAGTAATAGAAGCTTCTGCTATGTTAGTCGCTATTAATACAAAATTTGTATACGGATCACTATTACCATCTTCAAGAGATTTAACTTTATCAAAATCATCTTCTTTGTCTATTCTTAAACTAGGAAAAGTATAATCAATTGATTCTATAAATGATCTTCTATCCGCTTTCATAGTAGAATAAAATGGTAATGCTATCCAAGTATCTGGCATAATATTTGGTTTATTTAATTCTTCTATTAATTTTATAATATCAGCTTCACCTGGTTGGAATACTAATATATCACCTTTTCTAGTTTCTATTAATTCTTTTATTAATTGTACTGCATCATATCCTGGTTTATATATTTCTCCTACAGTAAATCTAGTTCCTGTACCTGGTGCTGATATATGAAATCTTCTATCGACATTAATTCTATCTATGTTATTATTTTTAATCCACATATCATATGGATATTTAAGATTGTCATTTATTAATCTATAATATCTTCTATAATTTGGTTCATCTTCATCAATAGTTGCACTCAATATTACAACTCTAATAGATGGATTATAATATCCATATAATTTTAATAAAGTTAATAATAAATCCATATTTTTATTATGTTCGTGTGCTTCATCAATAATTATAACATCATATAAATTTTGTAAAGTTGCCCTTTTATTATCAAATGACATTTTCTTACATATTGGTAAAGCTGATTTAAATTCTTGTAAAAGAGACCCATCGGTTACAAATTTCAAAACTAATTGTTGTATATTTTTAACATGCTTTTTGTCTTGATGTTGCATTTGAACATTGTAATATTCTAAATCAACTTTAGCACCAGTGTCATCAAGAAATGTTTCTCCTTTGTCGTTTAATTGTACAATTGGTACACCTAACTGTTTCGATACTTCTTCAGCATTTCTTTCAGTTGGTGTTCTTCTTGGTTGTGTACAAACTACTTTGCCAACTGATTTATAATCTATCGCTTTTAAATAATACATATATAATTTTGGTACATGTGTTGATTTACCTACACCAGTTGCACCAGTAACATAAGATATTCTATTATTTATGTAGTGATGACAAAAACCAAGTTGAGATACCCATTCCATAGCCTGCATACTATACCATGAATCTTTTGCTAGTATATCAAATAATTCACCAGAATATAAATATGGTAAATCGGTTAGATAATAATAAGCATTTTCTGCATATTTATTATCAGATGATTTATTAAAATATTTATATGCAATTAATTCATTTAATCTTTTTCCAGCTGTAAAAGTTTCATCACTAACATATCTATTTGGTTCATATTTTGATAATATACCTTTAAATATTAATGTTTCAAAAACAATTTTAATTATTATTTGTTTAATATTTACATATAATTCATCATTTAATGTATCTACATTTTTTTTATCAGAATTAAAACCAGCATCTAATAAAGATTTAAAATAACCTTTAATATTAAACCATCTAGAATCAGGTAAATTTAATCTATCTAATATAATTTTTTTTTCTTTGTCTTCTAATGAACACCAATATTTATTATATTGAGTATATCTTTTATTATTAACATAACTTGAAAATGATTTAGCAAAGTTGTATACATTTTTAACAGTTATTTCTTTAGCAATAGCTTCTAATATTTGTTTTTTATCAATTGATAATAATTTAGTACCATAATATGTTGTTTTAAATTGTTGTAATATGTCTGTAAAAAAATTATACATAAATTCAGGTTTAATAGATTTTAAACATCTATCCATATTACTAAAATTAAATTCATCTAAATTATCTTCATCTATATCGTCATCATCATCGGCTGTTTTAATAGTAAAATAACCGGAATCTAAAACATTTTTTTTAGATCCATATCTTTTATCAAAATTAATACATATACCTTTAATTAATCTTTTTAGAGATATTGTTGATAAAGTATAATAAGAAGAAGATGATGATAAATCTTGAACATTATCTACACTATAATTAGTTATAGGTTTTACTACATATGCAGTATCAGTAGAATATGCTTTTAATAAATTATCCCATATTTCACTAAATAATCTTTGATTAGTAGATGATTGACTATTCCAACCAATATTATTTAAAGCATCATTTAATAAAAATATGTCATTATCATGAAATATTTCATTTAATACAGATATTGCTGTAGCTTTTCTTCTAGATGGAAATATAACAATATCAAATAATAATAATTTAATATCTTTAATATCTTCATATAAATAATTACGTATCGTATTGTAAATATCACCAATATAAAGAGATCCTAATAATAATTTATCATCGTTTGATAAATTAGGTTTAGTTGCTATATCATTAAAGTTTACATCTTGATATTTATTAGTTGTGTATATATTTAAAGTATTTGTATAAGTTTTATTTGTATCTATATCGCTATAAGATACAGGAATAATATTAAGCCAATTTACATATAATTTATTAGATGAAGTTACTAATGTTTGTATAAATAATTTAAAATTATGTTCTAAATGATCTTTATCAAATGGTATTTCGGTACATTTAATGTTTGAAAAATCTCCGTCTCTATTACATCTACCATATTGAAGATTTGTAAATTTATACAATGGTTCTGATTTATTTATATCAACATCTTGATCTGATATTTTTTGTGTATATAAATCAGTGAAAGATCTTAGTTCAGATGGATCAGCATTTAAATATGGTAATAAAAATGTACTAAGCCATTTAACATCTTTATAATTATTTTGAGTTAATTGATATTCAAAATCATCTTTATTTAAATTATTTTGATAATATAATACTTCTATAATTTTTATCATATAGTCATTTAATATATTAAAGTCAGCTGGATTAAGATTTTGATATAAATCAGTTAAACCATTTTTTATAATTGATTTTACAGTAGGAGATATAAATTCCATATATAATAAATGGTACAAAATTATTATTACAAAAAATTATATTATTTTATTTATATATATGGCACATAATAAAAAATATCAAAAAAGTAGTTCTGGTATACAATGTGTAGGCCCATGCTATAAAAAAAATACAAAGATCATACATCCTATTTATTTAAGTATAGTAACCGATGAACATAATGATGCCTTTTGTCCGACAGCAGAATGGACAAATGTTGATAAAAGTGGTAAAAGTAAAAAATTATATGTTGATAAATGCAATGAACCAAGTAAAATAGGTTCAGATTATATCACAACACATGATTTATTATATCCATATGTTAACTTTGATGAATATAATTTCTTAGAAGTATTTTATAACATACATAAATTTAGTGATGCGATTCAATGGATAGAAGATAATAATTTTACACCAATAAATTCAAGACAAAGAATATTTGATTTAGCAATTGATGCATATGGTGGTAATATAGATATTATAGAAACAAGTGATACAAGAGTAGTTGATTTTATTCATAATTTAATAAAGACTAAATATATTAATAATATTGCGATCCCATTATTTAGATTTATTTCAATAAAAGATAAGATTGTAGAAATGAAAAAAGAAAAACCAACAGAAGATAAAGAAACTAATGAGACTATTGTTATAAAAACTAATTATATAATAAAAAATATAATTACTATAGAAAATTTAACAAACTTTTTATCCAGTTATTTTAGATCTGATTATCATGCAAATAAACTAGGATCTTCGAGTGAACAATTAATAAATAAATTTACAAGTTATATTATTGGAAATATAAAAAAATCTTTTATTAAATAAAATATATTTTTTTTATAAATAATTATTATATATAATTATGGCATACGTACCAGTATCTACTATGTTTAATACACCATATAGTTCATCAACAGTATTATCTCCTTTAACTCCTCTTTCTATTACAAGAGATCCTTTAGCACCACTCTCACCACTCTCACCACTCTCACCATTCTCACCAATATCAACAGTAACACAAAGTGTCGTAGTAAATAATAATCCATTAACTATTACAACACCAATTGGTCCAGTTATTACAACAAGACCAACATATGTTGTTGATATTGACACAGGTATGGATGATAACTTTATTGTTCAACGCGATGTAACTAAATACTTTTTATATATTACTTTAGATAAATGGTTATATACTGAATTTCCAAATGTTCTTAAATATTTAGTTGTTGAAAGAGGTCACGTTAGAGTAGTTAAAAGCGAAGATGAAAAAGAAAGAAATAAAGTATCAAATAACTCTTCAGAAGAATTAGAAATGAAAGCAGATTACATAGAAGATAATATTTTAGATGAAAAAACAATGAGAGAAGTATTAATGAGAATTATGAGAGAACTTGGCATTAGATGGTATAACCTCCCTCATCGCGAACCAATTGTTATGGATGTTGTTGAAAAATATCTTAAGAAAAAGCTGCGTGAAAAGATGGGTGGTAGATCTGAAAAGTTATCAAGATCAAAATCAAGAAAATAATTAATTTAAAATTTTTTTAACTTTATCTCTATTTTCTGCTACTAATAGTTTAACATCTTCTTTTAAATTTTTTTCAGATTCCTCTCCACCATTTCTATAATTATTAGTAAATTCATAAAATTCATCAACTACTTTATCAGTAATTAATCCTTGTTCTTCTAATTCTTCACATTTATCATTCAATAATGTATATTTACTTGAAATAAGTTTATCAACTATATCATCTCGTTGTTTTAATGTCCATTTATTATTTTCATATACACGAATATATTTTGATGTAGGACCTGCTAAATATATATTATGATTTTCTGGCATATCATCATTAAAATGAATTTTTTCAATACATAATTTTAATCCTTTAAAATGACTTGTAAGCATTTTCTTAAAATCATTAGTTGTTAAATGTGATAAATTTTCATTACCAAAAGAATTTATATTAATATTTATTGTATTATTATTAATATTATTAATTGTTCCATTATTTATATTAGTTTCTTTTTGATTATTTTTTGTTTTTAATTCTTCATTTTCTTTTATTAAAGCATTAATAATATCATCTTTATTATGTTCTTCTTGACTTTTTATAATTTTATTTTTTTCAATTATTAAATTATTTTTTTCTTCTATTAATGTATTTTTTACTTTACAATATGATTTTAAATGTCTATTTAAATTACTTTTATTATTATAGTTATTATTACAATAATTACATAAATATTCTAAATTATTTTCATATTTTTCATTTAATTTATTATCTATAATTTCTATTTTTTTATCAATACTTTTAATTACATTATCAATACGATCACATGGTTTTTTATTATTTAAATGTTTAACTAATAAATAATTAAATTTAAAACTTTTATTACACTTTTGACAAATATTACTCATTTCTATTTATTATATAATATATATTTTTATATATTTTTACGAATTTATGACTAAGTATGATTTAAATATAAATAATATTATATATTTGTATATTTACTTTTTATATTTTTAGTTATTATAATAAATTATTAAAAAGTATATATGTATCAATAATCACACCAATCGATTATTTTCGCATAAATTTATGATTTATAGTAGAATATGTATTATAATATACTTTTTAATAATTTATTATAAATTTTTATTATAATATAATATATTTTTAGTAGATATTTATAGTTACTGTAATTATATATACAGATGTACTTTTATAATTATGATAAGTAAAATTTAACAATAAAAAAGATAATAAAGATAATATTTTATTAATAGTCATTTTATCTGACTAATTTTATGACTATTTTATGACTACCTACAAAATGTTAATATATAACTAAATATAGGTATATAAACATTAAAAATATAAATATAAAAAAGTTATAATAGATAACTAAATATTTTTTATAAAAATAAATAATAATTCTACTATTTTTTTAAATATAAATTAGTTTACTACTATACTTTTATATTTAGTAGAATAATGCATATTAGTAATATGATATACATTTTATATTTAATTTTTGGTAGAGCGAATTTTCAACACACGCAATTTCTAATTTATTCAAAAAAAATAAATTTTAAAAATATTTTTTTGAAATATTTTTTACTAGTTTTAAAATTATTTTTTATAAATTTATGTTATTTTTAATTAGAAACTATCGATAATATATTTTGTATTACTATATATACTTTATAACAATTATATATTTATTATTAATTTTTAAAAAGTATATATAATATCAATTTTAATAATAGTCATAAATCGTGATTTTATGTACAAAATATGACTAACTTTATAACGATTATTATTTAATTATTTATCTTTGTTATTACTTTTAATTAATTATTGTATTAATATAAATCTATATTTATATGTTATCATAGTTTACTTTCTACTACAATCGCATAAAATATTTAAATTATAGATTTTTTGTTAAATTATATTAAATAATATTTAAGAATTACTTATTATAATAAAGTATATCAGTAACCTAAATTATGTCTATCACAGAACAATATTTATCATATCATAAAAAGTATCAAAAAATCTATGGAGAAAAAGGTCTAGTATTAATGCAAGTTGGATCATTTTATGAAATGTATGCAACAGATACAGAAGGACCAAGTTTAAAAGATATAGCAGATCTTTTAAATACAGTATGTACTAAAAAAGATAAAAATGTTAAAGAAGTATCTATTTCTAACCCTTATCTTGTTGGTTTTCCAATGGTAGCAACTGATAAGTTTGTATCTTTACTTATTAAAAATGGATATACTCTTATCATGGTCGATCAAGTTACTCAACCACCAGAACCCAAACGTCAAGTAACTAATATTTACTCACCATCAACATATATTGGAACAACTAATACTGTTGACAATAACTATGCAGTAAGTATTTATATTGAGTATGAAAAACAAAAGAATAATCACAATTTAATTTGTATTGGTTTATCAGCTATTGATATTTCTACAGGTAAAGTAATCATAGATGAAGGTATTAGCACTGCAGCAGATAGTGAAGTTGGTGTAGATAATGCTTTACGTTTTTTATCTATTACTATGCCTAAAGAAATATTTCTAACTCTGAATACTAACGGTGCACAACATACTAAATATTCAGATAAAGATTTTATTAATGTTTTACAAGTTGATGAACGTATAGTTAAAATTAAAAAATATGATGAAAAGTATTCTAAAATTAAATTTCAATCAGAATTTTTATCTAATATTTACAATAATAAACTAGGATTATCTATTATTGAAAACTTAGATCTTGAACGTACTCCATATGCTCGTACTAGCATAGTTATGTTAATTGATTATGTTCGTAATTATTCTGAAAAATTAATTACTGGATTATCAGAACCAGATGTAAACACAGAAACATCTCGTATGATTCTTGGTAATAATGCAACATTTCAATTATCTATCCTAGAAAACGATGCTTATAATTACTTATCAGGAACAAAATATCGATCTCTATATGATGTTGTTAATAATGCACAAACAGCAATGGGTAAACGCTTTGTTCGTGAAATTATTACTAATCCCTATATTTGTGATAAAAAAATCAATGAGTGTCTAGATAATACAGAATTCATCATTACTAACAAGTTATCGGACAAATACAAAGATAAACTTAAACAAATAGTAGACATCGAAAAATTTAAACGTAAAATGAATATTCAAATGCTTCAACCATATGAATTATGTGACTTTATTGATTCATGTAAAATAATTGTTGATATAATTAAAACAACACAAGATGATAAAATTAATATTAAATTATCTGATAGTAATACTAAAAAATTAAATAACTTTAATAAAGATTGTGATACTATTTTTGATTATCAAGAATTAAAACGTAATACTCTCAATGATTTCAAGAAAAATATTTTTAATAAAAACATCTACAAAGACATCGATAATCTAATAGAAAACTTTGATTGTAAACACAACGTAATAGATGATGTTAAAAATCAACTTGAACAAGTTATTAAAGATAGTACAAAAAAGCCGACTAAAATTAGCAAATCAAGTAAAAAAAGTAGCAATAGTAAAGAAGTTAAAGAACCTAAACAAGATACTAATAACTATATTAAAATTAACTCAACACCATCAGAAGGTTATTTTTTATCAATGTCAAAACCACGTTACGATATATTAAATAAATATTACACAAAATCAGAAGATGATATTCAAGTAGGTAATAATAAGATTAAATTTACTGATCTTCAAGTAAAAGATTTAAAAACAGTTATTAAAATCTTTATTAAATCTAATAATCAAGATAAAACTCAAGAAAAAAACATAGATATTAGTGAAATAGAAGACAAATTACTTAAATTAGTATATGAAAAATATATTATTAAATTAAAAGAATTATACATAGAGTACAATGATATGTTTATTAAAGTTATTGAGTATATTATTAAATTAGACTACATAGTTTCTAATGCTATTACAGCTAAATTATATAATTATATTAAACCTAAACTATCTCAAACAGATAAGTTAACTAATCAAGCAAATTTTATTAAAGCAAAACAAATTCGTCATCCTATTGTAGAAAGAATTATAGATTATGAATACGTTCCACATGATATTTGTTTAGATGATAAATTAAATGGTATGCTTATTTATGGACTAAACTCTTCAGGCAAATCAGTTATGATGAAAGCAGTAGGACTAAGCTTAATTATGGCTCAATGTGGTATGTATGTTCCATGTACTGAATTTGAATTTACTATTTATAATTCTGTATATACTCGTATTACAGGTAATGATAATATTTTTCGTGGTCAATCATCATTTACTTTAGAAATGACCGAACTTAATTCTATTATCAAACGGGCTAATAACAAAACTCTAGTTATTGGTGATGAAATTTGTCGTGGTACAGAAAATATTTCAGGTAATGCTATAGTTGCTAGTACTATTATTCACTTGGCTAAAATTAAATCCAGTTTTATTTTTGCTACTCATCTTCACGAGCTAGTTCAAATTAGCAAAATTCGCGAACTAGCTAATGTTAAAGCATATCATCTATCTGTTGATTATGATACTACTAATGATACTTTAATTTATGATCGTACACTTAAAGAAGGATCTGGTGATAAAATCTATGGTATCATAGTTGCAAAATATATTATTGATAACAAAGATTTTATGCAGGATACTCTAGATATTAAAAATGAACTAACACAAAACTTTTCATCGATGATTTCAGGAAAAAAATCACGCTATAATAATGACATTTATGTATATAAATGTGAAATATGTGGTCGTACTGATGAAGATGGAGAAATGAGTTTCCTTCAGACTCATCACATTAATTATCAATCAAAATGTAAAGATGGATTTTCTATAGATAAACCACATGTTGCTATAAATTCTAAAGCTAATCTAGTAGTAATTTGTGAAAAGTGTCATAATTCAGTACATAATAATGAAATTAAAATAAATAAAAAAGTTGCGACTTCTAAAGGTAAAAAAATTATGTAAAATTAATGATAATAAATTTCTTTTTGTTTAATAATATTAATATCATCAATAAAATCAAAATAAATATTATTTTCTTTTTTATAATCATCAATAATATTATTAATTTGATTGATTAAAATATCATATTTTTCTTTAATTTTATCCATATCAATATCATTTATTTTAATTTGATATACAGGACTTGATTTGCATGATAAATCAAAATCAAAATGATTATCTAGTTTAATATTTTTAATATCATGTAATATTTGTTTTAATTTAGTAAGAGAATTATTATCACATACAGATAGTGTAAAATATCGTTCAGTATGATACGGTTTCATAATAATTTTTGATGAAATTAGATTACAGAAATTATTAATTTGATCTGTATCTAGACTTTGAGATTTAATTTTATCAAAGATTTTTGTAGGATTTTCAAGAATACTTTCATAGTTTAGTTTTGGTATATTAGTATTTTCAGTAATACATTCGACATAAACTTCAGGATTAAAATTATTTGTAATAATAATATCTTTAAAATTATCAGGTACTTTTAATTCAGTTGAAATATCATCAATTAAATTATATAATTTAGTTTGATATTCATAACATTCTTGTAGAAATTTACGATGTTGATCTTTAATTTTTGAATAAGAAAGATCAATACCACCATCTTTATTACCAATAACTACAACTGGAAAGATATCATCACGTTTAACAAGTGATTTTAAATTAGATTTCCATCGTGTAATTTCAGTACATAAAACTAACCCTTCTAAATTATCATATTCTACTAGATTTACATAATTTTCTCCTAGAGTATTATGCGACAGTTGCACGAAAACTATTTCGTGAATATCAGGTGTCTTATTACGATACATTCTATTTAATAGTATATATTAAATAAAATCTTAACTATTAAGTACATTAATATTCAACATTTTGCAAATTTAATATTAGTATTTACTAATATTTAATATTAATATTTAACATTATCAAAGCCGAAATAAATAACATATTATTTTTAATGCCTTTACTAATATTAAATACTAATATTTAATATTATCAAAGCCGAAATCTTCTCCTTTAAGAATCTCTTTATCGTTAATTTTTAATATGATCCAAATAATATTATATTTATTTTCATCCTCTTCATAAAAAGTTATATCAAATGTTTTATTATAGATCTTTTCATAGTAAGTATCAAGAATATGAGATACATGTTTTATTTGTGTAGAAAAATCACTTTGTCTAAAAGTATTTCTACTAATAGAGTTATACATGATTATTTCTTTATCATCTTTTGGTGTAAAATAAAATGTTCTATTATTAATTAATTTTACTGTTTTAAATTTATTATCATGTAATAGATTAACATCTATCTTACTTAAAACATAATTAACATCTTTAATTAGATTTCCACTATTAGGATATTCTAAATTAAGCTTAGTATAGATATCTCTGTTAAAATATTTTGGTTTAAAATACATTTCCATAAACATATCATCATAAGATGTTATACGTGCATTAGAAATATTTGATTTAATATTTTGAGGATAACAAAAGAATTTTTTTGTAACATTTGTTTTAATATTATTTACTCGCTTTTTATAAGTTTCTTGTAGCTGTTCGAAATTAATAGTATTATTCATATAATATTATTAAATTAACATATATTTAAATTAACTTATATATATTTAAATTAATTTAAATAGGAGTTGTTACTATTTTTTCCCACGAATCATTAACATATAGATATCCTTCTCCACCATTATTTTGTGTTAGAAATAATGATCCACCTGGTATAGTTTCTTCATAAATTATAGATTCAGGATTATCTGTACCATAAAATATAATAGTTTGAGGAGAAGAAGGATCGCCAAAATTTAGATATTTAGATGTTGTATTAATAGTAAAATAATTACCTTTTACAGATATAAAATTATTAGAATTATCTACTACAAAATATTTTGTAGTAAGATCGTGAAAAGAATTATATAGATTTTTTACATAAGTAAATAAAACATTAATCTTATCAGTGATAGATTGGGGTATAATTGCTTCCATTATATTATAATAATTATAATAATATAATCTTTAAATATCTATTTTAGTTAACTTAATATGTTTTAGTTAACTTAATCATCATCTTCTTCTTCATCGCTCTCTGTTTTTTTAGCTTTAGATTTTGTTTTAGTTGTTTTAGCAGCTTTAACTTTTTTAACAACTTTAATAGAATCTTCATCAAATTCTATTTTATGTATATTAGTAACAGTAGCATTATCTATATCATATTCAATATCTTTATTTTTTAGAGAATCTTCTATAATAAATTGCATAATAGTTTCAGCATATGATTTCGCTTTATCACTAGATATATTTTTACCAATAAAATATTTTTCAATTACAATTTGTTTTTGTGGTGCTTTAAGACGAAAGAATTGCTTTTTCATACTCATAAGTTCTACTTCATTAATTTTATTATTAAATTTTTCTAATTTATTTTCCATAGGTTTATCAAGTCGAGCAATAATATTCATAATTTCTTTCTTAATAGTTTCATCATCAGTATATTCTAATTCTAAAAGATAACGAGCTTTAGTATTATTTAATATAATATTTTGGATTGTTGCCATTATTATATAATATAGTAATTATAGCTTTAAATTAACTGTTATTAATAGTGTTATTGTTATTATTAATTTTATTTTCAACTTTTATAATATATATGATAATAATTAAAATAATAACAGTAGTTATAATATTTTTTATTATATTTTATTATCTAAATAAGAAAAAACAAAAATTAAATAATAGAAAAACAAAATTAGTAAAATTAAATAATGCTGATAGAATATTAGATGATAAAAATTTATTAGATATAATTTATAGTATAGAAGGTTATTACTATTATAATCAACAAGCATTTGGCGAATTAATTAAATATCTAGAGTCTTTTTTAGAAATAATAGAATTAATTAGAATAGATGATCACTATAGTACTAATTTGTATGGCAATTTAAGAGATCTTAAAAAATTAATAATAAATACTCTTATTTCTATTGAAATAAAATTACCACCAGAATATAATATTAATGATGTAGTTAATGATATGCAACAAATATTAGACAAATATATAGATGAAGTATATTTAATTCATGAAAATTATATTAAAAGAAAAGGTATGGATCACACAGTTAAAATAATTAAACGAAATGATCTAGATGGTTATAATGGAGATAATAGCATATTTGAACCTAATAAAAAATTATTATTTAATAGAATATAATAACTTAAGTTATTTTTTAATAGTTAATTTAGATACATATATTATATAATTAATGGCTCTTAATCAATCAACAAATGTTAAATATAATTTTAAACGTAACAAAGATCCAGAAATGTGTTACAGACCACCACAAGTAGAATTTACTTATTATCAAATATGTCAATTTCCTAATCCAACAACAAAAAAATACGGAGTAAGAAGAATTAAATTAAATGAACACTATGAAATAATTGATAAAAAAGAAAAAGAGTACGATAAAAAGAAAGTATTAAGATTTACAGAAACTATTCCTGAAAATAAATTTGCTACTTATCCTACTTTTACTATGTCTATGGTTGCATTACCTAGACCAGATCAAATTATTGGTGCTAATTCTGAATTACTCAAATAGATAATTATCTCTGTATTATCATAAGAACTATAGCAAATACTATTAATACTACACCAATATAAAAATAATGTTGTTGTATTTGTGGTTTACAATAATTATCTAAATATTGTATTTTTGAATAATCAACTTGTTCTTCTCTATATGATTTTTTAATCTGTTTTTTATATTCTTCAAAATCCAAGTTAAATAAAGCATTTTGTTTTTTACGTTCAATTTCTTCTGCTGATATAGAACCCATATATATATTAATTAACAATATAAAAAATGAAAAATAAATAAAATATATATATAGCTTAAAGTTAAAATAATATTATAACTATAATATATAAAAAATGTTATACATGGTATGTCCTACATGTGGCGAATTACTCGGAGATAAACAACTTATATATATGAATAAATTAAAAGAATTATGTGATAAACACGATATTAATGACGAGCTTTTATCGCGTGGTTTTGATAAAACACCAGCATTTGTTGAAGAACGTCAAGCATTAATTAAATCTCTATTTAAAAATATTTGCTGTAAGATGCGTGTACTTAATTACGTCGAACTAGTTAAACTTATTAAAGGCTAATTATTTAGAAAAAGAATACTTCTGAAATATTTCAATCAATCTAGTTATTTTATCATCATCTAATTCTAGATTTATATTAACATGTTCTCCTTTTAGAAAATTCAAAAAGTTTAAGTCATATTTATTTTTTCTTTCTTTCATAATATTGTACATTAATAATTGCAATATATATTTTAGATTAATATCCTGAGCAACTTTAATTTCCCATAAATTATCTTGATTATCTATCATATCTATTTCTCCAATTAAATCATAGTTTTCTATTATTTGATTAAAATTTACAAACTCATACTGAGTATTATGAGCAAAATTATATATTTGATCAAACATATCGTTATATAATGCTAACATTAATCTAAATTTATATCCTTTGTTTGATATATGATAATAATGTTGAGTACTAATAGAGTGTTGAAATACTTCACAATAAAATTGTAATTTTTTTAATTTATTAAAATCTGTACATTCTTTATATTTTTTATAATTTTTTTTTATCATATCTAGATTAGAATGAACAAAATCTAAATAATATTTATTTCTGATTACATAACTATATTCGTTAAACTCTAATAAGTTATTTTTATTTTTTATTCTCATTAATATAATATCATTTAGTACTAATGCAGGCAAAGAGTTTTTAATTTTATCAAACTTTTCCCATGTCATATTATCTTTGTGTTTTAATATCCATTCATATGTTTGTTGATTTGTACATTCTATAATATTAACGTTGTTTAATAGATTTCTAATATCTACATAGTCTTTTAATTTAACATTATTTTTTAAATGTATACAATTAACAAATAGAGATTCTGTATATTTACCTAAAAAGATAGGTGATACAAATTCTATTTTTGTAAAATTATAGTCATATATTTTAGTAATATTTTTACTTATATTATCATAATTAATTATTTCTGATAACTCGTATAATATATTTACAGGTACTGATTCTAATATTCTTGTTATTCTATTATCAAACATAATTTCTTTGTTATATTTTAGCGGTGGAAACTTTAGTTCGTTATAATCAGAATCTGATACTAAATCGTAATGTTGTGAATCAATTTCACCAAACCAATGATTTATACTAATAGATTTTTTATTTGATTCAACTATAATAGATAGAGACTCTATAGCTCTCGTAGCAGCAACATATAATAAGTTTCTTTCATCTTGATGTTGTTTTTCTGTAAAAGTATAGTAATTAATTAAACAAGGTTTTGCTCCAATTAATATAACATGCTTCCATTGTAAACCTTTTGATCCACAAATAGTAATTAAAGAACAATAACCAGGAACTGGTTCATATTTTAAATTAGGATTAGCTTCTTCTTTTGATTCATCGTAATATTGTTTAAATTTAATATTATATTTTGATAAAACATTTGATACCATACAAAGACCTGTTGCAGAGTTAATAGTAATTTTACCTTTAATAGGAGATATAATTGCAATATCAGATAGATCTATGTCACCTCCTTTTTCTAATATATCGTGAATAATTAGAATTATTTTTTCATCGATGTGTCCTTCATAGATAATAGGCTTTATATTATTAGGTCCTTTTGATGATATAATTGGATGTGTTTGGTCTGGTCTAAGAGTTTTAGAAAATTCTATAATCTCACTATGAGATCTAAAATTAGTTGTTAGAACAAATTCTAATCCATTAAATTCAATAAAATATTTTGACTCTGAATCTCTAAATTGAAATATATTTTGATTTGGATCTCCTATAAAATTTAATATTACTCCTAATTTTTCTTTTAATAAACTTACGATCTTGAATTGTATATAATTTAGATCCTGTGCCTCGTCAATAAAAATACATTTAATATTATTTAATTTAGTATTTATTTTTAAATCATCTATACTAGTTCTTTCTAGGTATTGCATAAATTTATATGACAATAGCGACACATCTATTTTATTATCATCGTCTATGATGTATTTAGATAGTGCATCTATAGTTGATATAATATTTGGATTAATCATATCATCTTTGTCGACTGATTTAACTCGATTAATTAAATCATTTTGCGCATGTCTACCAAATACTACAACTAGAATATCATTTGTGTTATATATATTATTTTCTATTAAATATATTAGTTTCAAAACTATACATTGTGTCTTACCTGATCCGGCACATGCAATTAGTTTTGTATCTGAAATATCATTAAAAGTAATATAATTATATTGTTCCTGAGTAAGCTCATAGCCTTTATATAGCATAAATAAGTTTTATTATTAATATTATAATATTGTTATTATATTAAGTATTTGTCAATTTTTATTTTATTATTCTCTAGAATGCTAAAATAAAAATTAATGATGCTTAAATTATCTTTAGATAATTAAAGCGAATCAATTTTTATTTATTTTCGTTAATTAATTTATATATAATTTATGGATTATTATCAGAAATATCTTAAATATAAAAATAAATATATTTCTCTAAAAAATAGTGTTGGTGGTAAATGTTCTACAATACAAAATTGTAATATATTGAGAAATAAAATAAAAAATATAATAACAACTAACGAATTTAAAAAAATTAATAAATTTAATAAATATACAGACTTTACAGACTTTACAGACTTTACAAAGTCTACAAAGTTTATACAGTTTATAAATTTATTAATAGATAATTTACTTCCTTTTAAAATAGATATATTAATAAATAATGAGTCTAAGCTTATTGAATTATTAAAAAATATTGACGATTCTATTTACATCCATATGAATAGTAAATCTATAACAGATATTAATATGGTACCTATGAAAGATATTAACCAACTAATAATTTTAAAATCCAGACATTTTTAATAATAAAAATCTACGTAGCACTTGCACTCATTGCCTTTCTATATTCAGCACTTCGCAGAGCATTTTTAAAATCTTTTTTCTTTTTATTATTAACAACAATAGATGTTGATTGACGAAACTTTAATTTAAGTGGATCTTGTTCAGCATCAGTATCATTAGGTATTCCTAGTACATTAACTACTACACCGACTCCATGAACAGTTCCTGATCTGTATACAAATGCTTGAAAGTTTTCAATGAATTCTGGCTTTTGTTTAAATTTAAATGTTACTACTGCATATTCTTTAGTTTTAATAGTATCTCGACCATCATTAAGATCTTTGTTTAGAATCATACGAGCAGATTGGCGTGCATTGCCAATTTGTAAATAAGGTGTGTAACCATCTTTAAGAGTTGCAGAATGACTGAATACACTTACTATAGCATCAAAACGCCATGTTAGATATTTATCAACTAGTTTTTTATTTTTAATTAAAATCATACCCTTACGAACTGTTTTTTTATTAACATCTTTATCAACTGATGCGATTGCAATAGTTATACGATGATGATCATGTGCACTAGTAATTTTTTGATCAATATAATTATTCATTGATTTTACTCTTACTTCTTTAAATTCTTTTCCAAAAAATGGACCCAGATACATAGTATCACCTACATTAATAGTTCCACCACGATTAATACCAGTAATAACAACTCCGATACCTGGAGGATTATAAACTGTGTCGACAAAAAACATATGTTCTGTATTATTAGTAGCATCTTTAAAATATGATTTATCAACATGATTGATAAAACTTTTAATTACGCGATTATTACAACGTTCATCAATTTGTTTAGTCGTATCATTATCAAAATTATTCCACATATTACGAGGTTGTAATACACTAAGAACATCATTTATAAAATCAATGTAATAGCCATTTTTATTAGATACTGTAATTACAGGAATTGATATTTGACGATATTTATCATTGGAATAGATATTTTTGAAATAATTTAGTTTATCTGTCTTATAAGTACCTAAATTATGTTTATCGTTGTAAGGTGAATTAATAAACTCTGCCGACACTTTACCAATATTTTTACAATAAGAATTAATATTTTTCATAGTTTCAGCATAAATATCTTGAGGTGTAATATCATATCTGGTAACTATAATTATAATAGGTATGTTCATACTTAATAGAATAGTAAAATGTTGTTTAGTCATTGGTAGAATACCTTTATTCGCTCCAACAATTAAAAATGCATAATCTGGAAAATGTGCTGAAACACCATAAGCTGTTGTTTTAAAATATTTCTCATGGCCACATAAATCAAAAAGCGTTACTGCTCTATTATTATTTGTTACAAGTGTTTTTGATGCAATACTCGATGTTTTTTTAGTTTCTATTTCATGAGGATGTTTTGCGATACTCATACGAGCACTACCATCACCATCATCTAGTTTACCAGTTGTTAATACACCTACAAACGTAGATTTACCTGAATCGACTGATCCAGCAACTGCAATACCAAGATCAGTTATATATGCTGGAGTGTTATCCATAATTAATATATTATATTTGTTTATTGTTTAATATAATTAATACTATGATTATATTAAGTTATCAATTTTTTTAATCTTTTTAGAGATTAAAAAAATGTTAAGGCTTAAAATAACTCTAAATATATTAATTTAGTATCTAAATGTTTTAGTAAGATTAATATGCGTGTCAGTACTTACGACAGTGTTAATAACACTATTTGGTGATACAATCATATTTTTATCAATACAATCAAGTTTGCTACCATCAAAATAAACAATGTTATTTTCTTTTGTATAGCCAACTAAAGTGTAGAGAACATCACTATCTTTGATGGTAAATTTAGTTCCAGGAGATAGATTAGAAAAATCAGACATTTATATAAGTAATAATTATTTAGTAATTCTTAAATACTAAATAATTATTTTTATCAAAATTTAATTATAATACATATTCTTTTGAATATGTTTGATACCAATTACCTGTAAAAATTATTCTATTTCTTTTTTTATTAGAATCTAATAATTGTATTGAAGTATTATCAAAACGATGAGTGTTTGTTTCATTATATCTATTATATAAAACAATGTGATCAATTAGATATTCTTGACCTAAATCTATTTCTATTTCATTTTTACCTGTATTACCATGATAATAATTACTATCTTCTCTAGGTGCACTTCCATTTACTGCGTTACTTGCTGGCAAAGCACTATCATATGCAGTTCCAATAGTAATACTTACAGCTTTATTTTTTGCAACATTTACACCACCGGTATCATATACTTCAATTTCTTGTATACTCCAATAATTTTCATATGGTATAGCAGAATCAACATTATTACCAACACGTATATATCTTGCTTTATTTTGTTTTTTTAATAAATTACCACTAATATCAAAATTTCCTGCAACTATAGTATTTTTCAAAGTTGTATTACCACTAACATCTAAATTTTCTGTTACTGTAGCATCTTTAATAGTTGTTTTTTTAATTTTTGCATTATTAAATGTTACTGTTCCATCAGTATTAGAATAAACACTTGCTATAGATTGTATAGCTTCGTTAGATAGAGATGGTCCACTACTAGCATCTAAACCTTCGGTTTTTTTATTTTGTAGTAATAAAAATACCAATAATATTAAAATTACAATAATAATTATATGTTTTATTTCTAATTTCATTATAATATTATATTATATAAAAATTGATTTTATTTATAATAAATAATTATAAATATTATAAATATTATAAATAAGCATAAATATATTTTAAAAAATGTCATTTAGGGATATGAGCATACTATATATATTAATAACCAATATGAATAATATTAAAGATATTTTACAAAAACATAATGGATTTTATCCATGTAAAAATAAAACAGAGATAGATGATATTATATCAAAAATATCATCAAAAATTAATGATGATATTATATCACAAATATCATCAAAATTAAATATTGATAAAAAAGACTTACAAAATGTTATTGCTAAATATTCATATATTTTCGATGAACAACTCGTACTAGATACAAATAATAAAACTAACAATGATTATGCTAGTCTAACTAGCTTATTTATGAATTCTAAAATCTTACCAATTCGACACAATGGCGTTAATCCTATTTTTGGACCATTTGGTACTGATTGGATTCACGATGTTCAAAAAGACGACAATGTTAATACACCAGATGTTATTCGTCGTCGGAAACAATTTGAAAAACTATGTTCAATTAAATATCCAGCACAACGATCACCTGAATGGTATGTTCAACGTGATGGTAAGATTACTGCATCTGATGCTGGTGTAGTAATAGGTGAAAATAAATATGAACAACCTTATCGCATGATAGTAAAAAAAACACGAGAAACATTTCAAAATAACGAAGCAACTTATCATGGTAAGAAACATGAAGATATTGCGAAACTAATCTATGAGTACAGAATGAATGTTCACGTTCACGAATTTGGCATGGTTCCACACGAAACAGTTACTTGTATTGGTGCATCGCCCGATGGTATAGTTACACCATATAAAAACGATATGGTACATCTAACAGAATTAGTTGGTCGTATGTTAGAAATTAAAGTACCACTACGACGTCAGATTTGCACAACAGGAGAAATCAAAGGCGATATTTGTCCTATATATTATTGGGATCAAACACAATTACAAATGGAATGTTGTGATCTAGATGAGTGTGACTTTTGGCAATGTACTATTTGCGAATATCCAAATCGCGATCTATTTATTGCAGACACATGTAAATCAGAACCATTTCGATCAAAAACAACATCATTTGAAAAAGGTTGTTTAGTACAACTACTACCATCAGATAAAATAGTCCCTCATAAAGATCCTAATTATCTAAATGTTATTCATGAATATGCTCAATTTATTCATCCACCAAGAATAGAAATGACTCCAGAAGAATGCGATACATGGGTAGAAGAAACATTAAAAAAAATACCAGAAACTCATCCTACTTATTCATATGATAGAACAGTATGGTGGTATCTAAAAGTAGGCCACAACGTTACTATTCAAAGAAATAAACAATGGTTTGCCGATAATAAACATAAATACGAAAAAATGTGGGATGATATTACTCTTATTAGATCAGAACAAGATTACAAAGATATGTTTTTAGGATTTGTAGATGCAACTTCTATTGGTGATAAAGATTATAATCTTGAACCATTAAGAAACAAAATTATATTTGCTTTTATAAATAAACTACATGATTCAGCTAAGTTAACTAATAAAGAAAAATTAACTAATCCAAATAAGTTAACTAAAAATATAAGTAAAAAAATAGTTAATTTTATAACTACATGGAATAATAAATTAAAAGAAATAACTAAAAAAAATATACTAGAAGATAAACTCAATGAACTATTTACAGAGTTTGAAAAAATCTTTTAATCACTTTAAGTTTAAAAATTAGAATTTCTAAAAAATTCTCTTCTTAATTTATTTACTTCTTTATCATTTGGTCCTTTTTCAATTATTTCATCAAAATCTTTATCTTGTAACATATTTAATATAAAATTAATTGAGAATACACCACATTCAGAATTACCAAATTGATGTCTTTTAGAATTATATCTTACATCACTTTTTTTACCAGTATTCTGTTCATAAAATTTACTAAATTTATTCATTAATGCAACTACTCTTTTTTCTGGAGCTGTTCCATAAGAATCATAATAATATATTCTACCATCTTCCATATCCATAAATCCGGCTACCCAATGTGATCCGGATTCATCATGATCATCTAAATTATATATAATACCAAATTTAGTATTTTTATCATTATTTACAGCATCATTTAAATCAAGATCGCTAACACCTTTATATTTTATTTCTTCAAAATCCATAGGTACAGCTCCTAAAAATAAAAATTTTTTATTTATTGGTTCATACTGTTCCATAACTTGATTAATATCAAAAGTGTTTAACCACTTAAATTGTCCAGCTGGACCTTCTGGTCTTAAAGTAAATTTTTCTAATTGTAATTTCATAGTTTCATTCATGTGTTTTATAAAATCTTGTTGCGTCCAACATACTTGACTATTACATTGTTTACTTACTTCTCCTATTTTTTTTAATAAATATTTTTTATATCTTCTTGGATGTAACACTTCTTTTTTACAAGATAATCTAATTTGTTTATCGTGATTTGCTTTATTATATGCTTTAACCATTTCAACTAATACTGGTAATGTTATACAAGATCCAGCTTCAAATTTTAAACCAGGAGCACACTTCTTATCTTCTATTTTTTTTGCTTCTACCTTTTCAGTACTTATACTATCAATTTTATCAGTATTAAGACAAACATTATTATTATCCTCCATATAATAAAAAAAAGAGAAAATATTTTATATAAAATTATTTTTTCATAAGTTTATCCAACTCTTGAATATTAATATTATCAAAATCATCATCTAATATATAATATTTTCCATCAACAAAAAAGCCGTTAAATACCAAATATTTATCTAGAATTAATCCATATGGATCAACATATAAATCTTTACTATTGTGTACATATTTAGTAAATATATATTTATTAATATAATTATTTTTATCAAACACATGAGCAACTATTTCATCTTTACTTTTTTTTAATTCTGGATACATATCTATAATTATATCTATAACTTTCATTTTATGCTCTCGAAGCGTCATAGATTTTATGGGAGGTTTAGTAGAACTCATTATTGTTATTGTATTATAATAACAACAAATATATAATATAAACATAAATTTTCATCTTTTTATTCTTTATCACATTCAAATGTTAATACAAAATTTATTTTCTTTCCTTGAAAATTATGAAAATAACTTTCATCACTTGTATTAATATCTTTTATTTGAATTATTAAACAGTCTAGTTCATCTATAGGAGATTTATCATCGTCATAATTCATTTTAATATTTTTATTACTATCTACAATACAGAAGCATTCTTGTGATATATTTGGAAAAAATACAAATATTTTATCATTGGCTAATGCAGAGGGTGATTCAGATATATATTTAGTTTCAGAGTTATAATTTAAATCTATAAATCCTAAATGTTTCGCAAATGATTCTTCTTGACAATCTAATTCAAAATTATCATCATTTGTATTTTCTAAAATAATTCTATTTTTCTTATCTTTTCTGCAAACTATATTAACATCTGCTAAATTTTCAGTTATACCTTCCATTACTTCATCTAATGTATAATATCCTGGTTCTAATTCTATATTCTTAGTTTCATCTCCTACAATTATTTTAAATTTATTGCATGTTTCATCTATTTTAGGTTGTAATTCTGGTAGTGTTTTTATTTTTAATTTAATATTTGTAATATTTTTATATGTTCTATTATATTTTTCATTAAAATCTATCATAAAATCAGCATAATATTTAGAGTCAAGATCTTTATCTTGTACTATATCTATATTAATTATTTCACGTTTAACTTTATTCTTTGCAGCAGTATTTGTAGCATTTACTTTACTTTTAGATTTTGCTTTAGGTTTATATTCTTCTTCTGATTCTTCAGACTCTTCTGAGCTAGTTTCTTGTTTAATCTTTCGTGTTTGTACTTTATTTGAAAATTTAACGTTCTTTTTTGATTTAGATTTTGTTTTTTTTTCTTCTTCTGATGATTCTTCAGATTCTGATTTTTCTGAACTTTCTTCTGATTCAGATTCTTGTTTTTTACTATGTTTTTTCTTAACATCTTTAACTGCTTTTTTAAGTCCATTTTCTTTATTCATAGCATTTTTTTTCATATCAATAATCATTTTTAATAATTTTTCTTTTTGAGTCATTCCTTCATCTTCAGAATCTTGATCATCATCTTCAGAATCTTGATCTTTCTTTTTAGTAGATCTTCTATTTTCATAACTTGGTAAATCTTTTTTATTTGCTTGTTTTCTAATTTGATTTTCTATTTCTTCCGGTGTCATATATAAAAGAGCTTGTGGGTCTAAACCTATATTTGATGCAATATGATTTCTCATATTACTTACTTTATTAGCTAATTCATTTACATGTTCATTATCATCATCGTTATACATATTGTTTCTGTTTCTATTATTATTATTATTTCTAGTGTTATTATTGTTATTATTATATTGATCATTATTATTATTATTTCGATTAGAATAACCACGTTCTTGTTGCATTTGCATATATCTATTTTCTGGATTACCCCCGTTACCCCCATTTATTTGTCCATTTTGATCATATGCACCAAAATTATCCATTTGACTCATAAATTGTCCACGACCATTATTATTCATACCGCCTCCACCTCCACCGCGCATATTACCACCACCTCCCATACCACCTCCCATACCACCTCCCATACCACCTCCCATATCAGCACCAAATTGACTAAAATTATCGAATCCACCAAATGCACCAAAATCACCTTGTCCCATTTGACCCATTTGATTCATATTATTTTGTGGTTTATCTCTGGAATCACTACCATCTAATCTAAAATTTATTTCAGGAGGTCTTTTATTATTCATACCAAAATTTGGATTATACATAGTAGGATTACCTATATCCCCCATACCACCTCCCATACCACCTCCCATACCACCTCTCATCATATTATCATCCATTTGATTTTGACCACCATCAAATCCTTCGTATTCTCCTTTTCTCATCATCATACGACGTTCTAATTCAGAAGCAATAGTTTTTTTATCTCCGGATTGTATAGCATCATTTATATTTCCAAAATACATTTGATCTCCTAATGTACCATCTGCTCTAATAAATCCACCATTTCCACTAGATGAAAATGATGCATAACCACCTGCATCAGATACAGATCCAAGCTTATCATAATTAGGACCTCCTTTTTGACTATTTTCTTCACGATATTTTGGTCGTTTATCAACTCTTACTTTACGATTACCATAAAGATCCTTTTCTCTTTCCATCTTATAATTGTTTAATTTTTGACCAGTAGTTTTTCCTGTTTGATGAGATCTATACTCGTTTACTGCCATTTTTAAACAATCTGAATTTAATTTTTTAACAATATCTTTTTTACTACCGCTAAGATCGTTTTTATTAATTTCTATTACATTTTTCATTTTCTTACCTAACCAAGTTTTACATGCAGATTGTGCTTGTTGACTTGATCCAATATCTTCAAAAAATGATGTAAATTTTTCACTTAATTTTGATAAGTTTTTATCAGAATAAATAATATTAACTATATCATCCATCTTATATTTAATATAAATTATAATAAAAATTATTTACTTAATACGCATTGCAATATAAAATAATTTATTATTTTAGCATGCAATGAATAATAAAATTATTTATTATTTTAATACGCATTGCAATATAAATTTAATTCACGCAATTAAATAAATTTTAAAATGTTATAATAATATATATAATGAATTATACAAATCCTTCACATTATGCAATAAATATGATGAATTCTGGTCAATCAAATTTTGGTAACTCATATAAACCTAGTCAAAATATGATTCCTCATAGAGATAGTAAAAATCACGGTCATGTAATTCATAATAATATTAATGAAAATATTGTTTCTGAAATAGTTACTGAATATACTGTTCATGTCGATAGTATTGATCGTGATATAAATATATTTCCAAATCCATATAAATTTACTTTATCATTAGGTGGTGTAGCAACACAAACAGGAGTTAATGGTGTTCCTGATCCTAGAATTGATGTAGGATTTAGAAATGTTAAATATGTTAAACTTAAATATTTAATGTTACCGAGACATATTAAATTTGATAGAACTGTTGATATGGGTGGAAATAAATCATATGCACATGCTGTAACTAAATCAACTATACTTTCAAATTATAGATATTTATTAATGAGAATAAAAGAAATTTCAAATGATAAATTATATTCAACAAATGATACTATTAAAAATGATTGTTTTATAATTTATAGAGATTCAAACTATCTCGATGCTATAAATGATTTATGGTTTGCAACTCAACCAACAAAAATATTTTATGATAATGGGTTAAAAAATTTATCAAGAATGACTATTGAAATATTAACACCACAAGGTGAAGAATTAAGAATATTATATGATGGAACAAATAAATTAAATTATACTGAATTAAATACTGATCAAAGTACAGCAGTTCCATCATCAAATTTTTATACTAATTTTAATGAAGCAATACAAACAAATATGGAATTTGAAATTGGTGTATGTGAAAATCAATTAAATACAGAAAAGAATTATAGATAAAATATATAACTAAGTTAACTTAATTAAGAATAGTTAAGAATAGTTAAGAAT
>JACCDO010094410.1_pt1 | contig 38602 bp, 25 predicted proteins | sample 7446101 | NCBI WGS metagenome assembly JACCDO01 (sample SAMN15323440, study PRJNA562643) | freshwater metagenome | isolation source: river surface water | place: USA:Blue River Watershed | collected 2017-08-16 | reverse complement strand
GATGGCCGGAAAGTTAGATTTGTGAGATTAACTAAAATAGCGCGCACTATTTTGCACACGATCGCCGCAAAAAAAGTTTTGAATTTTTTTTGACGCAAGTTGTCGCAAAAAATTAATTTTGTCGGAAATTACACGCAAAATTTTATTCGCGAAATAAGACTTTGCGAAATTCCAGCATTTGAGCATCTGTAATTCTACTCTCGTCAAAAACAGTATAAGGTACTCCATGTAATCTTGACCAAATGTAGTATAAACTATAAGGGCCGCATTCAGTATCCGAATCTTTTTGATGCTGAATTGAATTCATAACAATTTTGGAATTAAATTTTGCAGTATTCAAATATTGATTTGTAGCTATGAGCCAACCTTGAACTTCCCGCATTGGTCTATTACCAGATGAATTAAAATACTCGACGGACACATTTGGTTTCTCTCTCCAATCAACAAACATGCAAAACCAATGCTTACCAGGACCGGTACTTACATCTGTGTTTAGAACAACGCCTAAGCAATTATATTTGTTTTCTTTGACCATTTCAGTAACATCAATTTTAGCTAATTCTGTTCTGTTTTTAGCAAAGTCGATCATTTGGAAATAAATGTGGTAAAAATTGGGAAAACTGGAAGTTGCCCAACCATCCAAAACATCGTCGATGTCAAAATTGCTCAACAAGTTATCATTGTTAGCGGGCCCTTTGACTTTAAAATAACCTTTGACTAATTTAGGGTCTAATTTTTTAACTGCGCATAATTCATTATCGCAACCAACTTCTTTAATAATTTTTTCCTTTGTTAATCCAGAAGCGCTTGACCGGTCATATTTGTTTGTCACAGACTTATAATCGCGAGTATTTCTAATGTTAGTCAATTCACCATAGCTTTTTTTGTGGTCCTTTAGGTCCTTTTTAGAACTAAGTTTGTGACTATCGCGACGGTCCTGACTGTTGTGGCGGCCATTATGGCGACTGCCGTATCGGCTTTCAGTATTATATTCGGGGCTTTTGTAACCAGAGTCGCCGTCGGCGCTTTCGGTGTCCGTACCCGAATTAGTTTGGTCAGAATCAGAACCCTGACCTTTGACCTTTTTGTATAAAGTCTTAAATATTTCATCAGGCACACAATCACCTTCTGGTTTTAAATTATTACAATTAGTTTGTTTATCCGCTTGGGAAAAATTCATTAATAACCTTTATACTAATATTAACAAAAATATACTACCGCAGAAAATTAACAAAAAATAAATTTAAACCACGTCGCCCATTTAGTTATAACTAAATAAAAAGTAATTTCTTTTCTTCGATAATTTTATAAACATTATCTTTTTCGGTAATTGTCGTTTTCAGAGCATCGACCAAAATGCGCTCGTAAGCGTCGCGAATTTTTTTGATGTCGAGACCTTTTCGTTCTTTGCCATAAAATTCATTAAAGTTTTGCCGAAATTTCGAACATCGCCGTGTAATGTCGCTCAACATACTCATTGCGCACTCTTGTACAACTAATTTAGCCACACCTTGAGTCGCGCGACTATTTGACAGAGATTCTAACATAACATTTATAAAAATGTCGCTGATCTCTTCATGGTGAATAAAGTCATCCATTTGATCGATTGATTTTATTTTTTGCCGATCAAAGAATTTTAAAAGCGCCAACCGCACTTCATTGCGAATATGTTCGATAGGCCTACCAGCGATGTTCGATATGTCAAGATCGCGCGGTCCTTGATAATGTTTCATAATACTGGTTTCAATTTCGTTATTAATAATCGTGTTAATATGGTTCGGCATATAATATAAATGAAACAGGTGCAAAGTGTCGAAATTCATTTCGCAAAAGTTGCGATTGTCGATCGTGTCTATTACTAATTTAGTTTCGCGCGCCAGTTCATCTGCTAAATTTAAACATTTTGTTTTGTCCGAACTGGTTGCGTTCTTTTGTCTGAGTTTAATAATATCAATAACCTCGCCGTTTTTGCGGTACAATACTAAACTGGTATTGGGTTGATTTTCGCATCGAACGATGAAATCAGTTTTTTCGATAAAGTCTCTTGAAACCCCATTAATTTGCGGGTCCAATTTGTCGAGCATAAAAGTGCGATAATTTATATTTGTCGATTCATTAAAAACTAAGATTGAGCCATGCTTCTTCGCAATTTTACCAATGTCGCTAATTTTGACATTTTTCATTGCGAATTTTTCAGCTATAAATTCGGCGAAAGGAACCGGCTCTTTTAGTCGATACAAAGAATAATGCTGAATCAAATTCTGATATGGTTCAGTGTCCAGTTTATCATTGTATTGCGAAATAATATTCTCTTGTTTGATTCTTTCGATTATCAAATTATCATTGACCGAATGCAAAATTAATTTTAAAGTATGCGGAAATTTATGATAAGTTTCGATAATTTCGGAATTGTCAATTTTAATTTTCGGAAATTTCATCGGTTCAATTTTCGAAATTTGATTAATCAGAAGTGTCATCTTTTTTTGCAATGCTTCTGCGGAATTATTACTCAACAATAAATTGCTGTACTTAAGGTCATAATTTAGCAAATTTATGATATTCTGAAACAAAATCAAAATATGCTCATACTTGTTAGCAAATTCTAAAATTTCAGTGTCAGTGTATGTGACCAGAGTAGAATTAAGTTCTCGCTGCAAAGCTTCGTCACTGTCTTGTTTTGAGTCGATTTTGTCTTTACTTATTTCAGCTGAAATTTGCAATCTTAGGTCGCCCTTTTTAGTTTTAGATTTAGATTTTTTTTCGTAATTCAAATTCGTCAAAAGATCAGCGGTTTCTTGATATGCCTGTTCTAATAGAATTTGATGCGCATTGTCATCCACTGTTATTTTAAACTGTTCTATTATATCGTGAAATGATTCCACGATCTTAGTTATCTCTTTCAATTTATTGAATTTATCGTTCATAGTATTGTTAATAAATTAAAAATGTATAAAAAAAGTTTAATCAGTTCTTTAAATGGATTCATTTCCAAAGGTTGAACCTAATTTGAATCATAGTCGTAAATTAAAACATAATGAAAGGCCTAAGTCTGATTATAAAAGGCACGGTCAAGACGAACGTGATCTCGAACATAACGACGACGAACATTTTTCTGGTCAAAATGACGACACTTTAGACAAAAATGGTGGCACTTTATCCACTGCGGCAACCATGGCAGCCACATTAAATGCTGCAAATCAAGTTTCGAGTACAACTAATCATATTATTTATGGTATTGGAATAGCGATTATTATTATCATTTTCGTCGCGATCATTTGGTACGTTTTTAAAAACCGCAGCGAAGTCGATATTAAAAAATTTGGTGGCCGAAAAACTCCAGTAGATAATAGCCCTGACTTAGAACAAGGTCAAGGTCCAGGTCATTCACAGAGCGAGGATCCTGTAACAAATCAGAGCGAATCTCATGGTCATTCACATAGTGGTACTCTTGGTAATTCACAAAGCAACGAGAATGGACATTCTCAAAGCGGTACGAAGAATCAAATTAGCAAAAATAATGTGAAAAAGAATGCACCTGGTAATAAGACTAATGGTACCGATCAGAATAAGAAGCAGGTAAAATATTCCGAAGAAGATGAATTTATTTATGCGGTCAATAACAAAAATAGCATAGATTTAGATGCGCCGATTAATAATGAAAATGAAGATGACCAAGTAAGCGAACATTCTGATAGTGGTGGTTCCGAACTTGATGATGATCTTTTAAGTAACGGTTCCGATAATGACCAAGAAGACAATGATCATGGTTCCACGAATGCTGAATCGAAAATTTTGATCAATGTTCCAAAATATTTGAGCACAGTCGCTCGTAAAAAAACAAATGATGAATTCGCAAAAATGCTATGTGGGCCAACAATAAGTGTTGCCGATCTTAAAAACGTCTCTGCTAATTTCTCCTGCAAAGAATTTAATAGGTTCATGAACACCAAGGAAGTCAAAAAATATATAAATAATTAAAAACCTGTTAAAGATTTATATTTAATTACGTCATCGACGCAATCGACCAAATGACGACGGCACCTGCAACAAAACAACAACAACATCGAGTTTCATTGAGCATGATTCTTTCACTTGGTATTCCCACAAGCCGAGTGAAGACTCAATTGGAACTAATGGGTCTTAATTTCCCATTTAATGAACTTTCAACTAAGCTAACTAATTTGTCCAGACAACAAGATAACGCTGAAAATACGGTACTTCTGGACGAAAGTACTTTGGTTGAGGTCCGTAATGTTTTGGGTGATAAGCTTGTAGATGATGAAACTTATTGGACTTCGGATGAACCGCGAAGCTTTAAATTTACTCATGCAGTTGGTTCGGCAAAGTATCGTATTTCTATGGATGCCGTTGTAGCTTTGACAGCCATTGTTGATATGCTGACCCATGAGTTGTCGCTGCATGCCATTAAGAATACAATTGCTGCTGGTAAATGCACAGTTGTAAATAAGTTTTTGATGGAAAATATTGATCGTGTATCATTGTATTCTTTGTTTTATCCTTTGAGTTCTTATCAAAAGATGCTTAATCAAATGCATTCTGGTAAGGAAGAAGAACCCGAAACTGCCGCTGAACCAGAGGACGATTCTGGTGACGTCGAAGAGACCGATTCAGTACTTGAGGAAGAGACGCTGACCGGGTCCAGGAAGTTGGACCAACGTAGTCGCAGCTTCCTCAACTTTGTTGGTAAAATTGCTCAAAACCACATTTACCGCGATTCTGTTGAGGGTGGTAAGTTTAAGGCTTCATTGAGATTGTCAACCAAGTTTAAGGAATTTGTGAGTGATATGATTTGCGAATTCATCGGTGTTCGATTGACGACCATTTTGCGAGTCTTGATGAAGTTGAAGAATGCTAAGACTGTCAGTGATGATTACATTATGGCTGCGGTTGAACTTATGTTGATGGATGCTCCAATTGAGACTAATGGGGCTTCATTGGAACGTTTGCGCGACTTTGTTCAATCAAAGTACCAAGTTTATACTGAGTACAATTCGGAACTTAAGAAGTTGAGAGTGCCAGTTGTTACAACTAAGAATGAAGACGGAACAACTACGGTTCAACAAGTTGATTTTGACCCTGACCAATTCGAACTTGAAAAGCAAAAGGTTCGCGATGCAATTGCAGTTCGTTTTTTCAAGAAGGAACCAACTAAGTATGAACAACCACGTAAGCCTACTGATAGTTTGCCAAAGCCAGTAGTCGCGACTGAGAAGTTGGTTCCGCAACAAAGGAATGCTAAGACTCACGCTAAGTCACCCAAGGTCAAGGACGAGCAAGTTGCGCCGACAAAGAGGTCGCGAACCTCAAGAGGTAAGTCGGCAGTCGTTGAAGAGGCGCCGGCTGAAGTTTCGCGATCAAGTCGTGCTCGGGGTTCGCGAAAGCGCGTCAGCGAAGAGCCTGCGGTTGAAAAGACACAGACACAGACTCAAGACGCACAAGAGGTGCCAAGGGCACCACGTAAGAACCGCTCAAAGCGCGCTCAACTTCAAAACGATTTGCCAGTTGATGTTTCGGCGTCCGAACCAGAACATGTTGATGATCAAAGTACCAGTAAATCGACACAAGAGCAAGCAACTGTAGTTGAGGTCACTGAGACGCCAGTCGTGACAAGTTCAGAGCCAGTTGTCGTCGAACACTCAGAAACGCCAGAAGAGACACCAGTCAAGCCTAAGTCTGGTAAGAGAAACAAGAGCAAAAAGGTCGTTGCCGACAATTTGGACTAAGGTGCGGTCCGCATTTATAACATTGCGAAGTTTGCGCAATAATTTATTTTTTGTCGAAATAAAAATTTACAAAAGCGCAAAGTTGCGCGATAAGTAACTTTTGACACAAAAAAATATTTTTTTAATTTTGAATTTATTCGCGACCTTCGCGAAAAGTGACGAACTTAGTTCGCAAAGGAATTTCCTCAGAGCTTACTTCTTCGTATTCTATTGTGGCCATTTTGCCAACATAATTTTTTATATCGGAATGAACCAGGTTATAAAATTCGCGCATTTCTGGAATAGTCATTCCCTTAGGCGTTGCTCTGAATAATTTATTATTCTTAGTTTTGAACTCACCAATAAAAGTACCCATTGCGCGACCTTTTTCAGCAGCAATTGCCCGCACAAATTCAAATTCGTCAGAAAATTTCTTTTTTCGTTTAAGTATATTACCAGACCTAACTTCGCGATTCTTAGAAATAGCATAATGCGATTCGGCAATGCGAATCATTTGCCCTTCGTATCCACGCTTAATATAACTATTGTAAAGTTTATCAATTTCCGTAAATGAATTGACCAGTTTAGTTTCAACTATAATTATTCGCGGACTTTTAATTGTCATGTTAATGTCATCCAAATATTCTAACCTCTCTCTAAAAGTAAGGTCAGGTACATTTGGTAAAAACATGTCAAAAATGCAATAATCAAGGTCCATCGATTTAGTTTCGTTTCGGGCAACGCCAACTATTTGCTGCAATCTTTTACCATGCTTATATAATTCACCATCTAAAACTATGGTTGGCCATTCATCGAATATTGGCGCCAAAATTTCATCAAATTCGTCGAAATTTGGCCACTCTTTTTGATCTCGTGAGTATTTAATAACGCGAGAGCCCTTTCTGGTCATCAAACAACGAACGCCATCTAATTTTGGTTGGCTGTAACAAGGAAATGTTATTTTGTGAATTTCATCATCGTATTTTTTTGCCGACATTGCATAATATAAATTTTTGTCAGTTTTGGTAACTTTGATATCGCGAGTATAACCGTTGTTTATTCTTTTGTTGTATTCGCCGACCGCATAAATTAACGCCTGTGTAAATGTATTGCGTTCATTTGCGCGACCTTTTAAACCAGAAGAACCTTCAAGTATCTTTGTCGGCGCATTTCTGGTCATTTTCATATTAGTGATACCTTGTTCGTTAAAAACTAAAGCCATAATTTTAGGTCCGATTTTAGTCGCATTATTAAAGTACTCTGGTTTAATAGTGTAATACTCTTCTTCATCTGGGTCCCAATCAATTTCATAACGGTGCTCGTTGAATGGTACCAACATTACAAAAATACGCCATAGTCTGACTCGCTCCAAAGTGTCAATCGAGTACAAAGTTGGGAATTCATAAATGTGACCATGATTAGTTCCAGGTAATTTGTCAAAGTTTTTATAATTATGAACCAGAGTTGTCATTTTATAACAGTTCTGATTTCAATTATTTAAAAATACAGGTATATATTTTACCTCTAAAATTGAAAATATAATATTTTATAATATAATAATGACAACTGATATTATTTCTACAGGTCGAATTGTGGGCTTAGAATTATATATAGCGGGAGATAAGGAAAATGAAATAGATTCGTATGTAGACGTCACTGATAAAAATGCCATCAGTAGTAATGGACTTCCTTCTACGGGTGGCGTTTGTGACTCAAGAATGGGAACTACATCAAATAAATATCGATGCGGTTCTTGTTATAATACAAAAGAAACATGTCCCGGTCATAATGGTATTATAAGATTACGTTATCCTATACAAAATGCCCTATTCAAAGATGAAATTTTGAAAATTTTGCAAATCGTATGTCATAATTGTGGTGAAATATTAATTTCCGTTAAACAAAGTTCGACTCATTCTGCAAAAGAATCTATACGCGAACATTTGAAAGCCAGAAGAGCGGTATCGACAAAAGATAAACCTCTGATTTGTCCAAAATGCGACTATGAACAACCAATTGTTACTAAGAATCCATTTGAGCAAATGCAAATATATATCGACAGAATTGATCCTGCAACTGGTAAAAAAATAACCGAGCGATTACACAATCGCCGAATCGCCGAAATTTTCGGAATGATATCTAATGAAGACTTATATAAATTGGGCCGAAATGAAAAGACCCATCCTAGTAAATTATTATTAAATACTTTCATAGTGCCTTGTAATACTATTCGGCCAAATGTTGAAAGAGGTAGTACCAGAACAACTTCGGTAAATGATATTACAGCTATTTTGAGAAACATCGTTGATATTAATTCAAAAGTTCCCGAAAATATTAATTTATTTAACAAGAGTGACAATGACGCTATTGATCTTATAGATTTATTATCGAATGAACTGGTGAAAGGTACTCCAATTACCAGTAAGAAAACAAAACCTGTACATGTTACTGGTCAATCGCCAGTCAGTTTGGCTGAGAGCCTGCCGAAGAAAACAGGCTTACTCAGAAAACACTGCACCGGCAAACGTGTGCGATGGAGTAGTAGGTCTGTCATTTCATGCGACCCTACTATTCCGATCAACGAATTAGGTGTGCCACTGAAAATTGCGAAAATTATTTTGATTCCAGTTGTAGTTAATAAATGGAACATCGAAGAATTAAATCGCTATTTTGCAAATAAAAACAAACAATACCCTGGTTGTGCGAAACTATGGAAAAAATCTTCGCGACGAAATTACGACGTTTCGACAATTGGACCAGACGTGATTCTGGAAATCGGCGACGTTTTACATCGTCATTTAATTGATGGCGATGTTGTCGCATTTAACCGCGCACCGTCGCTTTCGCCGTCACATATTAGTACTCATCGGATTCGAATTAGGTCTGATAATAGTAATACATTCCAGATGAATATTAGCGCTTGTGTATTGTACAGCGCCGATTTCGACGGAGATGAAATGTCAGGTCATTTTCCTTTGTCTAAACAGGCGCAAATCGAAATTGACACTTTGATGAGTATTTCCGAAAGAAGTACTGATTACCAATATTCCAGACAAACAATTGGCCTCTTACAAGATGGCAACGTTGGATGTGCTTTATTCACATTCAACGGTCAGGACTTTGACAAATTCGACTCGATGCGTTTATTGTCCGGAACAATTCGCGACTATGCGACAAATGAAAATGCGCCAGACGTTAAAAATCCATTTTCGTTCAACAAGGCGAATTATTCTAATTACGAATTGGTTACGAAATTATTGCCAAACATAAACTTTAATGCCGAGCCTATGCTTTACAAAGAGTCGCTGTCGCATGTTATTAAATATAATCCCAAAGACATTCGAACCATTATCGAAAATGGAATTTATAAACAAGGCATTCTCGATAAGAAAGCAATTGGGCAAAATTCCAACGCTTCTATTATTCATTCGATTAAAAACAAATATGGCGGCGATCAAGCCTTGTCATTCGTTTTCAATATGCAGCAATTAGTTGCGAACTATTTGTTGTCCTATGGACTTTCTTTGGGAATAAAAGACATGATGGTCTCAAAGTCAATTAATGAAAAAGTCGCAGAATTAACCAGTAGTATTATCGGTGTGGCTAATAACATTACTGACACTTTAAATAAAAATCATATTGTACCACCAATTGGTGTTACTGTAGAAGAATTTTATGAACAAAAACAACTCGCAGCTTTGGGTATTGCCGATGAATTTTATCAGGCGGTTTTCAGCGAAAACATCAACATCAAAAGCGCGTTGAATATCTTAGTCACATCCGGAAGTAAAGGTAACATCAAAAACATGGTTTCCATTAATTCCACTATTGGGCAACAAACGCAAAATGGTGAGCGAATGGACGCCAGAGTAGGACTAAGTAGAACTTTGCCTTATTTCACAAGTTGGGACACAGACCCAGTTTCACGTGGATTTATCAGGAATAGTTATTTAGGTGGTATGACATCAAGCGAAACAATTTTCTCGGCAATGGACGCCAGGTTCGCTTTGATTGCGCAAGCTTTAACCACTGCCACGACAGGCGCCCAAAGTAGAACGAGTGTTAAAAACCTCGAATCTATTTTACTCGACAATAGTCGAATGTGCGCCAAAGGCAAAAACAAAATCGTCGAATTAATTTATGGCGACACTGGTGCCGATCCTCGCGCACTTGAAATTTCCACGGTACTGACTGCGAATTTGTCAAATGCCGATTTCGACACTTTTCATTACAAAATAAAGCAAGTCGAAAAAAAATACCAAAACAAAGAATTACAAGACTTATTCGATGCCGAATTTAGTCAATTGAAAGCGGATCGCGAAGAATACCGCCGAATTATGCTTCAAATAGAAGACCATTCTGGTACTCACAATCGCATCTATGGCAACCAATTCAAAACGCCAATCAACATGGTCAAAATAATAAAAGACATTTTGGCCGAATATAAACCAACTGATTTTAGTTTGAATTATGGTGACGCTATCAAACAAGTTCGCGAACTATGCGAAAGGTTACCATATACCGCATTTAACGATATAATGTGGGACACAAAAAAGAAAGTGCCTGACTATTGGCAAAAAGCGGTCACGCTCAATCGAATTCTAATTCGGTCATATTTAAATAGCAAATATATGACTGACAATGGGTTTTCAAACGCTACCTTAAATGTAATTTGCGACACTATCTATAATATAATGTGCAATTCATATATGCCTTATGGGGCTGCCGTTGGTATCATTGCCGCTCAATCTATGAGTGAGCCACTTACGCAATTTGTTTTAGATAGCAAACATCGAAGCGGTGGATCTGGTACTAAAACTGACAAAGTTGTGCGAGTTGCCGAAATTTTCGGCGCGCGACCAACCGACAAAATGAAAAATACGACCATGGTCATTCAAGTACTTCCTGAAATTGCCGAAGACGAGAGTAAAGTACAAGACATCGCGAATCACATCGAAATGATGAATGTCGAGCGATTCTTGTTATCAGGTATTGAATTATTTTACGAAAAGTACGGCGCTCCGACTTATCCAAAATACACTCATGAATCAGAAATGATAAAAGAATTCAACAAAAAGAATCCATTGATTAAAATTCCCGGTGATCTTTTACCTTGGTGCATTAGATTCGAACTAAATAGGCGCGAAATGATTCTCAAAAATATGAGTCTGGATACAATTATTAGGGCTCTGCAATCTATGAAAGATCTATTTGTGGTTTATACCAGTGAAACATCACGCGACTTAATTGTGCGAATTTATGTTCGCGCGACCGCAGTCAAGAAAGACGACGTCATTTCTAAGATGAAACAAATAATTGACGAAATTCGCGAGTTCGTAATTCGCGGCGTATCTGGTATTTATCGCGCGGAAGTTAGCAAAACACAACTACTGAGGTCTTATATTGCGGAAGACGGTACTATCAAAACAAAGAAAATCTATTATATTACCACTGATGGTACTAATTTACGTGAAGTGTTAGGTATTCCAAATGTTGATCCTTATCACGTTCAAACCGATTCGATTTTAGAAATCGCCGAAGTTTATGGAATTGAAGCGGCGCGTGAAAAAATCTGCAATGAATTACAAACAATCAATGGTGCGACTATTACGAGTGGAATTTGCAGCCAACATTATCGTATTTATGCATCTGAAATGACCAGCACTGGTGATGTAACAAGTATTGAAAGGACCGGTATCAGCAAACGTGATGGTAGTATTATGTTGCGAATTTCGACATCAAGTCCCGTTCAGGCTTTCGAAGAAGGTGCAAAAAATAATATGTATGACGATTTGGAAAGTCCATCGGCGCAACTATTAGTTGGTGCGACTCCCAGAATTGGTTCAACATATAATAACATATTAATGAATATGAATTTTGTTCAAGGAAACACAATCAATACTGCGCAACTATTGAACGATTTGTAAAATTATGCGCGATTCGTCGATGTATCAAGTACTGTGGTGCATCAATTGATTTGGTACTCTTACCAAAGCAAATTCATAATTACAAAAAAATAATTTTTTTATGCGACACATTTTAGTAACCGTCATACTGAGTCACTGGTTCAGATTCGGCAACTTTTAATTGATCGTTTAACCGCGATGAAATTTTATCCAAGTACGCTATTACCAAATTAATTGTTTCTGTCAATTGACTTTGTTGATAACTAATATCATGATAACTTTCGATAATTTGACTTTGACATTTTGTCAAATCGGCACATTGTTGCGCGATTGGTTGCAAAGCGTCGTCTATGTATTTTTCCATTTTTTTAAAATTAGCAGATAAATCTTTTTCGATGTTGTTGAACCTTGGTTGTAGGATGCCTTCATCGAGAACCATAATTTGTTGTTGAACCATTTTGGTCATTTTGTCAATAGAATTTATTTTTTCGTCCAAAGTTTGAACGGAATTCCGCAATTTTCTAATTTTGTCTGGCAAACAAGCGGAGTCAGTATTTTCAGTCGCCTGTTTTGTCGGTTCTTTTGGTTTAGGACTCAAAAATGATTTCTCTTGATTGCTGACATTAGTTTGATTGTTGATTACAAGTCCTGAGTTAGTTTGACTAACATTAGTTTTGTTGTTATTAGATTTGACAACTTCAGTTTGAATAACTTCAGTCAGACTTACATTAGGTTGAACAACTTCAGTTTGAATAACTTCAGTCAGACTTACATTAGGTTGAACAACTTCAGTTTGAATAATGTTAGTTTGTACAAGGTCCTTTTGACTAATTGTCGAATTAATTTCGACGTTTTCTGCGCGGTCCTCAATATTAAGACTAATTTCTGTACTTTGTCTTGAAGGGTCTTCCATGTATTCTTCATTCGATTCTAACGTTGAATTATCGGTACCGGTCTTAAACATACCAACCAAGGAACGAAACATTATTTGATGTATTACTAATCGGGTTTGACTATTTAAATCAAATTCAATTTTAATTTTAAAAAAAATGTTTATAATTTTAAAACTAATAATGCCGTTTGTTGCTCTTAAGTTGCCTTTTGTCACCATAACATATTCTAATCTTGACCCGCGAAATCATTACTCTCGATATTTTCAAAATCATCAAAGTCCATAGCATCCATAGAAAATTCATTATCGCCAAATTCACCATCGTCGCCATCTTCGAGGTCCGCTATTTGGTCCATTGCGTCTAAACTATTACCGTCGGGTGTATTCGCCGCATCAACTTTCTCTTTAAGTTTCGCCAAAGTATATTTTGAAACGGCGGAGTCCATTTCGAAAATCTTTTTCATAGCCGCAATTAAGAAGTCGCGAATCGGCGCGCCAAATTCTTTCGATTCACTAAACTTCAAAAGCTGAGTATAAAAATTATTGACAAGGTCCATTCCTAATCGCGGAACATCGGAAGTATATAAATTGTATTTGAGCGGACTTAATTTTGGTAAATTTGCAAAGTCTTTTTTATGTTTAGTCGAAATATCATCAAGCCAAGGTTCAAGTTTTCGCGATCGATTATGGACTAATTGATAATTCGCGCGCAAAATAAAATTATAATAGTCGATGATGCGCAAACATCTATTAATTTGAACGGTGTCACTTTCGTAAGGGTTCGAAGTCTTGTCCATGATCGATTCAATTAAATAAGTTTCGGTAAAACCAATGTTAATCAAAATATTATAATCGAGCCCAACTAATGTTGCAAATTTAGTTATGACCAATGTTTCTAATTTTAGTTGCGGAAGGTCCTTTTTAGGTTCAAAATGTGGCGCCTCTCTGATAATTCCACTGACCTTTGAAGTTTCGCGGTCCTTTAAGAATTGTTTTGACCATTGACCATAGTACTTCAAATCTTGTTTATTAATTATGTCACTATTAATGTTGCATTTTGCGCATTTGGTCATAACAACAGAACCGCGCATTTGGTCTGATGAAATCCATTCATGAATCGACGAAACTGGGCACCTAAATGTGTAATAATTATAAAATGATTCAAGGTCATTCTTTTGGTTAATACCAGAAATAATTTGCTGATTAGTCAATTTGCTCATCGTTGTACCGCTGCTTTTGTTTTTGTAGTCCAAAACTTTTAAAGTCAGGTATTTAGGGCTACCAATCAAAGCGGCAATTTCTTTATGCGTCATTTCACCATGGTTTGTAACAAGGATGTCCCATTTAATGTTTTTACCATCTGGGCCCATAAATAGAGACAATTTTTCAGGCCGCGGCTCAAAAGTAAAATAACACGGTCCTTTAGTGCTGATCATCGGCGCCATAAAATCTAATTTAGTCATCTTCCGCCGCTCCGAATATTTCATATCATTTTCGGCGAATTCGGAATACATCAGAATAAGTTCTTCATTAGGCGGCCAAGCGGTCATTCTCGGCATAATTTTATTATAGCGCAGCATCAAATTAAAATCGGGGTCATTAGTTTCCTTAATTCGGTCAAAAATAGATTCATCGGGTCCCAATTTTTCAGGATCAACACCTAAAACATCTTCAACTTTGTTAGGATTTCTTTTCAGCTTCAAAGCGATAATTTGATAAAAAGGGTTATCGACAATTTTATTATCAACTTTGGTTTGAACAAAATCTAATTTTTGCACGCCTATATCAGAATAAGCCTTAATCAAAGATTGTTTTACATATTCTATATTAATACCAATTGTGCCGAATAAATAACCGCATTCCTTGTTAATTAAATTTAATGCAATTGTGAAAAGGTCAGTTTCGCCCTTTTTGAAATGACCGCCGACCTTTTCTAATTTAGCATCGATAGTACAGTAGTCGATGCCACCCATTGCGCAACCACAGCCACCTTGTTTATTTTTTTGTATAGTAACTAAATCATGACCGCTATCATCGTCATTGTTGTCATCGCGGTCATAGTCGCTATCACCATAGTCGCGGTCATCGTCGCTACTGTCGATATCCAGACCGCCATTATATTGCATTTTAAATTCTTCAAAATTACCTATTTTTTTATAAAAAACGTTGAATGCTTCTCGAGCGTCGTCAAAAGACCCAATCGAATTGTCGGAAATGTCAGACCTGGTTTCATCATTATTTAAGTTATTTGTCATTGAATCCATATGGTCACTAAATTCGGAATCAGATTTTGTTCTGGTCAATCGCGGGACATCTGGATCTGAAAATTGACCAAAAATACTGCTTCGGTCGCTATCGTCGCGGTCATCGAGGTCATTAATTTCTGTGTCACGATCGTCGAAACCGGCGCCTTCGTAAATATCATTGTTATTACGATCATCGGTATCATATTGGTCATTCTTAATATGGTCAGATTCGGTTAGTTGCGGAATAAATGGGAGTTTAGAATCCTCTTGAAAATCAACTAATGGGTCGGATTTAAACATAGCCATAACATGGTCAAGGTCAGTTTCAAGGTCATGAGCATGTTCATGTGCCTTTATAAGCATTTCGTTTTTGGTCATTTGCTCATTGTAAGTTTCGGGTCCATTAAATTCTGATTCAACAGTAAAGTCGTTGCTATTTGAAGTTGAGTCGTCGTTTGATCCTTCGCTGACTGAGTCTGCGCCAAGCAAGTCTTCGCCAAGCGAGTCTGCGCCGCCGATTGCATCGAAATTGTATTCGATACTCGGGAATTCAGCAGCGCCACGTTTATCCGGAACATTCTTGGTCGTCCCAATTTTGACTTTGAAGCTGACGAATTCATTTTCGAAAATTACTTTAACTAAGAATGCCATTGTGTAAATGCTGATATAAACTTGCAAATTATTATTGATAATCTCTTCACTATTACTGCGGACCTTACTAAGTTTAGTTTCGAGTTCAATGATATATTCACGAATCGCGCGAAAAATACTACGTGTAATTTGGGTCACACTTGTAAATCTAAAAGCGACATAATTGCTGACAATATTAATAATGACCGAGTAAATCATGCGCTCTACTGGTAAAAATCCGTCGCCACCAGATGACTCATTGAAAGACAATGTGCCGAAATCAACCGGCGCTAAAATTTCACCGCAGTATTTACAAGAGTAATTATTTTTGTCGCCTTCACCGACAAAGTCGCTCAATAAAACTTTCATAATTTCGGATTCATTTACTTTTTTTGATTCTTGACTCAAACTATAAAGTAAATGTTTGCACAAAAAATTTTGCAATTTTGATTCGGTGTCCATTTTCGTCAAAGCGCGATATGCTCGCATTCGTTCATCTATGTCTAAAGAATAAATAGCCGTCACTAAGTCAGCTGGAAACCCTACTTGTTTGAATCGTTTTTCTCGGTGTTCAATCATATTATTAATAATTTCGCGTTGCTGTTTTGTAATTTCAACGAAGCGTTTGCCATATTTTTCCTGCGAAATGGCATTCTTTTGGTACATAATTAGTTTGGTTATAGTGGCTTTTATCGATAACAAACGATTATTATGGTTTAGTTCCAAAAATTGTTTGTTTATTGACAAGAGTTCGGCGCCAACTTTAGACTCGTATAGTATTTTATAATAAAAGTGACTAATTTTAAGCGAATGAATCAAATTAATAAAGCCGATTTTAGATGGGTTGTCTAATTTATAAGAAATAGACCCTTCCAAAAGTTTCATGTCTTGATTAAGATTTCCAATTGCATGACTGGTAATCAATAACTTTTCGCGTCTATTGCTTTTCACAATTTGATCGATTATGGGAACACAAATTGCCAACGAAAAATTACTAAGGTCATAGAGTTGATAAATTCGCGAATAAAGTTCTTTTAGTCTTTTAAGATCAGCGACTGTTTCAATAAGGCCTGCCGATTTTGCTGCGCTCGCTGACTTTGCTGCACTCGTTAAGCTTGCCGCATTTTTAGTTACCGTTTGCGGCACCTTTGTTTTTATACTTTTTGTTTTAGGTCCCGATACTTTTTTTGATTCTTTTGATCCAATTTTAGCGAATAAGTTGTCGTCTTCGACGTCGCGACTTTCCGCTGCACCGATTAATTTCGAATACTTATTCATAGTGTCGCGAACAGGGACAATATTTTCCTTTACTAATTCGGTTCTTCTGACAACAAGCTGTTCTGGTAAATCAAAAATGATAACCTCGTTGTATTGATCAGGATTAACTTTATTGTAATAACCGCCGTCAAAGATGTCATTTATTAGGTATTGCTGACCAATTTTATTCCAATTACCATGTAATAATGAACTAATTTTAGGATTAAATGTTTCTCTTGATAAATACCAAGATTGACCAATTATAATGCCCATTACATAAAATGGCGTATTAGCAGAAATAGTACGATTTAGTGTATTATCACGATTATAAGTATTAATGGGATCATTCATTTGTATCATTACCGACGTCGGCTTTTTATCAAGATCGATGATTGGTCGCGAAATTACTAATAGATTTTTGATTAAGATACTAACTAAATCTGGTACATTTCGGTTTGGCAACATCGACTCTTTGTGTTCCATGTCCCGAAAATTATCGAAATGAACTTTGTCAATTTCGGGATTCTTCTCTGCAAGAAGGTTATATTTGATTTCTCTTTCCGCTTGGGTCAATGTTCTACCGACATCCGACTCAAGTTTTTTAATTACTTGGATTTTCTTCATACATATATTAAGTGTAAGAAATAAATTAGTCATTCTTCATATGTCTACTGAAGACCAAATAAACGAAGTTTTCGAAGTTTTAAGTTCTTTTTTGACGAATGAAATTTATAATACTCTTTATCAATCGGCTCTTAATGGTTTCCAACAAAACGGGAAATCGATCACTGATAATTATCGATCATGTTTAGTTGTATATTATAATGCGATGACCAGCGCTAAGAATAATAAACTCTGGTTTAATAAATTCATTTCGCTCGCGAAAGTATCGTTTAATACATATACACCGTTCGTTTATATTTCACACGAACAATGCATAAACCGCATATGTTCAGTCTTTGTACCAGAAGATTTTATTAATGCGATGTCAAATGGCGATAAAGCCATATTAGTTTATGATTGCGTGACCAGAGTTATAACTAATGTTATTAATGAAATTACCAGCAATTATATTAGTAAAATTATAGACAACCACAATGATCGCGAAAACATCGAAAAAGTCAAGGATTCATTTTTGTTAAACTTTGCGAACGAGCGCGATTTGACGATTGGTAAATTTATTCAAAATCACACAAAGTCTAAACTAAAACAGTCGGTCGATTTTGAAACTGTTAAAAAAATTCGCGATTACGCTGAAGATATTCAAAAAAAGTACAAAAAATTAAGTGCCGATTACCAAGAACTTCAAACTAAATGCCAGACTTACGAACTAAAAATTAAAGAAATTAACGACTTTTACAGAAATTTAGGAACGCGCTTTCAGGAAGTTAAAAACTATGCTGATTCACAAGACCACAAAAATAAAATGCTGACCGAAACTTTAAATATTCGCGACCGCACTATTTCGCAAATGCGTGAAATGATTGCGCGCGTCGAAGCCGAACGCGATCGTTTAGTTTCTAAAATTGGACATCCTATTAGCCAGAATGTCGGCCATCTTGCGCAAGTCGGCGCGACTATTATTGATAATCGACAACAAAATGACCAGTTTAGTTCTAATAATATGTTTAGACCAGAAACGCCTGTTAATATTATCAAGAATAAGAATTTTGACAGGGCAATTTTAGACTTTGACCAAGACACTGGTCGTAATAACGTTAGTCGCAATGACGCCGAGCGCGACTCTGGACGCGACTCTGAGCGCGAATCTGGTCGCGACTCCGATTACGAACATGCCAACAATGATGAAATACTTTCTCGAACGTCTAATATTAGTAATCGAAGCCGCGATTCTGGTCTGCGTCAAAATGTAATTAAAGATTATGAAATTAATAATTCTACTTATAGATACGGTAATGGTAGCCCCAGTAATTTTGACCGAAGTAACAGAAATGACAACAGGTTTAGTTATGACATTGATAATACTGGTCATGACAGTGATTCTGGTTATTCTAATGGTCGTTCTGGTAGTGACTCTGTTGGATTTAATAGTAGAAATAGTCCTAAAGAAAGTAACCAAAATGATGAACTACGAAATAAACGGTCCTTTAAGCCTAATCAAGAACCAGAACCAGAAGTAGATTCTCGCAAAATTTACGATTATACTAACAAACGAACTGATGACCCAATAATGGACCTTTTTGAATCCGAATTAGAAAACAAAAGAAAAAACCAAAACCAGAGCCAGCAATCAAAAATTAAAATTATCGACGGTGGTCAAGATGACGATGCAAGAAGCGAAAAAAGTTCAATCATGTCATCATTAGGTGGCGTAGATATTTTTCAAGAATAAATACTAAACGCGATTATGATTTTGACTAAAGTCAATCAACTTTTTTTGGAATTAAGATGATAAAAAAATAATGCTGTTTTATATACAAATGTCATCTTTAAATTTGGCGGACTTTACAATGAATACTCGTGCGAGTTTTGTTAAGGTAATGCGACCACTAATCGAGAATCCAATTAAATTGGCGGTCGTCATTGTTGTAATAATTTTATTAATTTATATGTACGCAAATGACCAAGAAAATCCCAAAATAAAAATTATATTTTGGGCATTTTTAGTCATAACACCGATTTTGTTTCTACACGATAAGTTAGTCAGCGACTCAGTTAAAGAAACACAACAAACTAACATGGAATCATTTATCGGTGGCCTCGGTGGCCTCGGCAACTTTGGTGTAGGAAACTTTAATCAAAATGGCACTTCTGATAGACAAATGTTGGGCCCGATGAATGTAGCACCGGCAAACGCATTCAGAGTTAATGGCTCAATGGAACCAAGAAAGCCGACGTTGCCGAATTTGACTTCGGCTATGTCCGAAAACAGAGTAGCGCCACCGAATCAAGATTAATTTTGTACGACATAAAACAATAGTCATTTTATAAAATTACAGTATAATTACAAAAAATGCCATCTAAAGAATTAGTGTCATCTAAACAAATATTTTTTTGAGTTGTTATATTCACATAATGGTACAAATTTCTGTTTTTGACTTCAAACCTGAGTATGGGCATAAAGAATTAAAATTGGCGGATGGAACAAGAATAGGGCATTTACCCAAAGACCCGAACTTATTTTTGGGTTATTCAACCATTTATTACGGCTCAACTGGTTCTGGTAAATCTACCGCTATTCTTGAAGAATTATATCTAATCAAAGACCTCGTGGATCGCATCGTGACATTTTCACCGACAAATGAAGTGAATAGCACTTTTAATGTTTGCCAACCCGCGATTACTATTCACAGCAATTTGACTTTTGTTAAAATTAAAGCAATTTACGAATCACAAAAAAAGATTTCGCGTTTATATTCTATTGTTAATAAAATGGAAAATTTGGCACCTATTTTTACCAGAATGAAAGACATACCAAAGTTGAGCGTTAATTATTACCGCGCTTTGCATAAAATTCACAGATATCGCCAATTGTATGACGAGGCTTTGAAGGAATCAAACAAAAAGAAGATGAGCTTTGACGAAAAAAAGAATTTTCAAGCCGATTTAAGTACTAAATTAGGGGATAAAATTCGCGACGTTTATAAAACCACAATTAGTGAGCACAAACATGTTTTAATTCAAAATACTAATGACGTTTTCGAATTAGGCATTCTTAAAAACATAGATCTTAACCCCAATCTGGTTATTATCATGGACGATTGTGTAGAAGAAATTTATAATATTTCAAAAAAACACAAAGTCACTTCTGACGAAGAATTCAGCATGGATAGTTTATTTTCAAAGGGTCGTCATTTTTTCATTACTATTATTATTGCGGCACAAGACGACAATAAGATTCTACCGGCAATTAAAAAGAATGCATATGTTAGTATTTTTACAGAACCGGAATCAGCGAATCACTTTGCCGAAAGCAAATCAAACGCATTTTCGAAAAGCAAAAAAGAGCGCTTTCGCAAAGTTATCGATGCGGTTTTCACTTCGCCTTCGCCGGATATGGCCAACCATAAAAAATTGGTATATTGTATGCGCGGTAACCAGGATAGCATGTTTACCTATAAAATTGCCGACAAGTACAATAATTTTCGAGTGGGGTCCAAAGATTTCTGGGCTGAATGCGAAGCGGCGCAGTCGCGCGACCCGCAAGAAATTGATCGCGACTTCGTTCGCGAGTATCGATGAGTGCGTACTTTTAGTTTTGTAAGTTTAAAAAAATAATTGACATTATTTAGATTTCGGTATTAATTATTTCGAATAGGAGACCTATTAGCCGTCCAATGACAATGCTCATTCTTGTTTTATCTTTGAGTAAAGTGACTTTTTCACGTAGTACTTCAATTGTGAATCGTGCATTCGTAGTATCATAGTAGCCATTATAGTCGGAACCTAAATCTAAATTTGTATAATATACATCGGTCAATTTAGTTCGCCATATTGGTTCGATTGATGGATTCCTAAACGTATTATTGACCATGTATTCAAATTTGCCATTGTTGAATCTGAGACCATAAACTTTATTTTTTGAGTTTGGATTATGTGGCAACAATGAATCAAGTGACTGTATTACATTAATTTCCTGTGCCTGGGATATGTCTAAATCAGACATAATATAAGCGAATAATTCTTGATCATCAGTTAATGTCAAATCAATACCGCGTGCTTTAACTTCTTCGCGAGTAACTAATGACAAAATTTCATGATCAATTTTGTGACTTTTCATAGCCAAACTAATTGATTCTATTTCGGTGTCGTCAAAATCATCTTCGTAATTTGACATTTGATCCTTTTTGGTCGACTTTATTTTTAGATTATCTGAAAAGTCTTCAATTTGATTACACCAACCACATTTTTTGTTGGCGTCTTTTTTATTTTTGGTTTCGACATTGGACATTTCGAGTCCCGACATTTCGAGGTCCGACATTTCGAGTCCCGACATTTCGAGGTCCATAATTTGGTCAATTGGGTTGTCATTTGTCGCCATTGATCCACGTGATAGTTTCTTCGACATTTTGAATTTCAAACCCTAAATTCAATTTTAGCAATCACATTCGATGTGCCGTCAAATGCGCACAACTGGTTTGGTAATGCTGAATTTAAGAACGCCACCAGATGCCAAACATATTTTTTCGTAAATTTCATCATTACGTTCAGTTGTAGCTTTATCTTGTAAATGAATTCCTTCAAGTATCATGTCGCGGTCCTTTGGTCTATTTTCGTATTCCATTTCTATAGCTTTCCTGATAAAACAAGGATAGTATCTGCGACTTTTTTCTTTGTCGGTTTTTACTTTGGTATAAAAGTCATCAATTTGTGAATACTTTGTATAAATATTATTTAGCTGCTGATCAGAAGGTGTTGGCGGACCAATACCGGTAATTTCGCGTCTAATTTTAACAACATGATTATTGTACTTTGTCATTTTAATTTCCTTTAAATATTGCCTAATCAATTCACAATTTGGGTACTTCACATTATCGCGATTCATGCAGTCTTTAACTTTATCTTTGATTTCTTCGGGAATTTTATCACGCTCGATGCCGAAAATGCGAGCGACCCATACTTGACAATGTTTCGAAGGCCTATATGGCGTATTCCTGGTTGTGTCTTGATTTTCGAAATAAAGACCTTCAATGATTTCCACGTTACCACACGCTTGACAAATCATATCGCTCATTGATGGTCTGAGTTGATAAAGGCCACCACACGCGCATCTATTGGAATTTATTTTGACAAAATTTTGGGTTTCACCTATCTGTTTAAAACTATGAATCAAAGGGGCCATAATCGGAGTTGCTTTACTAAAAATGATATTCGCAAATTTATCTATTTGTTCGCGAATTTCTTCATTAGTTAAAAACGAAACATATTGATCATGAATTAGTTCGCGTTCCTGTTCTGAACAGGAGTTCATTTCAGCGTCAATGTGCGCCATAATATATTCGCTCGACATAGTCATGTAACGCTGGTGCAAGTTATTAACCAAATTGGGGTTTAATTGACGCAATATCTCTAATTTTTTGATAATACGATCATGCAAAATTCCGACAGTTTCCATTTAAAATATTTTATTATTTTTTTTTAAAAACTTATCTTTTATTGACACACAAATGTTCTGAATAAATACATTTTAAACAAACATCCATGACGTCTTACGTATCACCAACCGACCGACTAATTAAGGAATTGACTGAGGGTACTCGCGCCATTGAGGATATGGACGAGGATGAGCTTCTGGAAGTAAGAGAAGCATTGAACCCGTATGGTACGGCAATTAATCTTGAAAATAACACTGGTAAACACTTCGCATACTCACTGATCAATTTGCGCGAAGAATATATGAAGAAATTTTTGATGACATCATTGATCGCTTATTTGTTTAAACTAAGTGACGAATGGGGTGTCCCAGATGGAGACTATGTTGTGCCGGTTGAAGAATTTGACCGCGACACAATTACTCGTGAATTTATTGAAGATCATTTAGTTAATGGTAAAGTGGTCATTAAAGAAGAACGCGAACCTGGTGTTAGCGGTGGTGAAAATTTTACTCAAGAAGAGAGTCCAACTAATAGATTTAAGCGGATGGTCGTTCGCGACTTTCTTAATAAGGCTCTTACATTTAATCCGGACAAACATGTCCGATCGGCTTATAAGAAGAATCCTGGCGACACTACTCGTAATAAGCTTAAATCTAAGAAGAAACAAAAGCCCTACAAGAAGGGTGAAAGTGATCCTGTCAAAAAGCAATTTGTTGAATATGATCGGGCAACATCAAAGGTGCCATCTGCAGACATTTTTTACAATTTGCGCGACTATATGGACAATAATTATGATGCTTTGCGAATTGCTACGAATGACCTGTACTCTGAAAAACCAGATTTGGATTATACTTTGGTCATTTATGATTCATTTGCCACAGAAGAAAAGGCGCGTGAATTTATTAATAGACACCAAAATGATGTAATTTCAGACATCCGTGTTTGTTTGCAAAATTGTTGGACTTTCCAATCGGCGTTCCGTCAAAACCAGGATAAGGTCATTTGCGGCACTACACAGACACAGATTTTGCAAGAAATTTTGGACACTGCGCAACAGAATCAGACGTTTGCGAAGGACTTTTTGAATAAGCGTATCGCGCGCAAGAAGGAGCAAAACATTCGCGAATGTGGTGAAGATGATGAGACCTTTTTGCGTAATTACAAGAAAGAGCATGCTGCTGCAAATAGGAAGAAGGGTCTTAAATCACTTAGTAAAAAAGAACAAGAACAGCAAGACATTGAGCGAAAGTATTACAACAAGTTTGATCGACCTTCTGATGAAGTTAAGGATGAAGGTATTGAAGTTCAAACTTGGACGCATGACGTCGCTCGCGGTAAGATGACGCCGGGTAGTTTTGTAACCAGAGAAGAGAAAGCCGATATGACGAAAGCGCGGTTTGTTGCAGCCGAGCAATAATTTGGCACCATGTTGAAATATGTTCGTAAAATTATTTTTTTGAAATCAGTCATGATAAAATTCAGTTCAAAAAAAAATATGCGTGAATTCAGTTCAAAAAATAAATTCGCGCGAAGTTATTTTAATATTTGCTGATTTGGTCGAATAAAACTACATCATTAATTTTGGTCAAATTTAGTTTAGTTATTATCGTGTCGTCTTGAATTTTAGATTTATGCTCTGCAAAAATATTGTTTAGGACCTGTTTTTGAATTTCGAATTTAGTTCCGCAAAATTCAGCCAACTCGTCGGCACTAAGAGGTGCGCCATTTTGCTCAAGTAGAAATGCTGGCTTTCCATAAATAATTTTAGCCGCGACTTTGCTAATTTGGGTATTATTTATGACCGGTACAATGCTGGTTTCATTGCGGTCGGCTACGTTATCGAAGTTATCGATGTTAACGACATTGTCGACGTTATCGACGTTATCGACGTTATCAACTTCGCCTGAATCGCGAACATTACTGGTCTGGTCAGTCTGGTCTATATCCATAGGCACTACTTGATCGTCTTCATTCGATAGCCCGCTTTCGTTCGGCAAGTCGTCTTCTTCGTAAATTTCACCATTTTCTGGATTATATTTAACTAATCTAAAGTTACATCGTGAAAATGCGCTATTGACACCATTTCTTTTGTCATATTCGGACCGATAAGTTTCTTGTAAATTCGCATAAACGTTTATGGAAATCCATTCTTCGATATTATCAATTTCTGGTTTTAAAATTTGACTAATTTTATTTCCATTAATGTATCTTCTTTGGTATTTGTCAATTTCAAATGTACCATTACGTTCGACAACATGGCGAATATCAGAGCAAATAAAAAATGAGTCTAATTCAGTTTGTCTTTCAATTTCAAACGAAAAATTATATGGATTCATAATTTCCATCGAAACCGCGATATTAACTAATGGTATCAAATGCATTTTATAAAGTTCGATATAGTCAAAACTAACACGATCATGCGAATAGTATTTTGTGAAAAGATTGGTGTCAAGTTCTGGTAATTCAAGCGTCAAATTATTGCCGGCGCGGCATTCTGTGTCCGCCATTTGCTCGTCGGTTTGATCCGCGCCGCTTGACACATTATTGTCTGTTCCAGTACTACCTGGTCCAGTACCGCCTGATACAGCTTCAGTTGATACAAAGTCGTCAAAATTAATTGGATTAATTAAAATGTCGCTTGATTGACGAAAGTGTAAAATATTACCATGACATTCAATCGCACGAGACAAATTAATCGCATTTTGAATGTCGCTAATGTATGATTCAAGTCTGAATTTAAAGTCAATTGAAAAATATTCGTTGAATTTGTGGATCAAATAAAAAACATAATTTAAATGTTTATAAGCTTCAACTAAAAGATCGGGGTCGATGAACTTTTGGATATTCTTAATTTGAGCATAGTCAAGATGGTCATTGTCCATTAACGCACTAATAAAAATGACAATCGGCGGAACTTCTTCTTGTTGTTCTAAATAGGCCAAAGTGTCAAACAAGTCTGAACTTCCCGATTCGGTTAAAAGTTTGGAATCATTAACTAATTTTAGTTCATTATACATTACATTAAGTGGTTCAAAAAATTCACGATGTAGGTCATTTATCAAATTTTGCAAAATTATATTTTTCTTAATTCGGACCGATTTTTGATTTTCCGATTTCGCAAATTCAAAGTCGGCATTGACTTCTTCGCATTGATCTGTGACATTTGTACTTTGATCAGTATTTGTATTTGTTTCTGTATTTTGATCGGTATTTGCGGTCATATTTGTATTTGTTTCTGTATTTTGCGCGCAACGGCGCGGATCTTTTACTTTGGGCGCGATGCTATCGAGATAAGCCTGACCATTGTCAATTTCGTTTTGAACTAAATTTAGTGCTTTTTCCAAAAGTTCAGTCGCTTGCTTTTTCATAGCGGTGGTCTCTGAGTAATAATCAACGCGACAATAGAGATACCTTTGACCAAAAAATGTGTCGTAAATTGAATTACCAATTTTAACAACTTCTGCTAATTCATATAGAACATCTTTTTCAGGCTCTGACCAAGTATTAAAAATATTGTTCATTCTTATTTTTTTGGCATAGTGATTGTCTAACATATTTTAAATTCGAACTAAAATTGGCAAGTTTGAATAAAAAGATTCAATCAAATGAATAGGGGCGTCCTTTATTAGTTTTTTACAAATTACAGAGATCGGTCGACCTGCGATTTTAAAAAAGACTATTGATCATTATTTCTTTTTAGTTCATGTTCGACCATAAATAATAAATTTACAAAATTTTTATCTCGATCACTTATATAATCACAATGTCAACCGGTGGAATTTTTACACTGATCACTAACGACGGTCGCCAAGACCGCGTTTTGATGGCCAATGATTTGTTGGCTCAAAGACTCGCGGCTATTTCGCAAGAACGCGAGCGTAATGGTATGGACCCTACTCCTACCCTTCTGGATATTGAGAAGACCCATGTGCTGTTTATGAATGCACATTTTAAGCCGTTTGCCGCTATTGGTTTCGAATACAATAAGGTCCGTAACTCAGCTGGTACCGTTACTTTGGGTACCACCGTCCAATTTAGTATTCCTCAATTCGGCGATTTCTTTAACGATATGGTCCTCCATGTTAAGTTGGGCGCAGTTTCCGCAACTGGTGCCCACACTTGGCGATGGGTGGCGTGGCCAGGTGAGCGTCTGGTTTCTAAGACTAAGTTTATTGTGAATGGTAATACTTTGGACGAGTACTATTCACAGGATTACGCGTTTTATCGCCAATTCCGTTTGACCGCCGATAAGTTGGCCGGTTATCAACGATGCATGGGGCAACAAGTTTTGCACCCTGCACAGGTCATTCCTGAGGCTGGTACCGGCATGAATGTTGCCGCGACTGGTAGCGTTGGAACTGCGGCTGCAGCTGTCGATGAATCAACAAACTTCTGGGTGCAAGTTTCTGATGGTTACCAAACTGTTAAGAACTACACCGCGTCGGCTGCTACCACGGCTGGCAGTGGCCATGTTCGTACAGACATCTTGGAAGTCACAGTTCCTCTCATGTTTTGGTTCAATGAGTCCCCTCAATTGGCAATTCCATCGGTTTCGATCCCTTTTGGTCAAAGGTACCTTGAGTTTGAATTGGCAGCTTTGGCTGATTTGGCTGCTGGTGTTGTGGTCAGTGGTGCGGACGGTGCCACTAACAGTACTGGTGCAACATTGACAATTTCTGGTACTCAAGTTCAAACCTGCGACTTGTATGTTAATAACATCTTTGTTAACCCCAACGTGCATAGCATTTTCATCAAGCGTGTCGGTTTCAACTTGATTCGTGTTCATCGTCGTCAAGTCACTCATATTAGTTCCGCTACTGGTGGTGAAATTTTGTTGAACAACTTGAAGTGGCCGATTGAAACAATCTTCTTTGGTTTCCGTGATGCGACCAGGAATAGTGATTCCAGCACGTATGTGTATCTCGACAACTGGCATTCATTTGCGCAGGCACATGCTGTTACCAATGGTATGCTGTTCTGCGGTGTTGCCGGTTCTGAGTTCAATGTGCAATACAACAAGTTGCTTCCTGTTGTCCAGACTGTTTCATTCCAAGCTCATGGTATTCCATTGTACAATGATATGCCGGCAATTTTGCTCAACCAATACATTCCATGGGCCTATGGGCGTGGAATTAACACTCCAACTGACCCGGGTGTGTATTGCGTTACTTTCAACCTGTACCCTGGTATTTACCAACCATCTGGTCATATCAACATTTCGCGTGCTCGTGAGTTCTATGTGAAGTTTGACAACACCGTTACTGCAGGTCGCAACTTGGGTACTGCTGTCACTAATGCTGATTTCATCGCAACCGCTCGCGCTTTGAACTTCTTGTTGATTTCCGATGGTTCCGCTGTTTTGCGTTACAGCACATAAACGCGCAAACGTGCAGACGCACAAAAGCGCAAGTGTGTAAATTTATTTAGTCAGAGTCGAAATTATTTTTTTGAATCCAAAAAGAAACTGAATTAATAAAAAAAATTGTCATTATAAAATGGACCAAAAATTTAATGCTAATAATTTGTACTATAAACACAATCGGCATTTTTTGATTAAAACTAATGCTGATAATATTTTGCTGACAATAAAACAAGATATAAATGACGCTGTCAAAAACGGCTTAACTTATTGTGACTTTTCGCCACCAGAATACTTTCATATTCAAGAAATGCCCAATTCGGAAGCTCAATTATTAATTTATACTCGCGTAATAGGCGAACTGGACCAGAGGGGTTTTGAGACTAAAATAGATCGTAAAAGCAACAAATGGCGCATTTCTGGTTGGGACTTAAATGTGACTAATGAAACCAGAAATAAACTCTACGATTATTATTTATCAAAGTGTGTCGAAGACTTGGATAAATAAAATTAAATTTGCGAAATTAAAAACACATTTTTTTTAATTTAAAGAAAAATGGAAATAAATTCCGACAATAAATCTTACGTTTTGTACCTTCGAGGTGTTTATTTGAAAGACCTATTAACAACTAATTTAGAAGACGCCGATGACGTCCCTGAAGAAAGTCCATATGACACTATACCACTTAGATTCGTAACATTGGACACTTGGATACTACAAACGAATATTTTATGCAGTCATTGTGGTCTAACGCATAATAATGTGCCGGTTTTTTTACCAGAGTACATTAACAACAACGGAATAACAATTAAGCGGGTTTTATTTTGCACTTTTCCTTGTGCGATGAGTTACATTAGAAACCATTATTATGGTTCTAACTTTGATAATTTGATTATTGCGATTCGCCACGTTTATCATATTTTTACTGGTGAAACTATTATTGAAATACCATATGCGCCTGAAACCCATGAAATAGATGCATTTGGTGGAAAAAATGCAAAGTATAAAATATACGAATTTAGGCGAATTGTTGATGAATTAGTACCGCTAAAAAAATATTTGATTAGTTGATTATATAATTATTTTGAATTATTTTTTGTATTATTTCAGATACTTTTTGATAAAATGAAAACATCTGCTAAAGTATTCATAGCTTCGCTAATCATATTTATGATTTGTTTAACTGCATTGTTTTATATTAGATCACTTTTAAATTATTATAATAAAAAATCAAAAGAAGCAAAAATTAAAGGTAAATGTGAAGACGAATGTACCATTTACATTAAAAAGTCACTTAGTTTAATTTATTATTTATATTTATCTGTTTTGACTTCATTTATTTTCGGCGTATCCACTCTAATAACTGGAATTATCGCGTTAGTTATTTAATAATGTATAAAAACTAATATTAATATTTTTTTAGGACTACCATTTAATAAAAATTATAAAAAAATAATTTATAAAATTATAAAGAACCAACGGTTTAGTAAGTTCAAAAGGAAAAATTATGTTTGGGAAATCCACACAAATGTTTTTAGCATATGTATGCCTTTTTATCGCGTTTATATCATTAATAATTCTTTTATTTACAGGAAAAAAACCAGAATATAAAAAAATTTCAATTTATAGTTCAATTTCACTTATTGTATTTGGATTGTTTTACGGATTTTTAATGTTTATTGCAGTTTATAAATAATATTGCAGATACAAAAGATAAATTAATTTTATTAATAAATTGATTATTTGTCAATAAAAATATACAAATTTAGTTATTTGTTTTTTTTAATTTTATTATTATAAAAAATGAATGATTTGATATTTTTACTGTTCTTACAATTGTTTTTATAATTATTCTTATCCCAATTATTGTTTTTTACCATAAATATACAAAAAGAATTAATGAATTAAATAGAAATTTTAATAAGGCGAATCCAAATTTATTAAATGCATCTGAATCTGCTAAGTTGGAACAAAAAAAGAAAATATTGTTGGTACCTTTAATACTTTTTAGCGTTTCTAGTTTCGTATTTTTATTTCAAGCTATTGATTATTTTATACATAGAAATGATCCAAGGTATTAACAATAGATCATAAAAGCAATTGCTTGAAAATATGCATCGGCAATGTCTGCTAAACATTTTTTTGGCACAGGGTACTTTAATTCTGAAGCGATAACTAAGAAGTTTGCCCGCGAATGCGCTTTGTTCGCCGACCAACTTGAAGCGTACTTTGCTAAAAAGTCGCAACGATAATGGCCACCAAGTGCCAACTTATTTTTTTCATATGCTTTTATTGGCCGCGCAATGTGACCGAATTCATATATAAGACAATAAAAAACACCACGCGACTTTTCATTAATATTCATTTGGTCTTCGATAACGACATAGTCGCATTTGTTTTTTGTATAGTAGTCCGACTTAATAATTTCAATTGCCGATTTCAGACAAACGCATCTTTCAGTCGGTCCAGTTTCCGATACTTTTTTACCTGGTAATAAATCGAAACTTTTTTGATATTCTAATTGCCAAATTGACAAGAAAGTATTAACTAATTTTGGTAATTGTGAAACTAATAATGCCCATTTTTGTGCGACTAAATTAGAACTTTCAGAGTCAAGTTGTATTGTTTCGACGTTAATTGTACGACCCAGATGCGATCGTCGCGCATTATTAGTTTTTTTATGTGTCGAACTAACATTGGGCTTTTTTTCTGCGACATTATTAACGGCATTTAAATTGATAATGGTCTTGATTTCGCGAACTTCATTCGATAATTTATTTATTTGCAAAAGAATGTTCGCGATTGCATCGTCGCGGACATTAATGCCGCATACAGCCAAACTTTTATTTGCGCAGTCAAATGACAAAATTCGCATGATTTAAATATTTAGTTCATTTTTCCAATATTCGATGGATAAATCAGGAATTGAAGTTTTGTTTAATACGGCGCCGACCGATATTAAAAAATTGCAAAAAAACATAAACGAAAAAAAGCCATACGACGAAGATGATATTTTCGGCGCATTGGACGAGCCTGATATATTTTCCAAGAATCCGGGACTGCCGCCACCCGATTTAGACTTCGACTTTAACAAACGGACCGCTAATAATGGCGGCGACGAACGCGAAAAAGAAATTCGGAATTTATTCAGCAAAATCGATAACTTACATTCCGAAACACCCGAAGATCCTATTTTTAGTAAATCGCAAAACAACGACGACAATTTCAGTTCTAAATACAACCGCGATTCTGGTATTAATATCGGCGCACCAGATTGGCAACCAAATTTAAGCTCATCGCGAAACAGACCATCTGATCGCGAAGAATCCGATTCATTCGCATGGAAGGACCCAAAGTTAAGAAGTTCAACCATTGACGAATATAAAACGCAACTTGTTGGAAACGTAATGCGAACTGTTAATCAAGAGAATGTATTTGATTTTAGTAACGAAAACGAAGAGGATAAAAAAGTAATGATGCTCGAAGAAATTGACATTCTGGTTGAAGTGTTAAAGTCTGAAGACATTGACATTTCACGAATTAAACTTCCGGACATTTCTTCATCACTAAAAGAGATTAATTGTACGCGTGACCGTTTGCATTTGATGAATAATCGAACAAGGTCGCGCATTTTCGCTGAAGAAATTATCATGGTCGGCACTTATTTGACTGAAAAATTCTTAGACGGAAAACATGAATACTTCGGTTATCGACCAGATGTAACTGGTTGGACAAATACCGTTAATATTAAATTGCGCAGAATGAGATACGACACATCTAATTTAGTTAATAAAGTTGTTTCACATCATCAATTGGGTCCGATGACGCGTATTTTGATGGAATTAGTACCGAGTTTAATTTTGTATTCGAGGTCGCGCAAAAATAACAATAAAGACACATTGTCGAATGTAGGCCCGCAAAATAGAGTCGAAGACCTCAATCGCGCACACGAACGTATTAGAGCAATCGACAATTTAAAAACTGAAACTTAAAATCTTTAATATTAAAATATGCAATTTACGGAACATACGATATCAACTATAACTGTTAGTGCGGCTATTAAAAATTTCAATTGCCACGAAGACGAATTACCAGTAATATGTATGACCAATAAAACAGTTGTAGAAATAGTTAGTAACTTTTGCGAAAGAATCGACCCAGACTATGCAGATTTGGTCGAAAAAAACAAAACAAGACAACGTCGCCACAAAAAGAAACAAAAGAAAGTAAAGAAAATTCGCAAAATGCAAGGTAATGGTAAATATATAAATAGTCAAACTACATTTTATGTACTACCACCATTCGATGGTATTATTCGCCGCGACGGTAAAGAATATTCGGTGATGCGTAAGAGCAAACTTAATAAACCTTACAAAATGAAACTGTTTAGGACCGGCGCAATACAAATACCAGGAATACTGAGGGCTGATATGATGGACGCATATTATGTTATTGACGAAGTGATTAAAGTATTAAATGACGCATTTGGTGAAGAACCGGGTTTCTTTATTTTAGAAGAGGAACCTAAAATCGTCATGATGAATTACATATGGCGAATAAAAGACATCGATGTTCTCTTGGACCTCAACAATTTGTCGGAAGAATTAAAAAAATATAACAAAGAAGACATTTATATTGACAAAATTGAAGTAATTTATAATCCGGAAAAGTACCAAGGCTTGTTATGCAAGCTCAAAAAAGAAAATGACCCTAATATTAAATTTACTACGCTGAAAATATTCAGTTCTGGTAAAATAAATGCGACGTTCAAAACTAACACTGATGATGTAGTATTTATCAAAGATTGGTTCTCGACATTTTTGGTCGAATCTGAAAGCATTTACAAAGTTAAAGAAGAATCCGAATGCGAAATTGACCTCGAAATATTCGATGACCCTTTGCGTTAGTCATGGGCCCTTTACTAATTTAGGGTGGTGCTGTTTGAAGTCAATCATTAGTTCGGTCAATTAGTTCGATCTTATTTATCAGTTCGCCTAATTAGTTCGCCTAATTAGTTCGGCTAATTAGTTCAGCCAATTAGTTCGATATTATTTGTCAGTTCGGCTAATTAGTTTGGCCAATTAGTTCGCCATTAATTGCCGCAAAATTAAATATAAAGACCCAAAGCATAAAGAATCGCCGAAACTGAGCCTAAAATTAAACCAGATGCAACAAAACCAGCGGGGGTCTTTTCATCTGATTCATTTATGAATTGCATATTTTTTGTTTGTATATTTCGCAAAACATGAATATTAAATTGAGTGCTATCTACCAGTAAATAAATCACTGTAATTAAAATTATTAATAACCACGGAATTTTATTTAATCCGCTTGAGGCGATTGTTGTAATATCGTCAAAATCCTCGTTTTTTTTGCTTGACATTTTTTCCAGATATATTATAGGTTTATAAAAAATGATAGCCAATGATTGGACTGATGAAAACGAAGTGTATATTCAAAGTATAGGGGAACAAGCGTCTTCATTGGAATGGATGAACTTACAAGAAGAAAAAAAATATCGCAGAAATATGTACATATTAAATGTTTTGGCGAATTTCTTTGCTATGGGTGCCGCTTTATTTTCCGTAATTGAAAGTTTTAAGACGTCAATTTATATTACAATTTTAATTAAGGTTACGACGATAATTTCAGCGGCAATTGTAAAATACCAAACAAGTTCTAAGTTTCTACAAGTCGCCGACATTCATAAAAAAATTGCGAGTGACTATCATAAAATTTTCGACGAGGTTCAGTATCAACTGGCTTTGTCTCGCGAAAATCGACAGCGCGCATCGGAATTTATCCGCGAAATTCGCGCAAAATACACCGGTCTAAACGATAGCAGTCCGAGCATTTCTAATCGAATTATTAATGACTTCAATACAAGATACAAATTAAGCGGCATAACAAAACCAATCATTGTTGGTGATCTTAATAAAATACCAGTGTCGCGGTCTGGTGACAATGAGTCACGTGCAATTTTGAAGCCTCCTGATTTGAAATTTTCAAGCCAATTACCAAAAGAGAATTGGCGTCGAAAGTTGTCGCGGTCAGTTTTGAACCCTTCGATCGAATTTTCATATTCGGAATATGCCAGAAGTAATTCTAACCCGAATCGACCGGTCATTTGCAAAGAAGGTGCGCAGTTAGAATTATCAAGTAGCGCTCCGACAATTTCAACTCATAATGTACAATATTATAACAAAAACGGCGCGCCAATCTCGTCAAGTTCGTTTTCGAATGGAGACCAAGAACAAATAATAGTGACTCCCAGTCCTGATGAAATTGGTATCGAATTCGGGCAAAACGTTACTAATTATGAAAACATTACTCAACAATCGAGGTCCGCATCTATGCCAACTTCGTTGCCATCTTTGTCGTCGGCGTCATCGGCACTGACTTCATCGTCGTCAGTACCAACTTTGTCATCGGCGTCGTCGTCGAAAATAGGCAACTTTAGTCACGAAAAAAATAATAATTCTGGTCAAATTAGTGCGTCGTCAGACCCTGACCTTGTTAATAGAACTAATAGTAGCCGCGACGACACAACTTCGTCAAAATCACGTTTGCATAGATTATCGCCGGTCAATTATTTAGGCCATAAATAAATTAATGTTAATTTGACCTGGTCTGTTTTAAATAAAATTAATTTCGATGTTTTCGAAATCGCGCCTCTTGAAGTTCCATGGGTCGATGATGTACCTCACGTATAACCGCGAAAATAAAATATGCTCTTTGAGCGGATTCTTAATATCATCGAGCATGATTTCCATCATTGGTCTAATTGTTCCCGGAGGCACAATTAATCTTTTTTTATCGCACCATTTAGAATCGAAGCCTTCACCACATGCGACCATAGTATTATTAAAATCAATACCAGAAACAGACTTTTCAACCAGAATTGAATTCGCCACTTTTAGTAATTCATCGAGCGGCTTATCAGACTTTTTAATTTTATTCAAGACAAGTTTATCAAATTCGAAAACGGTACTGCTAATTTGGTCGCGCAAATATTTCAAGTCATTATGGTCCAAGTATGCCGACAATAACATTTTAATCGTTGCCAGGTCATTTGGATAATCTTTAAGTAATTCGCGCAATTTCATAATATTAGTTCTGGACTGAATGTTGCCCTTAATTAGTTCTTCTATTTGCGCGCGAATTTTTTCATTACGTTCGGAATTAAACAAGTTGATGAATTCCATCAAAATTAGTTGGTAAATATATTTGCGGTAAAGAGCATCATTAACTTTTTGTTTCCATTCCGAATTTTTGTAAATTTTATTTGAAATATTTTTATTCACAATTTCGGGGTCATAAAGTAAATTATGAATTGGTATTTCTGGTTGCGAATAACTGGGGTCTTTTGTCAGACTTTTATTTAATGACTTTATTTTAGGTTCGGTTAAACCTGTACCATAAAAGTACAATCCATTCGCGACAAAGCCGATGAATTTGCGATCGACAATCAGCCATTTTTCGATAATAATTTTTGGCCATTTTTTATTGTACAATTCGATAAATTTAAAAACCGGGTCAATTTTGGTCACTCTTTCGTAACTTTTGAATTCAAACTGGTCATTGGACTGTTTTGAAATTTTACTTTTGGTAATGTTTTCACTAAGTTTGTCCGTAATGGTACTATAAGAGTCAATTATTGGGAAATAAAATTCTTCACCCGATTTTGACTTAATGATCATCGCATAACAGTTATTATCGCGATTAATAAAATATTTAACTATGGTGTATCCGTTAGTACCTGCAACTTCGCGGACTTTTCTAAGATCGACTATGAATTCGTTTGTATTTTGCAATTTAATGTCAATTATCGAAGTTATATTAACGATCGGGAAATCACCAGAATTGTAAAATACTTTATGGACTTTTTGATCGGAATACCAGCGGTCCTTATTGACATAAATTACTGGGTAATGATGGTACACTTTGTCAAAGTTATGAATGTTTTCATTACTTGAATGATCGTCTGGTTTTTTAACAATAATTGCAATTTGCGATAATAAAAAATCGCGAGTGTCGTTCAAATTGTTAGGAATTTCGACTTGTACATTTTCACCATTAACATTAAAAATCACAAAGCAAATACCATAGATGATGCCTAAAATTTTGAAAACGACATCGTTCCATTCGCGAACAAAATTTTGATTAATCGGCTCACCAGATTCAAGGTCTTCGATCATTTCTTCAATGCTGTCATATGCCCAGTCAATTTCTAAAACGGTCAAAATGTGCGGGTTCCTCTTCATATAGTCGTAAATTTTTTGAATCAAAATGTCATATTGCAGACTAAGAATGATTTCGCAACAAAATAAAGCGCCGCAACTGATACCTTTGTAGTTCTGCGAAACACCCAAAACGTAATAATCTTTTACATCTTGACATTCGGTGTCATTCACAGTGTCTTCGTGAAAAATAGTTTCGATCAAACTTGGCGGCAAGAAAGACAAACGACCAAATTCAATGTCTTTACCAAATGCGGCAACATATCTATTTTTTTTCTTATCAAGGTCTTCTTCGTCGTTAATTTTTGGCACATGGTCATTCAAACAAGTATTATGTATAATCGTTTTTTTATTTTTGGGATTATCTATCGGTTCGGTCTTTTTGCAACAAGGAATGCAATAACCTTTCGGATGAACATCTGTTATAAACCGCACATGTGGATATTTCTTGTTAGGGCATTCATAATAAGTTTCCTCATTCCTGGTAAAGTTCCAATATTTCATCGCCTTAAAATTCTCTTGGTTTTTGCGTTCTTCATATTCCTCTTTGGTCCATAAAATCGGCTGTAATGGCTTTTGACATTTCTTGCTAAGCACTTGATTACTCTGGTATGCCTTTTTGAAATCGTAAAGTTCGGGGTCTATTTCTTTAAGTTTCTTTAATTTCTTATCGACTTCATTGAATTTTTCTTCTTGCGGAACTATTTTGCGCAAAATGCCCAAAATATAAAACAGGATTGTTTCATATTCTTCTTCTTTAATATTGTTAATTTCGATTTTCATGTCAGAATAGCGATGAAATAAACGCAACACTCTACTCTTACCAAATAAATAGTCCCACTTTTGTCGGACATTGCCGTCGGAAAACCGCAAATAATAATTGGTAATCCCTTTCACGACCTCTTCAATCATAATATGATTAAATCGGTACATGCCTTTTATGAAAATATAATCCGCGCTATTTTGCGCAGTTTGACGACTCTGAACAATGCCTACATCTCTTAGTTTATCTACTTCGGAAATAATTTGATTATAGTTTTGCGCACTTAACGCCCTTTTCCAGTAAATTGACAAGGATAATTTGGCTATTTTGCAAGTATATTTACTAATCAAAGTTAGCGGTTTGTTTGTGATGAATTTACCAAACGAATTAATTTTTTCAATTATCGGGTTAATGTTTTTTGCCAAAATTTTATAGAGTTCATCAAAGTCGATAAAGAAATCATCGCGCCAATCGGCGGTTATGTAATAACTACCAGTGGAATTTAAAACAAACACTGCCGTAGTGTAAAGGTCATTTGGTAGCTGAACTAATGAACTTATCAATAATTCGCCCAATTCTATTTTAGACCTTGTCCCGGTCGATTCCCTATAATATTTGGTTATATCCACATTAGTACCATCAATCGACAACTTTGCACGCATAAAACCGGTTGTAGAACTAAGCGGGAAACTGTCAAACAAATTGCGCAAATTGATTTCTAATTTATCAGCATGAAACAAAGTAGAATTAGTTATGCCGATTTTAATGTCGTCGTGATTATGTTGCCCTTTTGCTTTGATGAAGTCGTCATTTACTTTCGATTCGCGTTCGAATAGGCTTATTAGTTTCTTAGTGTCTGGACATAAAATTGGATAAGTTTCGGCTATCGAATTTTCGTTTTTAATGTACTGAATGAAGATCGGCAAGGTCAGCATTGGCCAATATCGCGAAACAAAAGAATAATAAATCAATTTGCAACTATAGTTGTCCTTGATGATATTTTCGAAGTTGCTCTTATTTCGAAAAAATAAATCCAAATCGACTAAATATAATTTAGTACTCGTAGTTATGTTAGCCCCTGACGACTTATTTTTTGTTATTTCACTAAGCGACAATAATTCTTTACGGGGTCCTCTTAGAATTGATTCGACTAAACGAAATTCTTCGAATGACTCGATTACTATGTTTTCATCAAGTTCCTTTGTATCAACTGGTACGCCTTCGATGTTATGGGTAATATCTAAAGTGTCGCGAATATCTATTTTTTGTACAGCGTTTGTCAAATATTTATAACTAATAGGGACCACTTGGTTATCGTTAATATAATACAAGTGTTGGCGAAAAACTGGGATGCCCGTTGCTATTTGCAACTTTTGTTTTAGAACAAGCATATTGTCTTTTGTGTATAATGGAATTTCGGATTTCACAAATTCGGATTTCTGCGCTTCTTCGAGTTTAGAAGTGTCTTCTTCACCTAAATCTACATTTTCGATGTCGTCAAATAAAATTACATCGTCGATAATTATGTC
>JACCDO011767052.1_pt1 | contig 38740 bp, 30 predicted proteins | sample 7446101 | NCBI WGS metagenome assembly JACCDO01 (sample SAMN15323440, study PRJNA562643) | freshwater metagenome | isolation source: river surface water | place: USA:Blue River Watershed | collected 2017-08-16 | reverse complement strand
GGCTGGTTTTCCTATTCATTCTGTTAGTAAATTTACGCAAATATTGCTGAATAATAATTATACTATAGTAATTATTCAACAGGAACAGGAGATGGGCGAAAATAAAAATAGGAAACGCAATGTTGCCGAGATATTATCGCCGGGTTCAAATATAAATATTACGGATAAAAGGAGCAATTATATGATGGTTATAATATACGAAATAATAAATAATTATATTATAGCGGGAATATCAGGGATAGATTTATCAACTGGAAAAACGTTTATATACGAGGTAGGTTCTACAAAAGATGATCCGGAACTTGCTACAGACGAAGTGTTTAGAATGATAAGTACATATAATCCAATTGAATTAATTATATTGGGAAATAAAATTGACGAAAAAGATAAGAGGCGTATATTGAAAAATTTGAATATTAATAATATATTAGTTCATTACAAATGGGAAGATAGTAAGTATATAGAATTCTTTAAAAGCATAGTAAATCAAACACTAATTTTAGAGAAAGCATTCTTTATGAAAAAAGGGTTGATATCTATAATTGAATCATTAAATATGGAAAGACTAACAATATCGCGCGAAGGGTTTTGTTGTTTGCTACAATTTGCCTATGAACACAATGCTGATATAATAAAAGAACTACAAATACCCGAAATTCTTGAAAATAATAATAGAATGACTATCGAGTTTAATTCAGCAGTTCAATTAAATATTTTGGGTTTATATCAAAATGATAAACCTTTAATAGATGTATTAAACAGATGTATTACGGCATTTGGTTCGCGATATTTTAAAGAGAAACTGTTGGCGCCTATGATTAATATTAAAAATATTAATAAATCTTATGATGATATTGATAAATTATTGAATAATAATAATTATATTAAGATTCGTAAGTATCTTGCGAATATCGGAGATTTAGAGAGATTTAAGAGAAAGGTATTATTAAATAAGGTAGCACCGCAAGATTGGGTAAATTTCAATGAGTCAATGGAGGCATGTATAGAAATTTATAATATACTAGAAGATTATGATAAAGATGTTTGTATATTATCTACAGTTAATAGAATTATCGATACATATAAAGAAGTTTTAGATATGGAAAATGCTTCAAAGTATAATTTGGCAGATAAAAATAATCTAGGAAATATATTTAAAGAGGGAATTTATGAAGATATAGATAATATAGTTAAAAGTAGTAAAGACGCTTATAGAAATATAGAAGAGTTTTGTGAAGAAATAAATAAGATAGGTATTAATGATAGTACATTGTGTAAAATAGATTATAATGACAAGGATAGAGAATATTATATTAATATAACTAAAAAACGTTATGAAGTCGCTTTAAAAAACAATAAAAATTTAATGTCTAAATTTAATAAGAAACCTATTTCTGCGTCTTCTTCAAATTATAAGATTACCAATAAAGATACTGAAAAACTTTCAAAAAATATTAGCGCTTATAATGATGAAATATCTGAACTAGTATTAAAATATTATAATGAGTTTGTTAAGATGTTTATTGAAACAAACAACGATGATATAGATATTTTGATAAAATATCTAGTGCGCACAGATATCGCCGCCAACAATGCCAAAAACGCCTTTGATTATAGATACAAACGGCCTATAATATCATTTAAGGAATGCGAGGAATGCGATGAATGCGAGGAATGCGATGGAGAAGAAAGGGAGTCTTCTTTCATTAATATGAAAAATATGAGACATCCTTTAATAGAGAGAATACAAGATGATTTGGAGTATGTTGGAAATGATGTTAAAATAAATAAAGAAGGTATCCTGCTATATGGTATAAATGCTTCTGGCAAATCTTCATTTATGAAAGCAGTTGGATTGAATATTATTATGGCACAATCAGGTATGTTTGTCGCTGCTGAAAATATGGTATATTACCCTTACAAAAGAATATTTACGAGGATATCTGGAATGGATAATATTTATAAGGGAATGTCAAGTTTTACTGTAGAAATGACTGAATTGCGAAATATATTACAAAGATGTAATAAATATAGTTTGGTAATTGGAGACGAAATATGTTGCGGGACTGAATCAATATCTGGTATTGCTATTGTATCTGCTGGAATAGATACATTAATTAATAAGGGAACATCTTTCATATTTGCTACACATCTTCATGAATTAACTAAAATGTCATGTATTAAAGAACATATAAATAATAATAAATTATTTGTAAAGCATATTAAAATAGATATAGGTAAAAATAATGAAATAATATATAACCGTAAAATACAAGATGGCCAAGGTTCTAATATGTATGGTCTTGAAGTTTGTAAATCATTAGATATGCCATTGGATTTTCTTAAAAAAGCAGAAATATTCAGAAAGGAATTTACTAATCTTGATAAGGATTTAATTAAAACCAAGAAATCTCATTTTAATAAAAAGAAAAGCGTAGATAAATGCGAGATATGCGATGAAGTCGCTGTAGAAACGCACCATATTAAATATCAAGAGACTGCCGATGATAATGGGTTCATAGGTTCATCCCATAAAAATTCCAAACATAATCTAGCGTCTCTATGTAAAGAATGCCATAATAAAGAGCACCGAGGCATAATTAAGATAAATGGATATAAACAGACTTCTAAAGGTATCACGTTAGATTACGATATTCTTTAATATGTGGTAATTATAATTAGAACTAAAAAAATTCTAATATTTGTTTTTATAATTTGAGTACATAACTTTTATTTTTCTAATATTTAAAAAGTTTTCTAGAAATTTCTAAATAAAAAAAGTTATGTACTCAAATTTTATTTTTGAAAATTTAGAAAAATTCGGTTCTAAATAAAGAGATAGCCCAGGGATAACCAAGAGATAAAATTAGAATACATTACACATTTAATACATATAAACATATATATAGATTAATTAAGATAATAATATAATTATGAAAGTTATTAAAAGGAATGGCGAGTATGAAGACGTTAGTTTTGATAAAGTTCTGATGCGTCTTAAAAATTTATCAAATGAGTTGAATATCAATGTTTCAGAGATAGCACAAAAGGTATGTTCGCGCATTTACGATGGTGTTAAAACTAGTGAATTAGATGAGATGGCAGCATATCTATGCGGCAGCATGTCTTTGGATAACCCAGAGTATAATATTTTGGCATCGCGAATTATTATTTCAAATCATCATAAAAATACATCTCCATCTTTTTCTGAAACAGTTCAAGTCCTCTATGATAATAAGGATATTCATAATAATAATGCCCCTTTAGTATCTGAAGAATTGTATGACATTGTATGTAAAAATAAAGAAAAACTAAATACATATATTGATTACCAGCGCGATTTTACGTTCGATTATTTCGGTTTTAAAACATTGGAACGTGCATATTTAACAAGAGTTAATAAAAAGGTTATTGAAAGACCGCAGCATATGTGGATGCGCGTTGCTCTAGGTATTCATGGGAATGATATTAAAGAGGTTTTGAATACCTATGATCTAATGAGTAAAAAATATTTTACTCACGCTACTCCTACATTGTTTAATTCGGGTACTAGAAGACCGCAATTAAGCAGTTGTTTTTTGTGTTCTGTAAATGATGATAGTGTAGCGGGCATTTATGACTCTTTAAAAGAAATGGCGTTGATTTCTAAATATGCTGGAGGAATTGGTATTCATATTCATCAAGTTAGGGGAAAAGGTAGTTATATAAGAGGAACTAATGGTACTTCAAATGGAATTATTCCTATGTTAAGAGTATTCAATAATACTGCGAGATATATTGACCAAGCGGGAAAAAGACTTGGAAGTATCGCGGTTTATCTTGAAACATGGCATTGCGATATAGAGGCTTTCCTAGAATTAAAGAAAAATCATGGAAGTGAAGAAGAAAGATGTAGGGATTTGTTTATGGCTTTATGGGTATCTGATTTATTTATGGAAAGAGTAAAAAGTAATAAGCAATGGTCTTTAATGTGTCCTGATAAATGCCCTGGATTGAGCGATGTTTATGGGGATGATTTTGTAAAACTATATGAAAAATATGAGAATGAAGGAAGATATAATAAACAAATTAATGCACAGGATTTATGGTTTAAAATATTAGAATCGCAAATTGAACAAGGAGTTCCTTATATTTTGTATAAAGATGCGGCAAATAAAAAGAGCAACCAAAAGAACTTGGGAACTATTAAATCTAGCAATTTATGCGCAGAAGTTCTGATTTATTCTTCGCCTGAAGAAACTGGAGTTTGTAATCTGGCATCTATTTGCCTTCCAACATATATCGAGAATGGTGTATTTAATTACGAAAAACTTCATGATGTTGTTAAAGTAATTACTAAAAATCTTAATAAAGTTATTGATAAAAATTTTTATCCTATTGAAAAAGGTCGCGTATCTAATCTTAAAAATAGACCTATTGGAATCGGCGTTCAAGGATTGGCAGATGTATTTATGATTCTTAAACACCCTTTTGAATCTAAAGAGGCAGCAGATATTAATAAAAATATTTTTGAAACAATATACCATGGTGCTGTAGAAGCATCTATGGAATTGTCAAAAAAGAGATTTTATATTATTAATAAAATAGTATCTGGTGAAAGCAATGAAGTTATAGGAGATTATGTAAATGAATTTGAAATTAAAAATATCAATAATAAATATTGCGGCGCTTATAGCACATTTGAAGGCAGTCCGATATCTCAAGGATTGTTTCAATTTGATTTATGGAATGAAAAACCCAGCGAAAGATATGATTGGGAAAAATTAAGAAATGATATTATAAAATATGGCGTAAGGAATAGTCTTCTAATATCACCGATGCCCACTGCATCTACTTCGCAAATTATGGGATTCAATGAAAGTTTTGAACCTATTACAAATAATATTTTTCAAAGAAAAACATTAAGTGGAGAATTTATTGTAATTAATAAGTATTTGATTAAAGATTTGATAGATATGGGATTGTGGAATAAAGAAATGCGCGATACTATTATTTTACACGAGGGAAGTATTCAAAACATACCAAACATTGACGCAAATATGAAAGAATTATATAAAACATCGTGGGAAATTAAGCAGCGTGTTATAATTGATATGTCGGCAGATAGAGGAAGATATATTTGTCAGACCCAGAGTTTAAATATATTTATCGAAGAACCAGATTTCCAAAAATTATCATCAATGCATTTTTACGGACATTCCAAAGGACTTAAAACGGGTTCTTATTATTTGCGAACAAAACCAAAGGCAAAGACACAGCAATTCACAATAGATCCTGAATTTGCTAAAAAAAGATTAAGATGCGCTGAAGATAATGGCGATAGTTGCGTATTATGCTCGTCATAATACTATTTTATTAGTTTTCTTTTTAGATTTTGTTGTAGTAGTTTTAGGAGTAGTTTTAGGAGTAGTTTTAGGAGTAGTTTTAGGAGTAGTTTTTGGAGTAGTTTTTGGAGTAGTTTTGGGAGTAGTTTTAGGAGTAGTTTTAGGAGTAGTTTTTGGAGTAGTTTTAGGAGTAGTTTTTGGAGTAGTTTTTGGAGTAGTTTTTGGAGTAGTTTTTGGAGTAGTTTTAGATGTAGTTTTAGGAGTTTTGGGAGTAGTTTTAGGAGTAGTTTTAGATGTAGTTTTAGGAGTAGTTTTAGGAGTAGTTTTAGATGTAGTTTTAGGAGTTTTGGGAGTAGTTTTAGGAGTAGTTTTAGGAGTAGTTTTGGGTTTTCTTGTTAAATTTTTCTGTTTGTTTTTAAGTTTAGCCTTTTCTTTTTCTATTTTAATTTTATTTTTAATATCTTCAATTATTTTATATTGCTTGATAATTTTTTCGTTATTTTTAATTTTATCTTTTTTAAGTAATTTTATCTTATTTTTAATCATATTTATTTTTATTTCTTTGGATTTATAACTATTTAATACTCTTCCGCCTGTAGGAAATGTTTTAAATTCGTTATATTCATTGTATTTTATCCCTATATATATTAAAATTTTTGCAATTTTATATCTTTGTTCATCAGTAAGTCCTAAATTATCTATGAAACCTTTAATATCATTTTTCATTAATCCACTACTATGACTAACACTTGCTTTATTTTTAAAATAATATCCCATTGTTCTTAATATTTTACTAAAAAATTCAACATCTGCTTTTATACCTTCTTTTAAAGAATTTTCTAATTCCTTATGTTTTATATACAAATGCTTAAGAATTTTTGTTTTATCAGGGTTAGTAAAATGTATCCCCCTATGTTTATCTAGTGTAAATAGACTAATATGAAATAATTCAGTAGTATCATTAAAAATTTTAAGAATAAATCTATCTTTTAAATTTATATTTACTGTTATTCTGTATGTTATTCCGTCGTTTGATTCTATATAATTTTTTATAAATTTATTTATATAATCTACTGTTTCTTCTGTGAAATAAAGGTGTAAATTTTTCATTAAATTTATATAAGATTCATTAAGGATATCGATTGGTACCTCTTTATCAGGATCATTATTTGTAGTAACGGGAACCACATCAACTGCCAAAGATTGATTTTGAGATCCTTGATCAGTCTCCAATGATTTGCTATCAGCAATTAGTTTAAGAAATTCTTCGAATGCTTCAGATTCTTCATTGGTCAATTCAGTCATATTAAGGAATTTTTCAAAATATTTAGATTCCTCTAGGCTCATTACACTATTAAGTTCATCATTTTCACAAGCATATATTTCTTCTTGTGTTCTTTGTCTAGGGATCTTGCTCTCGCTCTCGCTCCCGCTCTCGCTCTTTCTTTTATCTCTCTTCAAACATTCATTTAACACCTCTTTTGACATATGTATATTTCTAGTAATACAGGATAAATTATTATATAAATATATATTATTATAATAGTATATAGTATGTCAAATAATGAACCTTTATTAATGCCTTCTAATAGATTGACTATTTTTCCCATCGAACACTATGATATGTGGGAAATGTATAAGAAATCCGTTAGTGTATTTTGGACTCCTGAAGAATTGGATTTATCTAAAGATGTAGACGATTTTAATAAACTTAATAATAACGAGAAATTCTTTATTAAACAAATTTTAGCATTCTTCAGTTCCAGTGATACTATTGTTAATATTAATTTAGGAGAAAGATTTTTAAATGACGTACAAATACTCGAAGCAAAGTTCTTTTACGGGTTTCAAATGGCAATCGAGAATATTCATTCCGAGACATATTCGCTTCTTATAGATACATATTTTAAAGAACCCAAGGAAAAGGATGAAGCGCTAAATGCTATCAATTATATGCCCTGTATAAAAAAGAAGGCAGATTGGTGTTTCAAATGGATTAACGACGAATCCGCGCCTTTTTCACAGAGATTATTGGCATTCGCTCTCGTAGAAGGCGTGTTTTTCAGCGGTGCCTTTTGTAGTATTTTTTGGCTCAAAGAACGCGGTTTAATGCCCGGTCTAGCATTCTCAAATGAATTAATTAGTAGAGATGAAGGAATGCATGTTGAATTCGCAGTTCTATTATATTCGAAGATATTGAATAGATTACCTCAAGAAACTGTTCATCAAATAGTAAAAGAGGCCGTCGAAGTAGAAAAGAACTTTATAATTGAAAGCATCCCCTGTTCTATGTTGGGAATGAATTCTGAATTAATGTCTATATATATTGAATTTGTAGCGGATAGACTGCTCACACAATTAAATTATGATAAGATTTGGAATTCAAATAATCCATTTCCTTTTATGGATAGAATATCAATAGAAAGCAAATCAAATTTCTTTGAAAGTCGCGTTTCTCAATATAGTAAAGCGAACGTCGGTGGGAAACAAGAACATTCTAAATTGCGCACTTTTTCTTTAGAAGCAGATTTTTAGAATCTCCAAAATGTAATTACTTAAAGAACTCATATACATATTTTATATAATATAATGGATAGAATAGGAAATATTTTCATTGAAATTAAAAAACAAATTAACTATATAATAAATGATAGCGATTTTACATATTCACATAATTATATTAATTGTATGAATGAAGTTATGAAAGTGTTGAGAAACGCCTTATTTAAATTACAAGATATATATTATAAATATATATTGTATCCTAAATTAAAAAAAATTTAATTTTTATTACACAAAATGTTATTATGTGTATCCCTCTTAATTTAAGTAATTATTGAGATATATCTTGTTGCGATAGGCATAATTTTATTTCACCAAGAGAAGCAATAGTATATCTTAAAATGATAGGGTAATTATTTTTAAGATATAATTCGACATTATTTGATAAATTTGTGCATTTAGTGAATATAGATAGATACTTAAGACTAAATATACCTTGTATTATTTCCTGCTCTTCATCTGTACTATTCTTTTTAATAGTTATTGATTGCGATTTCTCTGAACCTAATATAGTCTCTTGGTCGCAGAAGTCGCCTTTGCAACTTAATATTAACTTATCTCCTATATTTCTAAACTCTATAAATTCAGCAAGATTATTCATATCTCTAATAATTTTTTGGAGATAATTCGATGGCATATTTATAATAGTATGAAAATCTACTGGAGGTATATCTAAATTCAATACATCGATATCAAGTACAGATAATTTATAATTTGTCTTGTAATTTTTATCATTATTCTCTATAGTTATTCCCAAATGATTTGGATCATCCTTCTTAATATATATAGATAATATATCATTATTAGTAATCGTTTTAATTAGCGCGTGAAGTCTCAACATATTAATACCAACATATGTTTTCTTCGTGCATTCGTATATCTCAAATTTATCAGCATCCAATTTAAGATGTATAAGTACTATATGAGTGTTGTCCATCGCTACTATCTTTATACCCGTCTCATCTATTTCCAAATTAACGTCCATTAATATTTCTTTAAGAGCATCTATAACTTGTTTAAATGTTGCAGCTTGTATTGTTTTAATATTTAATAAATATTCACTATCCATATAAATAGTAAAATATAATATCTCCTTAAATATTTATTCGTTATATTCGTTATATTCGTTATATTGTTTATTTTTTGATTAAACTATTAATAATATATCCAAGTCCCAAATACCAAGCATTTTTATAATTAGAATCTCTAATTAATTTAACACTAGTTATTTTTGCGTAATTTTTATACTCTTTGTTGTAATTTACGAATATATAAATAAAAAGGATAATAATAATAATTATAGATATTATCGCTAAAACTAATATCATAATTAATGCCCCTTTTAATTTATTTTTCCATATTGAGTCTGTATATAAGAATTCTTTTAAATCTAATAAATAATTATCATATATACACAACTGTTTATTTCCATCAATACTATTTAATGTTATTTTATAGTTAGTAGTTGAGCATGAAGAGCCAACAAAATTGTTTCGAATAGATAATGGAATGCCGCCTATTAGAATATTATATAAATCATAATTTTCAACCTTATTTTTCTTAATATCTTCTATATCTGAAATACCAGGAATAACTCCTGATATTATATTAATAATATAATTTAAAAATACTTTAGGATGTAAAAAATCTTTATCAGTTTCAGATAACAAACCCCTTTTTTTTTCATTATTATAAATTTTAATATTATTTAAGAAAATAATTATTAATTTTATAAAATCCAAATCCTTATTTTCATCCAAATCCTTATTTTCATATATTTTGTTATCACCATCATATTTTGTAGCTATAGCAGCACTAAAAGTTTTAATATTATCTATAAATGTATTATATTCAACTAGTGTATCACCTCCGACCTCATTAATTTTATCAATATGCGAAATATTTTTAATCGTATGTATATTATATCCTTTTAAATGATTTATTAAAATATCTATATTATCATTATTACCTTTAAATACATAACTGCCTTTAGAATCTGTATTTAAATATTTTTCTAAATTTAACCATTTATATGTTGTTATTGTTAGTGAATTTTCTTCGGGTTTATCTATTATATATTTTTCATATTTCTTTTGCGGCATTGTAATATCAACAATAAAAATACTAAATAGTATTAAAAATATTACTATAATAATCCCTAATTTAACCCAATCCTTATCATTATTGACATCATTAATAAAATAGCATTCTTTAATAATAATTTCATGACATGTGTCAATATTAAAATCTATTCCTGGCAACGTACTCCATATCCATGCTAAAATACAAAATGATAATGAAATTATAGTTATTACTATGAAAATTTTTAATAATGTTCTAGTTATATTTAATGTAAAATATTTATCACTATAATTAAAATTATTATCTACTAATATGCTAATAAATAATTTATAATCTATTGTGTCGCCTATTAATAACTTACTAGTATCGTAATTACCACTATCTGGCATATATTTGTGTTCTGTTAGTATAAAATCCTCACTATTCTTATTTAAAATAAGATTACCATATACTGATAAATTATACAATGTATTAATAAATATCAATATACTTATTATAATAATAGTATATATATAAAAATATACATAATACAAAGATAATTTGTACTCGCCCATCTGCTCTCTTTATTATTAATAATATTTTAAATCCTTCAAGGATATATAAATACTTCAAGGATATAAAATTGCTGACTTAATATTCTAAACTACACCTAATATTGCTGTTTTAATCTCGTCAATTATCAATACTAAAATAGAACCTATTATAATTATATATTTCTCTACATTTTCTCGCATTTCATTATTTGTATATTTTATAATCATCAAAATTAGTAAAATTATAGCAGCGTTTAATATAAGTTCATTAGCCAAGTATAAATTGAAAAAATATACAGCACCCCAATAATCCAGTTTTTCTATATAATATAATTTTTCTTTAAATTTTTCAAGATGATCTTTAGGATTACAATCATCATATAGTGCTTTTGCTTTTGTCTCATCCTTAACTTCATATTCCTGAATATATTTAAATAATTCAGTATTTATATTATCTAAATCTTTAAATAATTCTTCTTTATGTAAATTGTGTCCCAATAAAGATTTAAGAGATAATGTGAAATCTATTTCATCATCTATCTCTTTAATACCAATATTTGCGACTCTTCCAAATACCAATTTATTTAACTTAATCAATATATATGGGTCATCTATATTATTATTAACAAAATATATATATAAAATAGTTATAAACGATAATGTTTTCTTTATCTCTTTCAATTTGGTTTTATTTTCAGCACTTATTGATGCGCTATTTGTATCGATTTTTAATATATTATATATTTTATTGAAGAATGCATTTGAATAACTATTTTGACTATATATATTCTTCTTATAACTAAAACTGTAATTAATTTCCAACATCTTTTTTTCAAAATCTGTTCTTGCCTTATATATATCTTGATTATTAGATTCGTCTATAATACTATACTTACCCTTCATATAATCTATATCATCTCCATAAGCAATTTTTGTAAAAGCATGTATTATATCTTTGCCATTATAATAATTTTTTAAGATTAAATCATTATTAACATGATATCTTACATACTCGTCCGCTATAATTAAATCGTCATATATTCCCTTTATTTTTTTATAAGTTCCATTAATAAATATAAAAAAATATATTACGCTATGTAATATACAATATGCCAAAATAGATATTATTATTATTACCAAATAAGCATCCTTGTCTATAATTTTATTAACGAAAAAATTTTCTCTTTTATATTCACCATTATTAAATATAAAATTATAAAAGTCTCCTATAAATGCTATAAATATAATAAACAATATTACAAATATTAATAGTAAAATTATTTCATATAATTTGTTATTTGTCCTTACATATAATTCCGTTACATTCTTATCATACGACCACAATAAAGATGTTGGTATTAACAAATATAACCCGTTTAATATATATCCATAAATATCCCCATTGTTATTAGAATTTTTCAAATAATTATTATAATCATTATATACATATATTACACCATTCTTTCCAATTATTTTTTTTCCAATTATTTTTTCAGTGTCTATAGATGATACAGATTGAGCGCTCGTTACAACATCGGAATATATACTTTTATTTATGTTAATTTCCGGATTAATTGAAACCGTATTATGTTCATATTCAATTTTATACGTTTTGTCATTATAATTTACATATAAGGGATCTTTTGAAGCATATATAATATAATTTTTATTATCAGATATGTTTTGATTAAAATTTATTAAATTATATATTTTTAAAAAATCTTTTTTTTTCATTAAATTTATATCTTTTAATTGAATTTTTATATTATCTCCGTCTATTGCTATATCTTTTATATATGATAAATTTATATCAGTCTCCTTATTAGCATCGTTTTTTATTAATATAAATTTTTTCATATCAATAGCATGTATATCATTATAATCTACATTTTCAAATAAATTATAATTATAATTATTATCTGAATTAATTATATTCACATAATTTATCAATCTATAATTATAAATATCTTTAAGTTTATAATTTATAGCGTCCTCAAATGTGTTATGTACTACTATTTCTTTTATAGAATATATAGTATATAAGGTATAATTTATAATTGCCAATACAAATATAACGATTATAATTAATGCGATTATATATAATATATATGTGATTATATTTATTAATGTTTCAATCATCGCTTATTAAATATATATTCTTATTTAATAGTTATAATAAAAATAAATTAGTTTATTATTATGTATTAATTTAAAAATTAATAATAAATGCTCCATATATAGTGATTAAAGTTATTATATAAGTTATGATATTTTTGTAAGCGCTTATATAATAATTAAATGGATAATATGTGCCGTTATTTAATTTCTTATTTAACCATTTAAAATCTATAAGCCCAAAGTATATTAATCCAGATAAGGAAAATAATATACCTCCTAATATTATAGTAAGTAGCCCAAACTTATAATAGATAAGGTAAGATGATTTATAATCTTTTATTATCATATAACTAGCGATTAACTTTTTCCTGATATCAGCATATTTAGTTTTAATAGCATCCTTTAAATTTAATATAATTGATTTATCTTGTAACGATATCTCTATATCTGTAATATATTTTTCTATATTTTCCGGAAATATAACATCAATCTCATTTTCCAATTTACTATATAAACATTTTGAATTATTACATAGATTGTTCACGTCTAGAATAGTTTTTTTCTTAACTCTATCAGTTAATATAATCGCCATACATATTTTAAGAAACGCATCTGAAGTAATATTTGCTCCTAATAATCCGTCCACGTGTTGTTTCAATACATTATTATCTATATAAACATTTTTTTTAGGGTCGTGCTTTTTAAGTAAATCGCAATCTACATTTTCTATAATTTGCGTATCCATAATTTTAATATTGTCGTGTACTTTAATATCATCTACATTATCGCCGTTAAATTCATTGTAAAATACATAAGAGTGAAATAATAAAGATATAAGTATATATATCATAAACCCGTATATAAAAATATATTCATTATTACAATTTTTATAAATATCATAATTATAATATTTGTTATAAAATAATATCTTTATTTCATTTGGCAGAGATGTATATGAAAATATATTTATAATACGATTATACCAAAATATAATAAATAATATAAAATATATACTTAAAAATTTAAAATTTTCAAAATCTATTACATTTTTACCTGATTCTGACATAGGATAGAGATTACAATATTTTAAATTTAAACTATCATAACTCGGGTTAATATATTTTGCCGATGTTGTATTTAGTGTTATTCGACTATTAGTGAAATTTACTATATCGAAAATACTTATAAATAATAGATAGAGCAATGCTATACATATAATAATTCTCATTATAGTATCAGTGATTTCTTCAAATTTCATTTATATCTGCTTATACCTTTATTAATATATATTTTAAATTTTTTATTAAATTGCTTTAAATATCCATAATAATAAAAATATCGTAATAGGATAACTAATTCTTAATAAGAATTCTTGAAAATCTGTTAATATATTATCGCCAATATATTTAGATAAATAATATGTCAGCATTCTATCTATTGAAATCCCGAGAACTATTACTAAAGAAAATAATGATAATTTAATAACTTCGGTTCTTTTTAAATTCATTCTATCAAAAAAACTATATTCATTTCCGCGTTTTCTCAAATAATCATTATGAGTCTGTTCAGATTGTTTATATTGCTGTAATTGGTTTTGATTTTGAATTACAGGAATTAACGGCGAATTATTTACATGTTGCTGTGGTATATTATCTGTCTTGTAATTTATTTGTTGTGTAGAAGGAGTATGTTGTGTATGTTGTACCTGTGGTGCCTGTTGGGAGTGATGTGCTTGTAACATTAAATTATGAGGTTTAGATGATTTACTATCATCCATTGACATGTCATTATTGCTCATTTTGTTAAATTTTTGCGGCGAATATGAATTATCCATATTATCGCCTAATAAATTATCGTCTCCTCCATATAATAAACTTAAATCTGTCATAATATCTATATATATATATGGAAATAAATTATTACAAGTAATAGAAAAATAATAATCTTTAAGTAATACAGATTAAATGAATAAAAACATTGATTATGAAAGTTTATTTACATACATATCATTAATTTTAGCATTTGCTATATTTATAGTATTAATGTATGGATGTTTATCTACTAATTATAATAATATAGAAAATTTTAGTACTACAAATGATGTTAAAAATGCTGAAATCCAAAGTATGACTGTAAATGCCACAGGCGGAATAACGGCAATAACTCTAAAGGATACTGAAAAAGGCAGATATTACAAAGATAAACCGCCTATAATAACTATCGCAGCACCTCCTACAACTGGTACTCAAGCAACCGCTACGGTTGTATTAAATACAAGCCCTATTTCAGGAACTAATCCCGAACTTTTTCAAATTAGCAGTATAACTATAGGAACAGCAGGTACTAATTACACAACTGATATTACAAAAATTACATTTGAAACAATTGACGCATACAAGGCGCGCAATACTATTTCTGAAATTGCCGAAGTTGAAAACATAGTAATAAATACTTCAGGAGAAATAACGGCAATAAATCTAAAGGCGGGTAAAAAGGGAAAATATTATAAAGATAGTCCGCCTACAATAAATATTCTTTCTCCAACTGACAGCGCAGGAAAGCAAGCAAAAGCAGTTGCAAAGTTAAAATCAACACCTATAGAAACGAATGGAATTTTTCATGAAATAGAAAGTATTGAAATTACAGAAAAAGGAGCGAAATATATATCGACTGATAGTAATAAAGTAGTTATTCAAAATATGTCTGATTATAAAAATGACATGACCCCTATAACTTTAACCACAGAGCAAAGAGAAAATATAATAAAATTGATGGACGGATGCTCTGCTTTAAAAAATAAAGAATCTTATACGGCAAAAATAAATAATAATAAATTGGTAAAGCGAGATGTCGAAAACATTATATCTGAAGTTTCAAAAACTACATAAAAATATCATTCGCTATCATTATCATCGTCTCCTTCAGCATCATTATTAACATAATGTTTATTATATTGTCGTAGTTTTATTCCCTCATCGCTATAATCTATTTCATTTTTTTTATAATCATTTATATTGTCACGCGAATATTCTTCGCCTTCATCGTCGCTATCCCCTTCGATTTCTTCTTGATAATATTTATATTCAATATAATTCATTTTATATTCAGGGTTTAATATTGAACCTTCGGGAAATTTATTTTGCTTTGGTTCGTAATAATAAATAGCGAAAACAATGTTATGATTAACACCTTTAAAATCGTACAATGTGCCTTTGTTAGTTTCAAATCGGAGAGAGATTTTAGATAATTTACCAATAGGATGAAACTCGCGAATAGGCAATTTAGTAATCGCTAATTTTTCACTATTAATACCAACATTATCTACGCGAAATTTTGCTAAACCAAGAGAATATTTTGAATATGATAAAGAACCGAATAAATGTTCCTCTATTTCTGGACATTTCATAACTATGTATTTATTTCCAATTAAATAAACTATACCAGGAGATGTCACTATATATTTATCATATTCTACTGGACTTACAACTTTTGTTAATTTAGTATTTAAAATACTATGGAACATTTTATACAAATTAGGATTAGAAATATATCCGCTTTTATATTGATATCTGTCGTTTATGTAAGGGTGTGCATAATTATATAAATCAAACCCTAGATTTTCATATATTGTAGATCTTTTCATATCAAGAATGAAAGGCAGTCTAGAATATATATCTATTAAGTTTGTTAATTCTGCGGGTTCTGAATGTTTTTTAAAACCTATTTCATTATCATCTTTATCTTCATAATTTAATAAAAATGTTTTTAACGTATAATCACCAGGTTCAATTATACTCTTATTAAATATATCTTCATAATTTATATATTCGTTTTCACCATAATTTTTATTATTCTCATCATTAAGTTTATACCATATTTTCAAACCTTTTATTATATCATTATTTTTACATAATGCTATTTCACTAACTTTAAGAGCCCTATTATATATTTTAAAATCTTTAATATACATTTTAGCACCATCACTCCAAATACCAGTGTAATTATCTCCCATTTTATTATTTGTAATAGGATTCGCCAGACCTTTTCCTATAAATTTTTTTACATAAAATACATTATTAATCGTTTTTGATACAGTAAGCGTAGTAATATTAATTAATGAAGAGGATTTTTTAGATATATATATTTTCCATTCGCGTTCCACTATAGTCCAACATATATGAACTTCTTCGCTTAAATCAATGTCAGATATTGTTTGCTTGTCCCCCGCTATACTACCGTCGCCTATAATAAATTGTATATCATATAGAGTACCTGTATTTCTTTTAACAACATTGACTGTCATTGCGGTATAATTAGTACTTGTTTGTTTCCATAAATGATAATATCCAAAACTAAAAACACAATATGTATTATTTTTAAATAAATCATAAACGGCTTCTGTTTTAATTTTAAAAGAATATGAAATGCCAACTTCAGTTCCTCCTATAAATGTACTATATTCTGTATTTTTTGTATATATATTATATATATTGATATAATTACTTAATTCTAAATAACCTCCATTTTCTACTAGAGTATAACCATCGGTATAGGAACAAGCGCTAGTAATTATATTACATTCTATTTTTTCTTTTATACCATTAGTAATAATATCATCTTGTTCATTTGCTCCTAAATAATAATATAAAAAATTGTTTTCAACATCTATATTATACATAGTACGCGGAATACTCGCGTCAATTATTTCCATACCAATTACATTTTTAAAAGGAACTGTGAATTCTACAACATATTTATTAGGATTAGGAAATTTATCTCTGTCTCTATCGCTGCTATCTATTAAAAATGTATAATTTTGCTTAATACTATTATCTTTAAGATAATTAATATCTTCAATAGACATTTAATTATTAACTTATTAATAATACTTATATTATTATTTATATCTAAATATATAATATCTAAAAATTATTAAATATCGTTTGTTTAATATATTTGTTATTCGGTTCTTTTGGTAATTTTCGTATTTTCTTCAAAATTTCCGGAAAATACTTCGATATAAATGCTGTTATTTCATTATCGTTATTATATCTATATATCTTTATAAATTCCTTGAAATATAAGTAAAATATCGCTCTCAATACTATATAGCAGTATGAATGTGTTTTTTCGCGCCAATTATTATTACCCTGTTTATCCAATAATTTTTTAGCAATTCTAATATTATGCTCTCTATCTGCCTTAAGTATCTTCTTATATGATGCGAACGACATATTATTTTCTATAGAATAAAATATAACATTAATTATAATTGCGTACGTTTCAACAATTGCCTCATTAGGTATTAATACCTGATTATTATCTATTCTACACATATTCTTTATTAATTTAATATTTTCGCGAGACCAATTTTCAAAATGTATATTATTATGATGATGTAAAGTCTCGTGTATTATAACTTTCTCATAATCTTCCTTCCTTATTATATATATATTGTTTAAATTAATATAAGTGAATCCTCCATTAACATTAGCAGCACCTACATGTTCTATATTTTTTTGCGGTAGTTTGCGCTTCAAAGGATTTAACAAAATATAATAATTAAAGTTTTCTGTGGGTTTAATATTAAACAATCTTTTGATTAAAAATACGCGATATATACTATTAAATAAATGCAGTCTTATTCTTTTTGTAATTATCTTATTTGTTAATATATAAAAATTAATATTTTTATATGTAATTTGATAAGCGCTATTACATTTATCCAAAAATTTAATAGAGAAATCCCATTCAAAATAACCATCCATTTTTAATAGCGTTTTGAAATATTCAAAGTTAGACAACGGTGCCTCTTTAATACGTGGTTCATTTAAATCAAAATGATAATTGCTCTTAATTAATTTATATAGGTCGTATTCATTATTATTCATCTATAAAAAACTGCCTACTCTCTTTAATGATTGTAGATATATATTTGTCTTCTTTCAGTTTTGAAGAAATTATAAGAAGTTTATTTGACATTATATTATTATCATTATTGTTATCAGATAATTCAATAAGTCTTTTAATAAAATGCGTATATACTTCTGTTTTAATTGAGTACCTTAAGTTATTTTGCTTAATATCAGATACCCAATTATTATTTTTATCAAGATATTCCCACGCATTATTTTTAATATATTTGTATTTACCCTTCAATATTGTAAATATAACCAATGACATGTCATAATCCGTGTTATTAATTACACATAAATCTATACAATTATTTATATCCATATAAAATATAATAATAATAAATGCTTATTTATAAATTACCTCCTAGAAAAACTCAAGCACAAACTACAAAAAAAGCGAGTTCCGGAACAGTTCAACGAGGAGGAACAGCAACTGCAGCATCCGATGAAAATAAACCGAGTGATTTTAGCAATGTTGTATCGATAGGAAAACTACCTTTTTTAAAACATCAAAGATGTTTGAATATGACATTAGAACAGTATAAAAATAAGGAGCACATAAATAAAAAAATGTGTTATATTGAATTTGATAGTACTATGTATGATATTGAAAATAATATTATTAATAATCTAGAAGTAATCAGAAGTAAAATAAGAGAGCCTTTTAAAAAAGATAATAAAACATTAATACCTCTTCCTATATATGTATCTATCGCCAAAATAATATCTAGGGATAATAAATATGTTTTAAATAATACATTAAGCGAAGATACAAAAAAGTTTCCGGAAACATTTTTCGAAAAATATACATTCAAAGGACTTATGAAAATTATTATATATGTTCCTAATTTAATGAATAATAAAGACCAGTATTATAATTATTATCCATCACTAGATGCTTATACTAATCAAAACAAATGGATGGAATATATGACAAGTACTGACTCATATTATTTAAGAGCAGTTGATAATAGAACAAAACAGAATTTAAATTATAGATATGATAATTTATTTAAGAAATCTTTAAACAATATATGTGGTGATTTTGGGTGTGTTTCAGAAAATGTAGGAGAAGATATAAATCATCTTAGAGGTAAATATGGAGGTGCGCTATATATGCCAACAAAATGCTTACAGTCGAAGGAATATAGTTCAAAATTTTATATGAATAGAAATTTTAACGATTTATATTCAAAATCCAGCGATGAAGCAAAAAAAATATACGAAGAAAATTTAGAAGAAGCAAAAAAAGAGGCGGAATCAGAGAATAATGAAAAATTGGAAGAAGAGGAAGAAGACGAATTGATGAAAAACTCTGTTTCAGAAGCATTAGGATATATGGGAAGAGAAGGAAAGGAAGGTAATAAGATTAACCGATCATATAATAATACAATAATTAATGATATAAATTATAGAGCGGATAATAATTTTCCAGGGATTCAAGAAATTACTTTTAGGATGTTAAAAATAAATGAAAATTATTCTAAATTTTCTGGATTTTTCCATTATATGCCATGGGGTGATAAATTATTAAATAATGAATATGTGCTAAATAGCGGGGCCAAATTTTTCTTTGAAGATTCTAAATATGTATCTAAAAATAAAACAACGCAACAATATATTAAGTTTAAATCAATAAATGACAAGTACTATATGGAATTCAATTCAAACGGAATTCTTGCGATATATAATAGCGATGGTACTCAAAAAACAGTAGTTCCTTATGCTTCAAGGATGAGTTTGATAAATACGAAAAATAAAAGAATACATTATGACCCAAGTCTCGGAATACATTTTTTAGGAGAATATATTGATAGTAAAAATGGCAATAGCGAGGAAACATTATCTATTAAATATAATACCGATAATAGGAGCGAACCTTATAGTCTAATATTAGATACAGATGAAAACAATATTGGGAAATTTAAAATATATGATTTAGGATTTAATGTAATATTTAATAATTAAATAGATTATTTTTAGTTTATATATATATATAATATATAATATATAATATTAGAAGAATGATTAATAATGAATGGGATATATTAGATTTATATTTTAAAAATCATAAATATCCTTTTACAGGACATCATTTAGATAGTTATAGAAATTTCATTAAAGTTAAAATACCCGAAATTATAAGATCTAATAATCCTATTACAATGATTAAAATGGATGATAGTAATAAAAATGTAATTGTTAAAGTAGATATTTATATTGGAGGATTAGATGGCGAAGAAATATATGTAGATAGACCTATAACTTTCGAAAATGGAACTCCTAAATTAATAACACCAAATGACGCTAGAATGAAAAATTTAACATATCTTACTAATATTTTTTCTACAGTGTTGGTCAGAATTACAAATGATAAGGGTGTTATAAAGGACATCCCATTTAAAGATATAGCGATAGGAGGCATACCTATAATGCTTCACAGCGATGTATGCTTACTCAAAAATAATGGTTCAGATATATTAAAATTATTAGGAGAATGTCCATATGATACTGGAGGATACTTTATAATCGATGGAAAAGAAAAAGTAATAATAGCACAAGAAGATATAGTAACTAATAAATTATTTACTAGCGCTTTAAAAGAAGATCCTAATGGATTTAGTTATAAAGGTGTTATTCGTTGTGTAGCAGAGAAAGGTTCTATTAAACCCTATAATATAGAGTTCTTTTTTGTAGATACTCCAATAAAAAGCGATGGTATATATAATGATGAAAAGATTAAAATAGCATATTCTTCTAAAAAATATAACTACGGCACTATATTAGTTTCAGTTCCTTCAATTAGAGAAAAAATCCCATTATTTATATTATTTAGAGCGCTTGGTATAGAAAGTGATAAAGATATATGTAACGCAATATTTGGCGAATATGCTAATGATATTGAAAAGGATTATTTTGAAAATTTTATAAGACCAAGTATAATAAGTGCATCATATATAGATGAAAAGGATAATGAAAAATATGTATATACACAAAACGAAGCACTGCAACATTTATATAATGTATATAGAAAAATGTATAAAACATCTACAATAGAACATATAAAATCTATAATAATAACTGAAATATTTCCGAATATAGAAGATATACGCGATAAGGGAAAATATTTAGGATATCTAGTGTTTCAATTTATTAAAACTGTTATAGGAACTAGTCCAGTTAGTGACCGCGATAGTTATATATACAAAAGAGTTGATATTAGTGGATTTAAATTAACTGAATTATTTCAAGATTCCTATACAAAATTGCGCGATGATATTAGAATTAAAATAGACAGAGAGTATTACTATGGTTCTTATAAAGATAAAGATAATTATGATAAAATAATAAATTCCAATAATATCTTTAAAATTATTGATTATCTAATTATAACAGAAACATTTTCTAAATCTTTAAAAGGTGGCAGATGGGGTATGGAAACTAATAAGGATCCTGAATTAGGAATTGTACAAGATTTGTCGCGAATTAGTTATATAGGATATTTGTCTCATTTAAGACGCGTTAATATACCAATTGATAGAAGTTTAAAAATTACTAGCCCTCATAGATTACATTCGCAACAATGGGGGATGATGTGTCCTTTTGAAAGTCCTGATGGTGCTTCTATAGGATATCTTAAAAACTTGGCATTATTAACTAAAATAACTGCTGGAATAAATGTAGAAAATATTAAAAGATGTTTAATAGATATTGGTATAATTCCATTAAATAAATGTAATTTTATTATAAATAAAAATATAACTAGTGTTTTATTGAATGGTACTTTATACGGATATACAGGAGATCCCATTTTTATTACTCGGATATTGAAGGCATACAGAAGAAATGGATTAATTAATATATTGATATCTATATCTTGGAATATTCCAAATAATGAAATTAGAATATTTACAGAAGCAGGAAGACCCTGTAGGCCAGTATTAATTCTAAATAATAATAAAAAGATTGATTATCCTCATAACGAAATATTAGTTTATAAAAATAATTATACTAATTGGTTTGATATGCTCAATGGTTTATATACTAAATTAGAAGATAATGAAAAAACGGATGATTATTATTATAGAGATGTATATAAAAAACCTATAGATGATGAAATAAATGTATTAAATAATACGGAAAAATCAACGGGTGGATATATGTCGGCATTTTTGAATATGGGTGGGAAAAAATCTAATTCCGAAGATATAGAAGAAGATGATAATATCAATACTTATCACAATAATTATAGAAAGGTTTATGGTAAAATATTGAAAGAATTAGAAAATAAAGGTGCTTGTATAGAATATTTAGATAATGAAGAGACGGACACGTGCTTTATAGCGATGAATAAAGATGATATAACTCCACTACATACGCATTTAGAAATACATCCCTCTACAATATTAAGTGTGGTTTCTGGAAATATACCTATGTCTAATCACAATGCTGCCGCTAGAAATATATTTCATGCCGCACATACTAAACAGGCGATTGGTATATATGCGACTAACTTTAATAAAAGATTTGATACAATGAGTTATATTTTACATTATCCGCAAAGGGCAATAGTAAATACGCGTATCGCACAATATACATCAAGTGATTATATGGCAAACGGGTTTAACACAATTGTCGCTATTATGACATACTCCGGTTTTAATCAAGAAGATAGTATTATGATAAATAAGGCATCGATAAATAGAGGTTTAAATTATGTGTCTTATTATAAATCTATTTCAGCATCTAGTAAAATTATTTCTGATACTGAAAGAATAATATTCGGAAATCCCGTACAAATGAAAAAAGACGGTAAAAATGTGAATGGAATTAAAAAGAAGGATTATTCTTACATTAATGAAAAAGGTTTTATTAAGAAGGGAGTATATATACCGCAAGGTCAGGAAGTTATTATAGTTGGTATGTTACATGAAAAAGTTATTTATAAAGAAATTAAAAAAGGTATGTTTATTGAACAAATAAAAGAAATAGAATATACTGACGTGTCTATTAGTACCGATAATTCATTATATGGAACTGTAGATCAAATCGTCATAGATAATAAATTGGCGAACGAAGATTCTAAAATATGTAAGGTAAAATTTTTAAAAATTAAGAAACCTGAATTTGGCGACAAGCATGCTTCGCGTCATGGTCAAAAAGGGGTTGTCGGTATGATAATTCCCGAGGAAAATATGCCATATACAAAGGACGGAATTAAACCCGATATTATAATAAATCCTCACGCGATTCCTTCGCGTATGACAATTGGTCATTTAGTTGAATGTATTTTTGCTAAAATGTGTTGTATCGATGGAATATTAGGTGATGCTACAGTATTTATTCCAATAGATAATGATGTAATATATAAAAATCTAGAAGATAATGGTTATGAAAAGCATGGTAATGAAATATTATATAATGGTTTTACTGGAAGACAAATTAATACTGAAATATTTATAGGTCCCACATATTATTTTAGATTGAAGCATATGGTTGCCGAAAAAATTAATTCTCGCGGTTGCGGCGGAGGACTTCTCGGAGCAGAATTTAGTAGCAAAATTACTAGTTTAACTAGACAACCGACGGAAGGAAGAAGAAAAGGCGGCGGATTACGTATAGGTGAAATGGAACGTGATACGGTATTAAGTCATGGTATATCAATGTTCATAAAAGAGAGTATGATGGAACGCTCTGATAAATATAGATGGTGTGCTTGTAAAAGATGCGGAACGTTAGTAGCATTTAATATTAAAAATAATATTAATATGTGTAAAAATTGTAATAATGAAGATATATCTGTTATTGAAACACCCTGGGCATTTAAACTATTAATACAAGAATTTGAGGCAATGGGAATACAACTGCGAATAAATACTGAAGAAATTGAAATACCCTATAAAAATAGCGAACAGTATATATATAAGGATAGTGATGATAGCGCAAATAATAGCGATGATGACGATGACCACAGTTTAAGTAGCGATATAATAAGCGATAGCAGTGATAGCAGCGATAGCAGTGATAGTGGTGATAGCGATGATAGCGATGATAAGAAAAAATATGGTAAGAATGTTAAAAAGGTGATGGAAATTTATGATAAGAACTTTAAAAAAATTAAAAATATTAAAGTCGGTGGTGAGAATGAAGAATTTGAAGATTATAGCGAAGATGATGATAATGTTAATGGATTACAAATCGCAAGTAAATATGGTGGTGGCAATTATGTAAATGAAATGTTCGGGGGAGACGAAGATGACGATGACGAAGAAGAAGATGAAGATGACGAAGAAGAAGATTCTAGCGATGAAGACGAAGAAGACGATGAAGAAGATGAAGAAGATGAAGAAGATGAAGATGAAAGTGATGAAGTCGGGGTAAATGGTGGATATAAAGATGAAGAGGAAGATGAGGATGAAGATGAAGAGGAAGATGAGGATGAAGATGAAGAGGAAGATGAGGATGAAGAGGAAGAGGAAGATGAGGATGAAGAGGAAGATGAGGGTGAAGATAAATATCTAAAAAATGAAATGGGCGGACAATATGGTGGTTTAGTAAATTTAGATGAAATAAAAGATAATTACGAAACTGTTATGGAAGGTGGCGATGCTGATAATAAAACTGATGTACAAGATAATAATGTAGAATTAAAAGTTATACATATTAAATAATATTATAGTTTATTTTTAAAAAATAATTAAATTATTAGATAGTATAGTAGTATAGTAGTATAAAAAATGGAGATAATAGAGGTAGTATTATATTTTATATTAACAATTATATTAATTGCTTTGATAGGTGTATTAACGTGGTTAGTATATGATTATTTAAAATATAAGAAGGAACTAAGTGAAAAAACAACAAATATAATAAATTATTCAGATAATAACGATAGTACATTAAAACGCGATTTAACTAGCGAAATGAATAATCTACATTCGCAAAATTCTAATTATATTTTATCTACATCTAATATTTTATTTAATTATTCTAGTAATTATGGTGTAGCAAACAACGATTATATTTATTCTACTTCAAATAAATTATTAGATATTTTAAATAGTAATTACGAAAAAAATTACAGATATACTAATAATACGTCAAATCAAATATATAATCAATTATATACAGATTATACTCGTGTAAATAATATACAAAATGACAAATTATTTACTTATTCTAGTAATTTAAACAAATATTCTTCCAATATTTCAGATAATTTAGATAAATTTTTTACATTTGGAGTAAATACGAATGATGTTAATAGCAAAATTTATCAAAGAAATTGGGATATTTCCGGAACAAATAATTTAAGTTTAATACAAGATACAATTGCCATAAATAATTTAACTGCTAATAAAGGAATGAGAATAAATACTTCTAATTACAACAATGTTTATAAAGGCCTTGAATTATGTAATAGAAACGGCGAAAATTGTTATAATTTTTACGTAGAGAATGATATGTTAAAGGTAAGTAATCCCAGATGGAATAATCAAACGAGCAATATAGTATTTTCTTATAATTAACCAAATAAAAATAATTAAATAATATAGAGATTATAATATATATATAATGAAATATAAGGATTTATTATTATTGTCATTGACTATAATATTTATTATATTAAGTATTTTTTATATTATTAGTGTTTGTAATTATAATGTTAAGGAACTATTTATTACTAGATACCACGATGTTAATAAAGCATGTTCTAATGTAGTCGTTTTAGATAATGAACCAGACCTAATTAGTACAAGCGATTATTCAAGTGTGAAATTAAGAAACAATCAAGTAATCGGCGATTATAATGAATATTATAATTGTAATAATAATATGGATACATTTTTATCAAATTATAATGATGTTAAAAGTAGAGATTTATTACTAGCATATAAATGTATTAAACTAAAACCATCAGAACTTATAAATATAATAAGTACAAATAATATTAATAGCAAAATATATAAATATAATAATATAACGTTTTTATATAATGATGTTTATGAATTAATAAATGAGATGGACAGATTAATTAAAGGAAAAATAACCGAGTTAAAAAATAGACAGAATAATTTGGATGTAAATTTTATTCACTTCCCTATATATGTTTGTATTTCACAAGCACCATATTTAAAAAATAATAACGAAAATATCAAGGTAACCGATTCTAATCGTGGTCCCGATAATAATAATTACGAGTCTTGTTCTTTACAATACAGTGATGTTAAAGCGCATCAAATTTGTTCTGCTGCTTTTAGAATGAAAGCAGAAATATGTATAATATTTTTAGGTTTTAAGGATTCAGGAGATATAATATTATCAAATGAAGATGTCGATAAAAATATTAAAGATTTTAAAAATTTATTAGATTTGTATACAAGTACAAATAGACAATGTTTCTTAAATTGCGGTATAAATAATTCAACGCATTCTTGCGGATGTTTAAATCTAGATAATGCTTATGAAAATTATAATTCCGTATGCTTAACAAATAATCAAAAAGTTAGTTATAGTATTGTATATTTTGTAAATCCTTATTCTTCCAAATATTCGGACGCTGGATATACAAATAAACCGGAAGGTTTGACCGAATTTAGATGGTTCGGGGGTAAAACTACAAATTCCGTAACTACAATATCAACTAGTTCTACCGACTCTACTAGTTCTACTAGTTCTACTAGTTCTACTAGTTAGTAAATATCTAATTTTAGTAGTCATCTGCGTCATCAATAAATTTTATTTTTTCAATAGGATTAAGTTTAAATCTTTCTACCTTTTCCCAAAAAATATTTATTTTATCGCTAATATTATTCCATTCGTTTTTATTAAATGTTACACGCTGTGTATTTATTTTATCTAGTTTCCAATAGTTTAATTTTACATATTCGTAAATATTATTTTCGAAATCTTCATTAAATTCCCTCATTTTATTATAAATATCATTGATATTATCAGCAGCCATCTTATTATTATCACTATATAAATAAGTATATTCTCCTTTTTTTGAAATATACTCCGCAATAATACCATGTTTGATATCATCGCTATCACAATTTCCAAATTCTTCTATATATTCACTTTCTTCTATTATTAGAAACTTACATTCTATATAATCACATTCATTTAAATTACATACCGCCAATTGCCCCTGTATTTGCATCAAGTATTTTTCTGGTATATAAGTATCTATTATTTTACGACTATAAGGGCATTTTATTTCTATCATAATTCCGAGTTCATTAATTCCATCTGGAGAAGCACCAAAATGCTCATTATTTTTATCGCAAATTAGTCCAAATTCATATATATTAAGATTATTGTTAATTTCCGAATATATACGAGACGCCATTGGTTCAAACATTGTACCCCATTTTAGAGCCTTAATAGCATTGTAATTAATATTATCTTTCGTAATTTTAGCCTTCTTCTTTGCAATAGAATCGCTTATTTTGCTATCTTTTATAGCGTCATATAAATCGCTGGCAGTTAGTCTATTTTCGCGCGCGTCAAACCATTCCTTTGTTCTCTGTTTAATAATAGGTTGTTTTACAAGTTCTTTAAGAACTGCTCTATAATTATTAACATCCTTGACTCTTTTTTTAATAATATTTCTATCAATATTTTTATCTTTATGTTTATCATTTATTCTATCATATATATAGTCGATTTTGTTATTTTTTTTTATACCATTTTTAATAATATGTAAAATTTCATTATCAATTATATTATTAACTGTATTTATATCAGTCATATTATTATATGACAATTTATTGTTATATAGTTTAAATGTAAAACTACATAGCACTTTGAACTTCGTTTTCACACTTTTTTTTATATTGCTTCGACTCCTTGTATTTCTTGTCAATTGCCGCATTGATTTTATTATACAACTGTTTATCCATGAAATTAATTTCATTAACATTGTTCGTCAATTTTTTATTTCTTATCTTCAATTCATATAGTTCGTTTATTTCAGCAATTTTCTTATTAAGAATAACATCAAAAGAGGACGATGAAATATCGGTATTTAATTCTTCGCCTGTAGACATTATAATAATTTATATATTGCGGTATATCGTTATATATATTATAATTAAGTGATATGATATCATTTTTTATACAATTTTCATTTTATTATCATCTTACGACTATCATAAGCCCAATGAAGCAATGTTTGTCTTAATCTAGGATATATTTTTTCACTATTGCTTTTTAATTCATTTACCTTATTTTGTAATTGATTCTTAAATCTACCCTTGGGACCCGCTGATTTTTTCCATCTATTTATTTGACGGATATCATCATCCGTTCTACGACCATTATAAAAATTACAGTACCACTCTATCCATCCATAAGGGTCGACATCTTCTTTAATCCAATTCTTTTCCATCCAATATTCATAACTTGTTCCAACTTCTACCTTATAATAATTAATGTTTTTATCATATTCTTGTTTTATCAATAAATCATCGGGGATGCCTTTGAGAAATTTAAAATGTTTATGATGATTTTTATATATCTTTTTAGTTTTAGGTGATTTAATTTGCCTAAAATAAGAACCTCCCATAATTCCTAAACTAAACATCTCCCTTGGTGTTATATTTGGTTTAAATTCAGGGTGGTCTTTAAAATAAATGCTCATTATCTATTATATATTATATATTTCATTTAGATACTATAAAATTTCCAAATATTGAATATCTTATTATAAAAAATTTTGCGCGATTCTAATTGTAAATAAATAGGGCTATTTATCTTATTGTCGCAATAGCAATCAGTTTCACTACAATTTTCCATAATTACCTCATACATATTTAATGTAATATATAACTTATAATCTTACTAGATATATAATGTGCTCTAATATTTATATGAGTATATGAAAGTGTCTATCTAGATATATCTAGATTATATTAGAGAACCAAAAAATATTTAAAAGGGCATTTAGAATTTGAGTACATAACTTTTTATTTTCTAATATTTCAAAAGTTTTCTAGAAATTTCTAAATAAAAAAAGTTATGTACTCAAATTCTATTTGTAAAAAAATATAAAAAGTTCAGTTGTAAAATATTCACGATCCCTTATATTTAACGTGCGAAAATCGCTTGTTAATTTTAATAATATTTTTATCTGATAAAAATTCGTTACTTACAGATTTTTTAGAGAACTCTTTAATAAGATCTTTAAAGAATTCGTCCTTAACTTTGGATACTTCGGAATATTTTCTCTGCTGTTCCTTCCACAAATCAATATACTCCTTATTTTGCTGATGAATATTTCCGCGCTTATTATATATTGGTATATTCATATTATGTAAATATTCTAAAATTTCCCTATTATTGAAAATCTCCGGACTCATTTTATATTTATTTAATAGTTTTTCTGGTATGTCATTGTAATATCTGAAATCATATCTAGGGCATATAATCTGTCTATGTTCATATTCAAACGTATTTTCCCTTATATCATCTATAAATACAAAGCGATTATGAATGATGTAATCTATAATTTTTTCATTTTTCATAATAGGATACTTTTTAACTAGCGATTTAATAATGAAGGGAAATATATTAACAAGAGACTTCTTATATTTTCCGTTTATAATCATAGAGTTTTCTCTTGTAAAATACGGTTTATTTACCTTTACTTTTAACGCTTTTTCAACATTTGTCGCTAAAAATGTATTTGTATAATTATAAGAACTATTTGTATAAAAGAAAATCTCCGCATTTTTAAATTTATTATTACAATATACTATAAAATCTTTAATATAAGGTCTCAATAATCCATCATTTAACTCCTTCTGCATATCTACATTATTTTGTCTAATACATTTTTCTAGCCTTCGTTTTTTACATAAGTTATAAATATATTCTAATACTTCTCTTTCCTTACATAATTGATTTACCGTTCCTATAATAGTCTGATCTATGTCTAAAATTATTATAAAAGGGTATTTAAACATTTTATACTTTCCTTCTAAATAATATATAAGTTAATTATTTACTATATTGAAAATGATTTCCCACATCCACATTTAGATTTTTCAACATTACTATTTATATTAAATACAAATTTTTCCTCATATAATCCCTTCTCGTAATCTATTGTGGTTCCTTGTAAAATAAATTCCGCTTTTTTATCTACATATACTGATATTCCTTCATTGCGCAATATAGTATCTTCATCGCCCTTAATATTTTCTCGCGATTTATCATCATCAATTCTAGAAATATTATAAATATATCCATTACATCCTCCGCTCTTGGCAGATAATAAAAATCTTCCTTTATTTCCCGCTATACTAAACAATTTTTTCCAAGCATTCCCTGTAATACTTATATTCATTCTTATTATATTATTATATATTAACAGTTCTTATATTTACATTAAAATTTACTATATCTATATACTGATATGTAGTTGTTCCAAATGCCCGAGATATTCCTGTATCAGTATACCATAACATATTATTAATAAATTTAATACCATCTACTACATTATGTCCAACAAACATATAAGTACAATTCAAATTTTTTAACATTAATTTCATTTCTTCAGGATTATCTAATGCGCGCGTCCATAATATACCATCGTCGTCTAATATAATTCTACTAAATATATCAGAATCTTCTTCCCCCTTAATATTATTAGTTGTTGCGAATATCTTCCATATCTTGTTAATATAACTAACGTCTTTTTTATAAATATTTAAAACCATTAGATGTGATATTTTCAATCCTGCATGACAAAAAAGCAACCCGCCAATCTTAACAATAACAGGTCTATTTGATAAGATTTTAGATATTTGCCCGCCCGGTTTAAACAATTCACGCCTCCTTTTTTCATTATTTGCTATGCTTTTACTAGATACATAACTGTAATTACCTAATATATTCATAAATTCATGATTCCCTATGAGAGATATTAATCGTCCCCCTTTTTCAGTCGCTAACTTATCTAAAATATTTGTAAAATTAATCATTTCTATATCTTCTATAACTTCCCAATCATTATTAGTCGTCCTATTTAGACTATCAATCTGGTCCCCCATTTGAATAACTATTGTATTTTTAGGTTCCGCTATCCATTCTATATTATTATTAATAATTTTAGCATCTATTAAAACATTTTTAAATCTTTTAATATCTCCATGTATATCTCCAATTATAACTAATCTATCTGGGTGTGGATATTCATAAACTATATCTTCGCTATTCATATTTATATTCATATTTATAATATAATAGTAATAATTTATATATATATAAAAAGATTATTAAATATATAATATATAATGACTAAAAATCTAAATATATATATAATATCTAGCGATGAATTAAAAAATAGAATAAATAACATAAATAATGTTATAGCAGTATTAAATAATCTATGCGATAAAAATAAGATTAAATCATTTGTTAATCTAATTAGCGAACCTTCGCAAAATACTATTGATAAAAATATAAATACCTTTAATACAAGAGTTAATTATGATAAATTTGAAGATGATAACGAATATAACAATTACATTATTATGCTAAATTCGTGTCAAATATCTAATTATGAAAAACATAGAGAGTTATATAATGTAATAAAGGATAAAAGCGAAGATGATTTACATCTAATAATTGAAGACGATATTTTAATAAGCAATATTTATATAAACAACATAGATGATATGATTAAAGACGTAGCGAATAAAAATAATAAAAATCTCTGGGATATTCTATTCTTATCATTGAATACCATTAAGAATGGAGAAAATTTCATTAATTATAGAGAAGTATATAATAAATTAATCACTAAAAGTTGCTATTTTATCAAACCTAAAATATGTAATAAATTATATCAGGATAGTACTACATTTAAATTACAAATTAAATATTTCTTATCAAAATATATAGACGATAACAAAGATCTTAAAGTATATTTTTATAATAAAAATACATTAATTGAAGGAACTAAAATAGGTTTTTATCCTTCGTCTGTAAATTCTACAAATTACTTATATTTTAATAATGAATATATTGAACTTCTCAAAATATATAATAATGATGAAATAACAGACGATGATATAGCAAATGCCCTTAATTTATATAAAAACGTTGAAAATATGAATTCTTCTGATATTATAAATGTTATGGGAATGATATATAAAAAGCGCAAAAATTATAAAGATGCTAAAAAATATTTTATTAAAGCATTAGATATGCATAAAAAAAATTATGGATATCTACAAAAAAATAGTAGTATTCTAAATAACTGTATAACTATATTTCAATATGAACAAGATTTGCTAGAAGATTGCTTAAAGGTTAAACCGAAATATTAAGATAACTTTTCTTCTAAAGCAGTAACTTTAGAATGAAGAATATTTACAACATTATTTAATTTATCTATATGAGATACTAGAGTTTCTAATTTATTATCAAGAGTACTATTAGTTGCTGAAAAATCACTTAATGGCACATATGAATTTAACATATTAGAAACTTCAGAAAATTTATTTGATAATTCTCCGTCAGCAACTTCTAGCATTTTAATCTTTTCTTTTAATTCATTAAATTCGCTAAATTGTGTCAAATCTACTACTTTCTCTTCAGGTACGCTGGCGCTCGCGACATCAGAAACACCTGAAGTACCAGAAACTTTTAATTCATTAACCATATTTTCTATAGATTGTATTCTAGAATATAAACCTACAATAGACATATTTAATATACTATTATACTATAATATTTTATTTTTATCAATATAAATTTATTATTAAAAAATGATTATATTATTTAAATATAAGAAGAGATTAAATAATAAGATGATTGTACCAATTAGATGCTTTACATGCGGGAGAGTAATGGCGGACATCGCAGACTTCTATGAAAGAGAAAAAGAAAAACTAAAAGAAAATGATAATAACGAGGCAGTAGATAAAGTATTTAAGAATTTTGAAAAAATCCATACAGGAGATATATTGAACAAATTGGGATTAAAGAGATATTGTTGTAGAAGAAATTTGATTACTAATATAGATATGATGGATGTTATATAATTTGGTTAAAATATCTCATATACGGATAAGAAGATATTAAAAAATAATGAATAAAGAAGTTATTAACAAGGTATCTAATGACAAAGACAACATATATAATAATATCGAGAAATATATTGAATCAAATATTGAAAAAAAACTGAATAGTCTTATGGAAACACTGCCCGAAAAATTACCAAAAGAACCGCAAGTGTCTGAATTTCATAATATGACTTTGCGAGAACTTTATAAAAATACATTACAGACTACGATAGATATTATTAATGATATTACGGAGGCATATAATAAATATGATTACGTCGATAACAATAATTACATGTATATAATTATTAATATATTAACAAAAGAAGATAGAAGATTATATGTTGGTATAGTATTAATATTTTTGTCTTTCATTATTTATTTTATAGACGGTGCTTCTGTATAAATAAAAATATATAAGTAATGTTTAAAACGGAGTTTAAAATATAATTATGAATATTATCAATAATTATTATAGCGCTATTATATTTTTAGCACTAATATTTTTTATAATAAGTAAGAATAATACATCTGTCCTATTATCTATCATAATTATAATAATTATATATTATTATCTTGATTATAATATTAAGACTAATATAAATGAAAAAAATAATACTGAATCAAAAATAATAGATAAAATAGAAAATGATATTGATTCTATTAAAGAACTTAATACAAACAACTTTTATATAAATGTAAACAGTGGTAATATTAAATTTTTAGTTAAGAATAAGGAATTTATAGATATTATAAAAAATCTTCGATTCATTAAGAAATTTGATAAGACGCGTTATAATAATCTAATTATATTAATGAATAAATTGATGAAAATATACGTATATATATTATCTGATAGATACGACGTATATGAATATATTCCAATATTTAATGATATTAAAAATGACATATTTGAAATATTATATTCACTCGTTTTCGTAGTACCAGAAAGATTTAAACATATATATGGTTTCAATCCTACAGATGAAATAAATAAATCTATGAGTTCTTTTAGAATTAAAGTAGTAAATATGCTAAAAAATCTTGATAATTATGGTAAATTAGGAAAAAATAAAAAATATTTAGATATACATAAATACTCTCCATATGAAAAAAATAAAGAATTATATCTTCCTTAAATATCCTTAAATATCTGCTATTTGAGAATTAAAATCAAGTGGTTTAAATTCATTATATTTAAATGATAAATTCGATAAATTTGATATATTATCCATGAAAGAAGGTTCGCCTCCTCTCATTTTTTTATCTTTAATATCCTTATTAAATTTTTTATATTTTCTATATAATTCGGGCATCACAAGCACTATTTTAGTATAATAAATATTCATTTTTTTTTTACCTTTTGCGCAGGTAAAACATCCGCCACTCATTTTTTTATTACAATCGCAGTTTTCACTTTTAGCCATTTTTTTACAACCTCCTCTACTATTAATATATAAATAATCTACGGGATTTGTTGTATCTGTTGTTGAAACATTAGGTTTTTGTTCAATAACCGAAGAACACTTGCTACCTGATAATACAGATATTAAATCATCTGCCGCGCGATTAGATAAAAGTTTATTTACTTCAGCATTTAAACTTATATTTCTTAAGGGAATTACAGCAGATAATAAATCTCTACAATTACCTCCTGTTTTTTTTGTCTTCATCATTATTTATATATAAATATTATATATATTTAATAATTAATATTAAAATATGATTGTTGAATATACTATTGGAAAAATTAAAGAGATTTATGATAATAATAATTATAATGAAGATATAGATTTAATCGAAACGCGTTTATCGGATAAAATAGACGAGCATTATGTTAATAGTCCTATTATTCATATATTTCCTATTATAATATCCGGAAGTATTACATTATTATTGGCGACATATTTATTAGTACGATAAAAAATCCTATTCTTTTTTTAATTTATTTTTATTAAGAAGTATATACATATTATATAATGTCGGATAGTATTACTCCATTTGGAACAACTCGTTCTATTTTTTCATTGGCGACAAATGATTTAGAAATAAATGGAGATATAACCGCAAGTAAGTTTATCGGTTCCGGAGAAAAATTAACAAACATTACAATTAAAAGTATAAATGAGAGCATCTATAATTATAATAATAAGTTAAGCAGAAGTTTAGGAGGTACAGGAAACAATTCGTATATTAATAAAGGTATATTATTTAATAGCGATGAAATTGAGGTATCCGGATTTGATACTAGTTCAAATTTTATGTGGGATAACAAAGAAAAGACATTATTTATTAACAAAATAGATGTCGTAAAAGATTATTCTAACTATGTTTTAAAATCTTCTAACACATTATCTAATAATATAATCGCCACATCGAATACTATAATTACCAATATAATAAATCATATCCAAAGTAATATTGAAATTATAACTGTAGATGGAATTCCTAAAACATCTACTAATAACTATGGGTTAGTAAAAGTAGGCGAAGGACTTTTTGTTGATAATAAAGGTGTTATATCAATTAAACCACAGGATATTATAATTATAAGACCAGATGTAGAACCTAATTTAACTCCTATAACTATACCTGAAACAAATTATGAGAAATTCATTTTTAAATATGACCCGGATCGCGGAACGACATTTGATAATTTTGATGGTGTTCGCAGTTCAGTAATACCATATTGGTTTAATTTTGATTATAATAAAATAATTAATAGTTCAAATATATTAAGTACGGGATATTATCAAAATATTGGCATAGTTTTAAATAATAATGTAGATGTTCAGATTAGACCAACGAGCGAAGAAAAATACGAATATACTCCTCTTAATAATAATTATTTATATTTTAACGGAACCGAAAATTCTTATGCTTATTTTCACGAATCCGTGGATATTTATGATATTTATAATAATGTTCTGGCTATAGGAGGTAATACTGTGGGTATAACATTATCATTATGGTTTAAAATTGATGAAAAAATCACAGCATCTTCAAAAAACTCAATATTATTTTTTAGTAACGATATATACAATGATTATACTATTGAAATTAATATTATATTAGATGCCAATGATAATTTGAATAAAATATCATTAGTAATATTTAATCTTCGTCAATTCAACTATCTTATTAATACTAGTATAGAACTGTATAAATGGTATAATTTAGTATGGTGTATAGATAGTACCGGCAGATGGAAAGTACATTTAAACGATATTAATAAAACAGATTCTATAATCGATTCTAAAGCAGTTATAGAAAATAAAAAGTATGCTATTAAAAATATTGGCAAATCTGTTGTTAGAAACATTGAGACGTGTTTCAAAAAATTATCAGTATCAGATATAAGAATATATAATAGAGTCTTAACAAATGTTGAAATAACAGAACTATATAATACTAATTTTTATACGGAATACAATCTTTCATTTAATGATAATAATTATACTAAATGTGATATCTTATTAATAGGCGGTGGTGGTGGTGGCACAAATGAAGCAGGCGGAGGCGCTGGCGAATTAATATATATAGAAAATGCTACAATAGATAAAAAAATTTACAATGTTAAAATTGGTCGCGGTGGTTCTGGTAAAATAATAAAAAATATTGATAATGTTGATAAAACTATTCAAAATAATACTAAAGGAATAAATACTAGATTTGGAGATTTAATAATTAATGGCGGTGGGTCATATAATATTAATAGTGGCGCAGGAGGTAGTGGTTCTGGAAATGGAGGAGCGAGTATATTAAGTACCAACTATAATAATTTTATTACCGCTAACAATATATATTATAGAGGTAATAATGGATATATAACAAATGGTGGTGGTGGAGGAAGTCAAACTTCTGGATATATAAATAATGGTGGAGATGGTCTTACATCTATTATAGATAATGGTAGGGTTATTAGTTTAAAAAAAGTATTTTCATTATCGGATAATAATACAGAAGGTGGTTATTATGATAGTAATACAGGTTCGAATTATTTTGCTGCTGGAGGTTCGTCGGTATCTAACGGTGCTGTAGGAGGAATAGGTGGTGGTGGAAGTGGAAGTATAAATTTCGATTTAAACAAAATATATAATGGTTTAGATAATACTGGTTCTGGTGGAGGCGGATATTTAAATCATGGTTTTTCCGGTGGAAGCGGAATAATTATATTAAGATATTTAAATAAAGAAATATTAAATACTGGTATTAAAAATGATATTGCGGATACGAGTAATTTTATTATATATGTAAATGATTCAATTAATGAAAGAATAACTAATTTAACAACAGATAATATAACAGAAAACAATAATAGTGTAAATAAATTTATAGTTAATAATGTTTATGATGATAACTTATTGCTTACTGGAACTTTAACAATAAATTCAGATTTGATTGTATTGGGTGATTCTACTATATTACAAACAGATATATACACAACCGAAAAAATAGATATTATTAATTATGATAGTGATACAGCATTAAAGATTAATCAAATAGGAGGAAATATAAATGATAAAACGGAGGTTTTATCAGTACAATATAATAATAAAAGATTATTTGCTGTATTAAATAATGGTTGTATAGGTATAGGTGTAGTCCCGCAAGCAACTACAAATATATTAGAAGTTAGCGGAAATGTTAATATAATTTCAACTGATTATAATTACAAATTTACTATAAATAATAGAGATATAATAGGTGAAACTTCTAATTATGTCTTGGCTACTAGTAATGTATTGAATTTCAATACAGACAAGCGTTTCTATAATACTACGAATTATATATTGGCAACTAGTAATCTCTTGAATATCAATACAGACACCAAATTTTATAATACTACGAATTATATATTGGCTACTAGTAATCTCTTGAATCTCAATACAGATACCAAATTCTATAATACTACTAATTATATTCTAGCAACTAGTAATCTCCTGAATCTTAATACAGATACCAAGTTCTATAATACTACTAATTATATATTAGCAACTAGCAATCTATTAAATCTCAATACAGATACCAAATTCTATAATACTACTAATTATATTCTAGCAACTAGTAATCTCCTGAATCTCAATACAGATACGAAGTTCTATAATACTACAAATTATATATTGGCT
>JACCDO011522953.1_pt1 | contig 38745 bp, 37 predicted proteins | sample 7446101 | NCBI WGS metagenome assembly JACCDO01 (sample SAMN15323440, study PRJNA562643) | freshwater metagenome | isolation source: river surface water | place: USA:Blue River Watershed | collected 2017-08-16 | reverse complement strand
GGGTTCAGAAGGGCCGGCTCCAGAGCCGCAAAGGTTGACCCCGCCGCCCGAGGTGCTTGCTGAGATGAACGACCAGCCCGAACCTTTGGACACCGACATGGATCAGCTCATCCTATTGGCCCAGGGTGCGCCCTCATTGCCCAGCGAAGGCTTATCGCTCAAAGACAAGCTGGCCCAGATCGAGCGCAGCTTCATTGAGCAAGCCCTCCAGCAATCGGACGGCAATGTATCCAAAACGGCCAAGCTGCTCAACGTGCAACGCACCACGCTGATCGAGAAGATCAACAAATACGAATTGCGTTCGGCCTGATCAGCCGTCGTTGTTGAGCACGGTGATGCTCATGCGGCGATTGCGAGGATCTTTGGGGTCCTTGGGGTTGAACGGATCGGTGTCGGCCACGCCTTCGATGCGCTCAAAACGTTTCTCGTCCACGCCCGCCTTTTGCAGCAAGCTGCGCGTGACTTCGGCCCGCTCACCGGACAAAGCCCAGTTGTTCTTGCCGCTGCCCTTGGCAAAGGGCACCGAGTCGGTGTGTCCACGGATGGCCACCTTGTTTGGAATCTTGTTGAGCGCCGCCGCCACTTCAGCCACGAGTTTGTCGGCCTTGTCGGACATGTTGGTGCCGCCCGAGGGGAACATGGCGAAATCGGCCTTGTCGATGATCTCGATGCGCAAGCCCTGACGGTCACGACTGATGGCCACCTGATTGCGCAAGTCCTTGAGGTTGGGGTCTTGCATGAGCTTTTGCTTGATTTCTTGCTCGAGCTGCTTGAAGTTGGCCTCATCTTGCGCCTTGGCAATGGCTTTTTTCTGCGCTTCAGTGAGCTTGTCGGGATTGCTGCCGCCTTGGCCCTGACCACTGCCCTTGCCAGGCTCGTTGGCCTCTCCGGCGGCGTTGCCCTTGCCTTGGTTGTTGTCGTCGCCCGTGGTCGAGCCCTGCCCCATTTCGTCCTTCATGCCCTGGTTGGGCGCAGGATTATTGGGCGTGTCGTTTTCGTTGTCGGGGCCTGGTGGCGTGTTCGGATTGGGGCCGCCCTCAGAACGCGGCGTGAGGCGTTCGAGCAAACCAGTTTGCTTCATCTGATAGGGGAAGCCATCGGTGTCGATGATGGATTTGCCACCCAGCACCCCATTGGAGCCCGCGAGCTGGCCCATGGGCACCAAGCTGTGTGAGCTGGGTCGGAAATAGTCGGCAATGCTTTTGCGCTGGTCGGCGTTGGACGCACCCAAAAGCCACATCAACAAGAAGAACGCCATCATGGCGGTCATCATGTCGGCAAGGGCAATCTTCCAGGCGCCACCGTGTGCACCACCGTGGCCATCGTCGATGACCTTTTTGATGACGATGACTGGCGCATTGGAAGCCGCTTCGGCCGGTGGGGCCTCAGCAGGCGCTTCAGCGGGTGCGCCCTCGGCAGGCGCTTGCTCAGCGGGCTTTTCGTCAGCCATTACTTGCCTCGCATGCCGTCAAAGACTTCAGCAAAAGTGGGCTGGTTTTCGTGCGAAATGCACACGCGAGCGGCTTCGATGACCAGGGGCATGGGGTGTCCATGCAAGTTGGCCACGATGAGCTGCTGCACCATCTTGTACATCTCGCCTTCTTCTTCAATGATCTGCTTGAGGCGAATGGCAAAGGGGCCCACCAAGCCGTATGCCAACAACACGCCCATGAAGGTACCCACCAGCGCGGAGCCGATCAGTGCACCCAGCACAGGAGGCGGTTGGTCAATGGCGCCCATGGTCTTCACCACACCCAACACGCAAGCCACAATGCCCAAAGCAGGCATGGCGCCTTCCATGGCGGTCCAGACTTCGGCGGCTTTGAGTTCGTTGGTGTGGTGCAGCTTGATGGAGGCCGTCATCACGTCTTCCACCGCATAAGGGCTCAAATTACTGGACGAAACCACCATCAGTCGAACGGTGTCGGTGATGAGGTGCAACAAAGAGTGGTCGTGAAGAATCGGGGGGTATTCAGCAAAGATGGCTGAAGACTCAGGGTTCTCGACGTGGGGTTCCAGCGCCACAGCGCCTTCGGCCTTGAGGGTTTTAAGGATCTTGGAAACCAGGAACATGACCGCCAGAAAGTCGTCTTTCTTGTAGCGGGGGCCTTTGAAGACGCGACCCAGACCTGCAAAAGCAGGCTTGACCACGTTCATGCCGTTACCGATCAGCATGGCGGCGAAAGCCGCGCCACCGATCTGGGCAAATTCCCAAGGGGCAGCATGGATCACAGGCCCGAGATCGCCGCCGTGGGCGACGAACACACCGAACACAAAGACAAACAACAGAAGAATACCGACTGGTGGCATCTACGACTCCATTGACGTTCACAGGCCCACGAGGGCCATCAGGCACTTGGCCCAAAGGTTAACCGAATTCTCCCAGCCGGGCCTGCGATGAATCAATTCAACGAGATTGCCGACTCGGAGTTGGGCGGGACAAGGCTGGGAACAGCTTCCCAAGCCTCGCGAATTTCTGTCATCAGGCCATGGACTTCGTCCAAAGCCGCCAAATCATTGTGTGCATTGGCATGCAAAAGTCGACGGGTCACATACCCATACAACTCATTGAGGTTTTGAGCCAGATCGCCACCTCGGTTGAAATCCAATGCGCCTTGAAGACCCAACACGATGCGACTGGCACGCGCCAGCGCTTTGGACTTCTCGGCAATGTTGCGGTGCTGAATGTGACCCCGAGCAGTGGCAATGCTTTCCAGCAGGCCATCAAACAGCATCATGATGAGCTCAACGTTGTTGGACTTGGCCACGCCAGTGCTGGCACGGACCTCACCGTAGGATTCAATGGCTCTCATGTGTGCTCTCATCGTTGTCACTCCAGGTTGTTGTCAACTTGCCAGAGTGATTCGGTGTCAGTTCGGCGAACTTGAATGGTCTCCCAAAAGTGTCAGACGGTTTGCGGGCGGACAGGCTCGGTTTGCGGCACCGTCAAAGAAGGTTGAAGCATTTCAGGTGCAGGATCGCTGGCGGACTCCGTCTGGGCAAGGCTTGCCGCCGCACTGCGCTCAACACCGCGCTGGACCACGTCTCTTGAAGCCACCAAACTGGGGTCTGCCGTGGGTTCTGCCGCAGCCAGCAAGGGCTTCGCCAGGCCTTGATCAGCAGCTTCCAGAACAGGACGCATTTCAGGAGGCAGGTCTGCTATGGGGCCGGTTGCCATGGCATCGGCCGGGTGCTTGAGCAAATGGGTAGAGAAGGGCTCGTTCAAGGACAAACCCGTTCGTGCATACAGCATGGAAATCACCTGATCGAGGTTTTGCTGAATGCGCAAATACGTGTCTTCCGGTTTGGTCGCGAAATCCTCACCCGCTTGGTAAAGGCTGGCCAGGTGATGGATGGGAATCCATGATTCCACCTTGCCGCGCGGTGTGGGCACCATGCGGTTGTTGGTCGGCATGCCGGGGCGGCCACGTCTGCCATCTTGATAGCCCTCGGTGAAGGTGGCTTCGATGTGCTGGCGCAAAACCGGCTCGTAATGAACGCGCAAGTCGTTCACCAGTTTGAGGTCCACGCCAGGCAAAGGAATGCCGCTCATGGCGTCCCACAGGCTTTTGGCCTGCAACTCGCCAAACAAGCCATCGCTGAAAATTTTGGGTTTGTCGGAAGGCACGTTGGCGGCATAGATCGTGTTGACCTTGTCAATCAGGTACAAGGCCAAAATGACGGCCAGCAAAACGCCCCAGGCCGTGAACAATTGGAAGAATCCGTTCATGAGACCTCCTGCCTGCTTTTGCTTCTGGTCTTGGCACCGGTTTCGATCTGCAACTCACCCCGCAGTTTTTTGACCACGGTGGACAGGATCTGGCTGACTCGCGATTCGGTCACACCCAGCACCTCGCCAATTTCCTTGAGGTTGAGCTCCTCGACGTAATACAACTGCATGACCAGTTGCTCACGCTCGGGCAGCTCGCTGATTTTTTCGGTCACCACGGCCATGAACTCGGCCTCTTCGACCTGCACATCGGGTTGGCGCGATTCGTCGTCGGCCAGCGTCATGACCTCCTCGGTCACCACTTCCATGGAATAGGTTTCAAAGCGGTTGGCCTTGCCGCGCTCTTTGTGGAAGGCGTCGATGTCGCGGCCCATGTGCTCGGCAATTTCAGCCTGGGTCGGATTGCGCCCCAGCTCGGCAGCGAGGACGTGAACGGTTTCGTTGTGTTCTTTGTTGAAGGCCACAGCCGAGCGAGGCAAAAAGGACAAACGCCTGACCTCGTCGAGCATGGCCCCACGCACACGGCTGTGGGCAAAGTTTTCGAACTCCACGCCTTTGTTCAGATCAAAAGCCCTGGCCGCCTCGAGCAAGCCCAAGGTGCCCACCTGGATGAGTTCATCAAGGTCCATGAATGCAGGAACCCTGGCCTTGATGTGAAGGGCCACCCGCTTGACCATGGCCAAATGGGCGAGGACCAACTCGTCAGTGCTGGGTTGGCAACTGGACTGGTAGTGACGGACTGGATTGAGCGCTCTCATGTTCACCTCGCATGGCCCTGCATCAGCCGTTGCATGAAAAATTGGATGCCACCGGAAGGACCCTGGATGGGACGCAACTCAGTGGTGAGTTCGGCAAGACGGCGAAAGTCGCGCGCTGCCGCCGTGCCTGGAGCAAGCTCCAAAACCGTTTGGTATTTCTTGAGGGCAGCCAACACCATTTCGTCTTCCTCGATGGCCGTCAGGTAATGAATGGTGTGACCCAAAAAGCGCACACACACATCGTTGAGCCTTTGGTAAAGCCGCCAACCTTGGGTTTGGCTGCGCACCGCATTGGGGATCAAATGGATTTCATCAAGCTTGAGTTCTTGGCTCATCACCTTGATGGTGCCGTAGGCATCGGCAATGGATGAAGGGTCGTCCTGAACCACGATGAATCGCCGGTGGCAGGCGGCCAAAAAAGTGAGCACCGAAGGTGAAATGCCTGCAGCCACATCGACCACCAGCACGTCCACATCCTGGGTCACCGATTCAAAGGCCTGAACAATGCCTGCAGCTTGCAGGTTGGACAACGCCGCAAGTTCTTGCAAGCCCGATGCACCCGGAACAAGCAAAACACCTTGACGGGTTTTGACCATGATCTCTCTGAGGGTTTTTTGCCCGCTCAGGAAATGACTGAGGTTGAATTCCGCACGAGCGCCCAGGGCAATCTGAGCATTCGCCAAACCCAAGTCGGCATCAAACAGCATCACGCGCTGGCCCATTTGGCTCAAGGCCACGGCCAGATTGACCGAGACGGTGGTTTTACCCACGCCGCCTTTGCCGCTGGCCACACCGATCACTTGGGTTTGTTTGGTTTTGCTCATGTCATGCTCTCAAGATGGCCATCGGGTCCTGCGATGACCGATGGCTCATCATCGCATCACCAGACTTGGCGCGCACGATGGGCAAGCGATCAATCGCCTGATTCACCAGGCTGGACACAGAGAAGGGTCTTTGCCAGTCGATGAGCCGCTCGCCGTGGCTGGCGGCATGGATGGCAATGGGGTTCTCGCTGAGCATCTGGATCAACGCCCAAGGCTGCTCGGACTCATCGAGCTTGCTGATGAACAGGCTTTGCCAGTTCACACCCGATTGCAGCAATTTGGCCATCGAGGCCTGTGAGGCATCGGCCGTGATGACGGCGTGGGCCTTGAGCTCAGGATGAGCTGCAGACATTTCTTCGAATCGTTCCTTGATGCCCATGCCCGGGGTGTCGATCAGGATGAGGCGGCGATGCGCGTTGTCATCGAGCAGCAAACGCAGCATGCCCGGATTGGTCGAACGCAAGCAGTCCACGCCAGACTGTGAGCACAGCAGTTGAGTTTGGTTCCAGGCCCCGGCACGGTGATCCATGTGGCTGATGACCAGCACGTTTTCGCTGCCCAACTCGGAGCTGGCTTGAGCGGCCCAACGTGCAAGCATGGACGACTTGCCGCTGCCGGAGAGGCCGCCCAGGGCATGAATGCCTTGAACAGGCCAGGCGGAGGCTTCGCGGTCAATGGCCGACTTGAGCAAATGGCTCACGACGGCAATGCCGCCTTCCAGGCTGGTGGAGTCTTTGAGGGCATCGAGCAAGAGGGTGCGCAAACCCAAAGGCATGGCACTTTCTTGGAAAGCCAGTTGCAAAGGGTCCAGCGATTCGTGCAGCACTGGGCCTTGTTGCAAGGCCAACTGCTGGCTGAGTTTGAATTCGCGACGCAAGGTGGCCAGTTCTTCACGCACCAGAGCCACGATCTCCTGACCGCGCAGCGACTCTTGCTGGCGCGAGAGAGCCTCGGCCTGAAAAGCCGGTTGTGGTGCAGGTTTGGCCGACTTCAAGGCAGCGGCTTGAACTGCTGCTTGCTGACGCAAAGGCTTGGCATCTTGAATTTGATCGGCCAACACATCCGAGAAAGTCGGCTGAGTGGATCGCTGATACGTTTTGGGCGTGATCTGAATTTGCTCAGCCAAGGCTTGATCGGCGCTCATCTCGGGGATATCGACTGCGACGATGAGCTCGGTCTGACCTCGCACCCGTGCGGAGGAAATCACCAGCACCTCTGGACCGTAGAGGGCAACGGCTTTCTCGTTGGCCGATTTGGCATCGTTGGCAAGGATTCGTTTGAGTTCCATGATCACTCTCTCGTTTCAAACTCAGGCTGAAGTTGTTTGGGTTTCGCGGCGCTGTGCATCCACGGTTTGAACCACTTTGACCGGTTGGTCGTCAGGAATCTCGCTGTACGACAAGACGGTGAGGTCGTTGACGCGGTAGCGAACGGCTTTGGACAACCAGCCGCGGATGAGGGGCGACACCACCAACACGGCGGGCAGACCCTCTTCTTCCATTTGCACCGAAGCAGAACGCAAGGATGCGAAGAGGCTTTCGGACAAACCGGGCTCCAAAATCACAGGCTGACCGGGCTGGCTTTGCTGCAACACGTTGTGCAGCAGCTGCTCCAGAGAAGGTGCCAAGGTCATGACGGACAAATTGTTTTGATCGTCCACCAGGGACTGCATGATCATTCGGCCCAGCTTGGGTCGCACCGACGAGGTCAATACCTCGGGGTCGGCAGAGCGGGCGCTGTTTTCGGTCAGGGTCTCGGCAATGGTTCGCATGTCGCGGATGGAAACGCCTTCAATCAGCAGGTTTTGCAAAACCTTGGTCACCACGCCCAAGCTGAGCTTGCCGGGCACCAGTTCTTCGACCAATTTGGGCGACTTGCTAGCGAGCTTGTCGAGCAACTGCTGGACTTCATCGTGGCTGAGCAAATCGGAAGCGTTTTCGCGCAAAACCTTGTTGAGGTGGGTGGCCATGGCAGTGCTGGCATCGACCACGGTGTAGCCCAGTGTGCGTGCATGGTCGCGCATCGACGGCTCGATCCACACGGCTTCAAGACCAAACGCAGGTTCGCGCGTGGGAATGCCTTCGAGCTCACCATAGACACGGCCCGGATTGATGGCCAATTCACGGCCCACTTTGATTTCGCCTTTGCCGCGCACCACGCCCTTGAGAACGATGTGATAGACATCAGGGTCAAGGTTCAGGTCATCGCGGATGCGAACCGGCTGAACCAAGAAGCCCAACTCGGCCGACAACTTTTTACGAACGCCTTTGACACGGCCCATGAGTTCGCCGCCGGTTTCGGCATTCACCAAAGGAATGAGCCCATAGCCAATGTCCAGGCCAATGAGGTCAACTTGATCGACATCGTCCCAGTCCAGTTCTTTGGGCGCTTGGGCAGCGGCTTCGGCCGAGGCCTGCTCCACGGCCTTGGTTTCGGATTCCTTAGAGACTTCTTGTCTCACCAACAAAAGACCCATTGCGATCACCACCAAGGCAATGGACAAGAACATGGTGTGGGGCATGCCAGGCACCAAACCGAGGATGATGAGGATGCCACCTGAGATGAACAGGGCGGCGGGGTTTGAAACCTGAGTGAACACCTGCTCGGACATGGACTCGGGCGTGGTGACTCGGGTCACGATGATGGCGGTCGCCAAAGAGAGCAGCAAAGAAGGAATCTGGGCCACCAGGCCGTCACCAATGGTCAGCAAGGTGTAGATGCGACCGGCTTCGCCCACGGGGAGGTTGTGCTGGATCACGCCGATGGCCAAGCCACCCACGATGTTGATCAGCAAAATCAGCAAGCCCGCAATGGCGTCACCGCTCACGAATTTGGAGGCACCGTCCATGGCACCGAAGAAGTCGGATTCTTGGGAGAGTTCTTCGCGGCGTTTCTTGGCGGTTTCTTGATCGATCACGCCCGCATTCAAGTCAGCGTCGATCGCCATTTGTTTGCCAGGCATGGCGTCCAAGGTGAATCGGGCATTCACTTCAGAGACGCGGCCCGCACCTTTGGTCACCACGACAAAGTTAATGATCATCAAGATCGCAAAGATGATGAAACCCACAACGTAGTTGCCGCCGATCACAAACTCACCGAAAGCGGCGATCACCTGACCCGCCGATTCGTGACCGGTGTGCCCATTGACCAGGATGACGCGGGTCGAGGCCACGTTCAAACCCAGCCTGAGCATGGTGGCAAACAACAATAAAGAAGGGAAGGATGAGAAATCCAGGGGATTTCGCGTTCCGATGGCCACCATGATGATCACCAGGCTGGCCACGATGTTGAAAGTGAACAGGAAATCCAGCAGCAGTGGGGGCAATGGCAAGACCAACATGGCCATGATCAACAGCACCAGCACTGGAATGCTCAGTGCGGTGTAGTCAAACTTGGCCAAGTTCTGTCGAATCGTCGACAGGGTCATGGTGCTCATGCGGTGTTTTTCCTTGTTTATTTGAACTTTGGAATTCATTTCCTGAGGACTGAGTCCCCGTTGCAGAAATCTATGCAAGGCATGTGCCAGTTTGTTCGTCAGACTTGTCACGGTTCTTGCTTGATATCCGGTAACTTTCATCGGAACGGACACGAATTGCCATGAATTTGTCGCCTAGCCTCATCAATCAGACCAGCTCTTCAGCTCAGTCCATCGACGCTAAACCCGCGTCAGGATTGGGTTTACCTGCCTCTAGGCGGGCTGTGGATGCCGGTTTGTTTGCCGACATCCTGTCGCGGCACTGGCAACACCTGGCCCAGAACCAGCGGCAAGATCTTGCCGCTTCGGCCGATGCCACCTTGAGTGCGGCAGGCCGTGTCGCCCCCCCCGAACATCAAGACTTGTCTGAAATCCGGGCCTTGGACTCACGCACGCAAGAATTGCGCCGCGCCGATGAGCCTGAGGATGCGCAACAAGTCACCCCACCTCATGCCAAGGAACACCGCGCTGCGGCCACTTTGGATGCCTTGGATTCAGGCCGACTGCCCCTCGCTCCCGCCAAATGGATGGGCTCGGAGGATGCCCCGCTCGATGCGTCCATGGCTCAAATGACCGATGACGGTCTGATGGTGATGCCCCTTGGTGAGCGCATCAACATCGTGACGCCACCTCAGACCCAGGTCAATGAGCAAAGCGTGGCCGATTTCGCACGCAGCATGGGCATGAGTGAACTTCAGATTGAACAACTCTTTGGAACTCAGACTGCTGAAGCCGTTTCGCTCGATGATTCGGTGAGCACCGTCGATCGTTTGCGCACGCCTGGCCTGAATGGGTCACAGGCGATCACCACCACAATGGGTGGATCGGGATTGAATGTGCTGAGCACCGGAGAGTCCGGCGCCATGAGTTCGCCCAACATGGTGGCCAGCCCCGTCCCTGCCACCCTGACCTCTCAGGCTTTGTCCAACCTGTCGATCTCCCCTGCTCTGGCCGCTCAAGCGGCTCAAGCTGCTCAAGCTGCTCAAGCTGCTCAAGCTGCTCAAGACAGCGCCAAAGCTCAATCCCATTCCGCCACCAACGCCACCACGGTCGATGTCCTGACCATCATGGACGCCGAATTCGCCCCTGAAGTTTGGCAAGCCCTGCAGTCGCGCATTGGCGGATCGGACTCCAAGGGTTTGCTCACCGGTGGCACCTTGAGCGCCATGGGCGCGAGTGGGTCGGCTGCACTTGCCATCCCAAGCGACCGCTCGGCCTTGATGATTGAAGACGGCGTCGCCATGAACTTGCCTGGCATGGGCAATGCCATGAATGCGGCCAACCGCACCCGAAGTGGCGTTGGCGCTCAGGCCGGTTCGCTGCAGGCCGCAGCACCCGATGCACAAGAAGCCTATGACGAACTCAACCAAAAGTTCACCACTGAGCTGGCCTCACGCATCAATCAACAAATCAATTCGGGCGAATGGAAGATGAAATTCGCCCTCAAACCCGCAAGCCTTGGTCACTTGGATGTGCAACTCGAGATGCGCGATGGCAAACTCTCGGCTGTGTTCCAAACCGACAATGCGATGACTCAGGATTTGCTGAGCACGGGCAGTCAGCGTCTGAAGGACGCACTGGCCCAGCTTGGTCACTCAAATGCGTCCGTCTGGGTAGGCTCAGGCGGATCTGGTCAAGCTCAGGGTCAGGGCCGTGGCCATCAACCCGGCTCTTCCGCGCCTCATGCAATGAGCGCCCCATCCGATTCATCCAGTGGTTCCACCAGCGCTGCACCAGCGCCTAGGTCTGCTGGGTCTTCCCAGTCATCCAATCATTTGGACTTGTTCGCCTGATTAAGGCATCGAAGGAGTAAACATGGCAACCGCAGCCCCCGCAGCCCCCGAAGGCACCGAAGAAGCCCCCAAGAAGAAAAAACCGATCCTGCTCATCGCTGGCATCGCCGTTGGCACCATCGTGCTGCTGGTCGGTGTGGTGTTTGGCACGCTTTTCTTCTCAGGCTATTTTGAAAAGAAAGCCGAAATGGCCGCCATGGAAAAGCTCGATGAGCTTGAAGCCGCTGCCACCAAGGCCCGCGACGAAGCGCCGGTGAAGATCAAGAAAGAAGCGCCTCAAGAAACGCGCTTCGAGAAGAACTACATGCAGATGGACAAGGAGTTGATGACCAACATCACCGGCTCCAAAAAGGTCATGGTGATTCAGGTGGCCCTGATGACCCATTACGACGAACGCGTTTTTGAAAACGTCAAAAAGCACGACTTCGCGATCCGTTCGGCCATGCTTGATGTGTTGCGTCAAACCACAGAAGCCGAATTGGCTCGCGCAGACTATCGCAAAAATTTGGCCGACAAACTCAAGGCCGTGATGAACGAAGTTCTGGAGAAAAACGAGGACTTCGGTGGCATTGAAGATGTCTTCTTCACCTCATTTGTGGTGCAGTGATCATGACCACCGCAACTGGATTGCTCACCCCTGAAGAGATCTCGGCACTGACCGAGGCCGTCAAAGACGGGAGCATAGAAACCGATACCGGCTACAACACCAAGTTGCGGGTGCGCAAGCACGACCTGGCCAGCGAGAACTCCAGCTTGGGTGTGAACGTCTCGTCGATCGACATGATCAACGAGCGCTTCATCCGCATGTTCAGACTGGGCCTGCTTGAAGTGCTGCGGACCACACCGCGCGTCAACCCAACGCGCGTACAGATTTTGAAATTTGGCGACTACCTCAAAACCCTCAAGGCCCCCTTGTCGGTCAACACGGTTCGCATGAATCCTCTGCGAGGCTTTTCGGTGGTCATCGTCGACCCCAATGTGGTCTTCAGTTCACTCGACAGTTTTTTTGGCGGATACGGCAAAGGCGTGGGCGAGTTGCCCTCTGGGCGTTTGTTCACGCCCACCGAGTCGCGCATCATCTCCATCATTCTTGAAGTCTTTTTCAGATCGCTCAAGGATGCATGGTCACCCGTCATGGAGATTGAGTGTGAGCACATCAGCTCGGAGATCAATCCCCATTTCGCGCAAATCGCCGACGAATCCGATCTGGTGGTGCTCAGCCGCTTTGAGTCCGATGGCGTTTCCGGTGCCAAGGGCTTCATTGATCTGGTCTACCCCTATGCCACCCTCAAGCCCTTGCGCGAACTCTTGCGCAACCGCGTCCAAACGGGCGACGGCAACGAAGAGTCCGACAAGGTTTGGCGTGAAGAATTGGCCGTTGCCGTGGGCGACGCTTTGGTCGACATCCGCGTGGACATGGGCCAGATCCGCACCACCTTGCACCACCTTCGCACCATGAAAGAAGGCGATTTGCTCTTCTTCAAGAAACCTGAGCTTGCCCAATTGCAAACCCAGGGCATCCCTTCATTTGGCGTCACCGTTGGCAACCGAGGTTCCAGCGTCGCTGTGCGCATCGAAAAACAACTCGTTCCGGGTCACATCTGAAAGGTTTAACCATGTCTGAAGACCAACAAGCCGTCCAGCAAGACGAAACAACTGCCAGCGATCCGGCTGCTGAGCCTCAAGCGGTGACTTTGGCCACTGAGCAGGCCAATGCCACGCCCATGGACGACTCGGACCCGCTGCCCACAGCGCGCGACTTCGAAGAAAGCTCGCCAAACAACATCAACCCCGAGGTGTTGAAAAACATCACGGTGAACCTGTCCATCGAAGTGGGCCGCACACAGATCAAGATCAAAGACCTCATGCGCCTGACTCAAGGCAGCGTGGTCGAGCTTGACCGCATCGCGGGTGAGCCGCTTGACTTGCTGGTCAACAACACCGTGGTGGCCCAAGGTGAAGTGGTTCTGGTCAACGATCGCTACGGCATTCGCCTCACCCGCGTTGTGCCTTCCACCGAACGACTCAAGTCTCTCTGAGCGCGGTCGATTCGGAGCTGGTGACACCAACACTCTCCAAGTGTTCATCCTGCCAAGGGCCAAAAGCCCTTGGCTTTTTTTTGCCCGGTTATCATGCCCCGCATGAACACATTCACCCAAGTCGAACTCTTCACCGACACCGATGGCATTGCCCGGTTTCGCCAAAATGAGATTGCGCTGGACCAAGGCACCGAAGCCGCTAGGCTCAGTTCCCTCATGGCCAGCGGTGGGCTTCAACTGCGACAAAGCCCAGTGGGGTTTCGCAGCGTCTTTCACGTGACCACCACGCCGCAGTGGGTCTTCATCCTGCGTGGCCAAATGGAAATTGGTTTGAGAGACGGCAGCTCGCGCATTTTTGGTCAGGGTGAACACTTTTTCTCTAACGACACCCTGCCCGCCGGTGTCGACTTTGACGCTCAAGTTCATGGCCATTGGAGCCGACAAGTAGGGGACGAACCGCTGGTCACCGCCTTTGTTCGCGCTTGAACCTGGGGTGATCCATTTCTGACACGACTCTTTTTGCTTGCCGGCCTTAAGGTTTGCGGGCATTCTTCCGATTCTTGATGAATCCCAGGTGAGGTCTTATGAAAAAGTATCTGCGAATCATCCTTGAAGTCCTGCTCGGACTTTTGTTTGTTGCGGCAAGCGTGCTGGCCTATGTCAATTGGTCGGGCAAGCGACATGCCATTGTTGAGGTCGGCAGCGTCTCCCAAGAAATGGAAGAGCTGGACAAAGACCTCAAGGACGCTGAAGAAGAAGTCAAGCAGCTCAAGGGCGAGCTTGAAGGCTTGCAGCCGCGCGTCTTCCAACTCGATGCCGTCAAGGCTGCCCTCTCTGGCGGACAAGTGCTGCAAGACATGGAGGCCTTGTACAAGGGCGGCAAGATTGAAATGACGGCTGAGCGTCAGGCTGGCATTGGTGCTTTGCGCATGCTGGCCATCGGCGCTGAAGACCCCAACACCGTGGCGGCCTTCACCAAAGCACTGGAAATGGCGCAATGGAAAAACCGTCTGGACACCGTCTGTGCGGCTCAGAACGCTTTGGCAGCTGCGGGTCAAAAAGTCGAGGTGCTCTCCGAGTGCCGCAACATCTCCACCGCCAAACCCAAAGAAGCGCCCAAGCACGATTTCCATTGGGGCTATGAAGGCAAAGAAGGCCCCGAGCATTGGGGCGAGCATTTCCCGGTGTGTGGCAATGGCAAAAAGCAATCGCCTTTGAACATCGTGGCACCCTTTGAAAAGTCCAAGGCCAAGCTGGCTGTGAACTACAAGATGGGCCCGCTCAAGATGCTCAACAACGGTCACACCATTCAGGTCAACATCCCACCTGGCAGCACCATGAGCGTGAACGGCATGACCTACGACTTGCTGCAGTTCCACTTCCATCGTCCCAGTGAAGAGCAAATCAATGGTGACTACTCCGCCATGGTCGCCCACTTTGTTCACAAGAGCAAAGAAGGCCAACTGGCTGTGATCGGTGTCTTGCTGCAATACGGCAAAGAGAACCCGGCCATCAAGACCCTTTGGGCCAATCTGCCGCCCAAAGAGAACGAGGAATATGCACCCGACAAGATCGCTTTTGATCCGTCCACCTTGCTGCCCAAAGAACTTGGCTTCTACCACTACGAAGGTTCTTTGACGACGCCGCCATGTACCGAGGGCGTGGACTTCTACATCCTCAAGACCCCTTCACAGGTCTCCAAGGAACAAGTGGGTCAGTTCCCCTACAAGATGAACGCCCGCCCGGTTCAGCAACTCAATGGCCGCAAGATCTCCGAGGGTTGATCCCAGACCTCTTGCAAGCCTCTGAGCACACACCCCGGCCCATGCCGGGGTGTTTTTTTATGAGGCTGCGATCATGGGAGAATTCGCTCCTCATTTTTTCTTTGCCTCTGGATCAACACCATGTCTCGCAAAGTCTTCATCAAAACCTTTGGCTGCCAGATGAACGAGTACGACTCGGACAAGATGGGCGATGTGCTGGCCGCTGCCGAAGGTTACGAAGCCACCACCAATCCCGATGAGGCCGACCTCATCGTTTTCAACACTTGCTCGGTCCGCGAAAAAGCCCAGGAGAAAGTCTTTTCCGATCTGGGCCGTGTGAAACACCTCAAGAAAAAAGGCGTGCAAATCGCAGTCGGCGGTTGTGTGGCCAGCCAAGAAGGGGCCTCCATCGTCGAACGCGCGCCGTATGTCGATGTGGTCTTTGGTCCGCAAACCCTGCACCGCTTGCCCGAATTGCTGCAACAAAGTCGCAGCACGCAACGCGCGCAAGTGGACATCACCTTCCCTGAAATCGAAAAATTCGACCATTTGCCCACCCCCAAATCGTCTGGGGGTTCGGCCTTTGTGTCGATCATGGAAGGCTGCTCCAAATACTGCAGCTATTGCGTCGTGCCCTACACCCGTGGCGAAGAAGTCAACCGCCCACTTGAAGACGTGCTCACCGAAGTCGCCAGCCTGGTTGCGCAAGGGGTCAAGGAAATCAATTTGCTGGGACAAAACGTCAACGCATACCGCGACCCCAGCGCCACCGATCCTGAGCACGGTGACTTTGCCTGGCTGTTGGAATGCGTCGCGGCGATTCCCGGTGTCGAGCGCTTGCGCTACACGACCAGCCATCCCAATGAATTCACGCCCAGGCTGATCGAAGCCTATGCCCGAGTGCCTCAACTGGTGAGCCATTTGCACTTGCCCGTGCAACACGGATCAGACCGCATCCTCATGGCAATGAAGCGTGGCTACACCGCTTTGCAATACAAGAGCATCGTGCGCAAGCTGCGCGCCATTCGGCCCGACCTGTCGCTGAGCTCCGATTTCATCGTGGGCTTTCCAGGCGAGACCGATGCCGATTTCGACCAACTCATGCGGCTGATTGACGACGTGAAGTTCGATGCGTCGTTCAGCTTCATTTTCAGCCCGAGACCCGGCACGCCAGCGGCCAATCTGACCGACGATACGCCGCACGAAGTCAAACTCAAACGGCTGCAAACCCTGCAAGCGGCGATTGAGAGCGAGGTTCAACAGATTTCAAGCCGCCGCGTCGGGACCGTTCAGCGCATTCTGGTCGAAGGTCCTTCGCGCAAAAACCAGCAGGAATGGATGGGGCGAACCGCCTGTAACCGGGTGGTCAATTTTGAGGTCGGTCCCCACCCCGAGCGATTTGCCGGCCAGTTGGTCGATGTGCGCATCACCCAGGCCCTGCCCCATTCGCTGCGGGGCGAACTCACAAAGTCATGATGGTGCAGCCCGTGGTTTTGCGGGCTTCGAGGTCGCGATGGGCTTGCTGCACCTGATCGAGCGGGTAGGTTTGCTCGATGGGAATCTTGACCTCACCACTGAGCACGACTTTGAAGAGTTCATCCGCCAGGGCTTGTGAGGATTCGCGCGTGGCCAAGTGGGTGAAGAGGGTGCACCGCGTCACGTACAAAGAGCCTTTGGGGCCCAAGACGCCAGGCGAGAACGCAGGCACCGGGCCAGAGGCGTTGCCAAAGCTGGCCATCAGGCCAAAGGGCTGCAAGCAGTCCAGCGATTTGTCCCAAGTGTCTTTGCCCACCGAGTCGTAAACCACTTTGACACCTTGGCCACCGGTGATCTCTTTGACGCGAGTGAGGAAATCTTCCTTGCTGTAATTGATGACATGGGATGCACCAAATTGCTTGGCCAGTTCACATTTGGCATCGCTGCCCGCCGTGCCAATGAGCTGCAGGCCAAGGGCTTTGGCCCATTGGCAAGCGATCAAGCCCACACCGCCCGCAGCGGCATGAAAGAGCACGTGGTCGCCTTTTTGTAGGCCCGCCACCGGCAAAGTGCGCTTGAGCAAATAGCCCGCGGTCATGCCTTTGAGCATCATGGCGGCACCGGTCTCGAACGAAATCGCATCGGGCAATTTGCAAACGGTTTTGGCCGGCATCACGCGGGCTTCGCTGTAACTGCCGGGCGGGTTGCTGGCATAGGCCGCACGGTCGCCGACCTTGAGGTGACTGACCCCCTCGCCCACGGCTTCGATCACGCCCGATGCTTCCATGCCCAGCTTCAAGGGCATGGGGAATGGATAAAGCCCACTGCGCTGGTAGACGTCGATGTAGTTCAAGCCAATCGCTTTGTGACGGATGCGGATTTCGCCGGGGCCGGGCTGGCCCACTTCAAAATCCATCAATTTCATCTGCTCGGGTCCGCCTGCCTGATCGATGACTACGGCTTTGGTCATGGGTTTGCTCCTGAATGAAAATTTGCTGATCATCCTGCCACAAAACCATTTCCGTGGCTGTCGCGGTGATTGCGGCGCGCCCTTGCGCATGCGCTAGAGTGCAACCCATGTCGACATCTCCCCTGGGGCTCACGCCTCGAACCGCCTTGCTTCTCGTTGTGCCGCCCCTGCTTTGGGCAGGCAATGCCGTCGTGGGGCGTTTGGTCTATCCCTATGTACCACCGCTCACGCTCAATTTTTTGCGTTGGGTCGGCGCTTTTCTTTTGCTTTTGCCGCTCGCACACGGCCTCTTGCGCGCGCGCAGCCCGCTGTGGTCGCACTGGCGCCGCTATGCCCTTTTGGCTTTGTTGGGCGTAGGTTGCTACAACTCTTTTCAGTACCTGGCCTTGCACACCTCTTCGCCCATCAACGTGACGCTGGTGGCATCGAGCAGTCCGGTTTTCATGCTGGCCATTGGGGCTTTGTTTTTTGGCCAAGCCATTCGCAGCCAACAACTCTGGGGGGCGGCCTTGTCGATCTTGGGCGTCTTGTGCGTGCTCTCGCGCGGCGATCCAGTCACCTTGTTGAGCGTGCAATGGGTGGTGGGTGACATCTATGTGCTGATCGCCACCGCCTGTTGGTCGTTTTACAGCTGGTTGCTTGCACAACCCAAAGATCCGCCAGAGCTGCGCAGCAACTGGGCGCAGTTTTTGATGGCACAGATCTTTTTTGGTTTGGGTTGGAGCGGCCTCTTCTCAGGCCTTGAATGGAGCTTGACGCCAGCCCACATCGAATGGAACCTCACGGTGGTGCTGGCCTTGATTTATGTCTCGATTGGTCCCGCCATCTTGGCCTACCGTTGCTGGGGTTTGGGCGTGCAACAAGCGGGGCCCAATGTGGCGGGCTTTTTTGCCAACCTCACGCCTTTGTTCGCCGCAACGATTTCAACTTTGATGCTGGGCGATTCGCCAGCGGCCTATCACGTGCTGGCGTTCGCACTCATCGTGGGTGGGATTTGGGTGTCTTCGCGCCGCAGCAAGCCTCAAGAGTGATGAGGCAATGACGCAGATTCAGCGTAGCCCTGGGCTTTAATACGTTCCCGGATACGCCCCACCATCGATCAACAGATTTTGCCCCGTGATGTAGGCCGCTTGTTGGCTGCACAAAAACGCGCAGGTTTCGCCAAATTCCTTGGCATCACCAAAGCGGCCCGCCGGAATGGTTTTGATGCGAGCGGCGCGAATCTCGTCCTCGCTTTGACCGGTTTTCTTGGCGGCGCCTGTGATGGTGGTGCGAATGCGGTCGGTGTCGAAGGAGCCCGGCAGCAAGTTGTTGATGGTCACATTGCGCGACACCAACTTGGGGATGCGCGCCACACCCGCCACAAAGCCGGTGAGACCGCTTCTTGCACCGTTGGAGAGGCCCAAGATGTCGATGGGGGCTTTGACCGAGCTCGATGTGATGTTGACGATGCGACCAAAACCCCGTTCGGCCATGCCGTCCACTGTGGCCTTGATGAGTTCAATGGGTGTGAGCATGTTGCCGTCCACAGCCTTGATCCATTCGTCGCGCCCCCAATCGCGAAAGTCGCCAGGGGGCGGGCCTCCAGCGTTGGTGACGACGATGTCAAAGGCTTTGCCTGGTCCACCTTGCACTTGCCAGACGGCATGACGCCCTGCTTCTGTGGTGATGTCTTCGGCGACTTCAAGCACCGTGGTGCCATGAGCGCGCAAGGCTTGCGCGGCTTCTTTGAGCACATCGGCCCGGCGCGCGACCACCACCAGGTGACAGCCTTCTTTGGCCAAAGCCTCGGCACAGCCATAACCCAGACCTTTGCTGGCGCCACCCACCAAAGCCCATTTGCCTTTGAGTCCGAAATCCATTTCACTTTCCTCCTGAACGAGAGACCATGTAAACACCCGAGAGCACCAGCAAGGTGCCCAGGATCACCCATTGATTGAACGGTTCATCGAGCACCAGGACCCCAAGAATGAGGGTCGACATGGGGCCAACCATGCCGGCTTGTGCAGCCAGGCTTGCACCGATGCGTTCAACCGCCATCATCACCATGAGCACAGGGGCCACGGTGCAAAACACAGCATTGATCAAGGACAAATACCAGACCGGCATGGGTATTGCACTCACCGCCATGGGTTGGACCCACAGGAATTGAATCAGGCTGAACATGCAAGCAGCGATGGAGGCCAGCCCCACCAAACGCATGGAGCCGATGCGCTTGACCATTTGCCCGCTGAAGATCAGGTAAAGGGCATAGGCCAGTGCGCTGCCAAAGACCAGGCCAACGCCCAAAGTCACATTGGGGCCTTCCAAACTCACCTCGTGACCAAACACCACCAATACGCCCGCATAACTTAAGCCCATGGCCGCGATGCGCCGCCCATTGACGGCTTGGCGATGCAAGACCCAACCCAACAGCAAAACCAAGGTGGGGTTGAGGTAAAGAATGAGTCGCTCCAGACTTGCCGTGATGTATTGCAAGCCGAGGAAGTCAAGGTAGCTGGCAAAGAAATAGCCCAGAAAACCCAAGCCCACGATGGCCAGGCCATCGCGTGGGTTGAGCGGGTTGTCGCGCGCATGGCTTTGTCGATTGGCCCACCAAACCATGGCCATGAAAAACGGCAGGGCCAACATCATGCGAAGCATGATGAGGGTGGCTGGGTCCACACCGTGGCGATAAATGAGCTTGACCAAAATGGCCTTGCCACTGAAGGCAATGGCTCCAATCAAGGCCAGCCACAGGCCCAGGCGGTGAGCGCTTGCAGCGTGTGCAGGCAAAGCCGTGGCGGACATCAGAACCCCGCAGCAAGTCCGTCACGGCGGGCATCGCTGGCCACCACATAGCCCTCAACACGTGGGTCGCCCGCTCGCCAGATGAACTGCCCCGCACCAAAGTCTTGGTAGCTGTCATTGATAACATCGATCTGATGGCCTCTGGCCTGCAAAGACTGAGCGGTGTCTGCGCGCAAAGCGGATTCAACGTTGATGCTCATGCCTTGGTTGTAACGCCAGCGGGGCGCATCGCAAGCGGCTTGTGGGTTTTGTCCGTAATCGAGCATGCGCACCAGGGTCTGCATGTGACCTTGGGGTTGCATGTTGGCCCCCATGACGCCATAGCTCATGACGGGCTGGCCATTGCGGGTGAGGAAAGCGGGAATGATGGTGTGAAAAGGCCGCTTGCCCGGTGCCACCAAGTTGGCGGGGTTGTGCGCACCCGGTTTCACGTTGAAAGCATGCCCACGGTTTTGCAGGCTCACGCCAAATTCGGGCTCCACGCAACCTGAGCCAAAGCCCATGTAGTTGCTCTGAATGAAGCTCACCATCATGCCGTTTTCGTCGGCGGCGCTGAGGTAGATGGTGCCGCCCTTGACCGGGTTGCCTGCGCCGAAATCTTGCGCTCGCTTCATGTCGATGAGGCGCGCGCGCGAAGCGAGGTAGGCATCGTCCAGCATGTGCTCAGGCGTGACGTCCATCGCACTGGGCTCGGCCACATAGCGATACACATCGGCAAAAGCCAGTTTCATGGCTTCGATTTGCACATGCTGCGAATCAACGCCATCGACCGCCATGCTGGCAAGGTCGAAGTGGGAAAGAATGCCCAGTGCAATGAGGGCCGCAATGCCTTGGCCATTGGGTGGGATCTCGTGCAAGGTGTAGCCGCGGTAGGACTTGGCAATCGGCGTGACCCACTCGGGTCGGTAAGCCGCAAAGTCAGCGGCGGTGATGCTGCCGCCGTTTTGAGCCGCATGGCGCTCTATCGCTTGGGCGATTTCACCCCCATAAAACGCTTGGCCTTTGGATTGGGCAATCGCCCGCAAACCCCGTGCAGCCGCTTTGAATTGGAACAACTCACCCACCGCTGGCGCGCGGCCCCAAGGCATGAAGGCTTGGGCAAAGCCGGGTTGATTGTTCAACTCGGCCACAGCAGCAGCCCATTTTTGTTGGACGACCACTGGCAAGAGGTAACCGCGCTCGGCCAACTCGATGGCGGGTTGCATCAAGTCGGCAAAAGGCAGTTTGCCAAAGCGTTCGCTCAAAGCCACCCAGCTGGCCACTGCACCCGGCACCGTGACCGAGTCGTAACCCCGTTTGGGAGGTTGGGCAGCATCGCCGTGCTTTCGTGCAAAGTATTCGGGCGTCCAGGTGGCAGGCGCACGGCCAGATGCATTGAGCCCATGCAATTGCTGACCATCCCAGAGGATGCAAAACGCATCGGAGCCCAAGCCATTGCTCACGGGCTCAGTGATGGTGATGGCAGCTGCCGCGGCAATGGCCGCGTCGACGGCATTGCCACCTTGCCACAAGATGCGAAGGCCTGCTTGGGCAGCAAGAGGATGAGAAGTCGAGACGACATTGCGCGCAAACACCGGCAAGCGGTGGCTGGTGTAGGGCGCATCGAACTGAAAAGGCAAATTGGGATTCATGGTCGTTGGGCAGGTTGAGTCATGGCATCGCGGTCAAGCACACGGCGATGCAATCGTCGCATGAACCACCAGACCAGACCTGCCACCACAGGGACAAACCAGGCCGCCAGCCATTCGGCATCGTGAATCCACCCTTTGGACTCAAAGCCCAGCGCCATGTATTTGACCAAGCCCACGATGTAGTAAGAGATGGCAGCCACCGACAAGCCTTCGACGGTGGACTGCAACTTGAGTTGCAAGCCCTGACGGCGGTTCATGGCCTGAAGCAATTCTTGTGAGCTGCGTTCTTGTTCCACATCCACTCGGGTGCGCAACAAATTGCTCATGCGGGACACGCGTTCAGACAGCGCGATTTGCCGCTGCGACACCGACTCGCAGGTGTTGCGCGCCGGAGAGATTCGACGCAAGAGGAATTCGCCCATGGTCTGCGAGCCTGCAATGCTGGACTCATGGATGTCGGAGACGCGCTGATCGACCAACTGGAAATAAGCCCGACTCGCCGAAAAGCGACTGTGCTGGGCCGCATATTGGCCTTCAAGCTCGCTGGCCAGCCGAGTGAGACGTTCGAGCAAGTGGGTTTCTTCGTGGCGCTGTGCGGTCTGGATCGCCAAAGCCAATTCGGCCAGTTCTTTTTCGGCGCGCGCCAGCAAGGGCACGGCCGCGCGGGCTGTGGGCAAGGCCAACAAGGCCATGAGCCTATAGGTTTCGATCTCACAGAGCTGTTGAACCAAACGGCCCAAGCGCCTTTCACTGATGGGTTCATGAATGAGCAGCATGCGGGCATGGCCATCGGGGTGAACCTGAAAGTCGGTGTGGACCTCGGCCAAGCCGTTGGCCACCCTGCAGCTGACCAAGGTGTCTTCGCGCAGCAAGCTGTTCACGGCCAAACGCGCTGCATCGGCCGGCTCGGGCATGATCCACACGTGAAGGCGAACCATGCCAAGGCCGGGCAAGGCTCGCAGCCATGCTTGAGGAACGGCTTGCACGGCAGAAGATGCGGCATTGGGCGCAAGTTCTTCGGGGGCCATGGGCCGCATGAAGGTCCAGCTGACGAATTCAGTGTGGGTTTCCCAGCGCAGTCGGAAAGACCCGAAGTCGGCGCGCACATGCGCGGCCCCATCGGCCGGAGGCGCGAGGTGGTGGTCGCTCATGAGCTGGGCCAAGTGAACCCGGCTTTGCTGGCGCTCGGTTTCGTCGGCCAGCATCACGACATGGGTCACGGCCACGCGGGTGCTCAAGGGCTCAGGCGGGCGCGCATGAACCTCGTTGTGCAACAGCGTTCGCAATTCGTGGTCTTTGATCATGAACCCGAATGTAAAGGAATACCAAGGGTTCACCCTTGAAAGGGCATTGGAAAGGCCTCAGGGTCAGCCCGCACTCATGGGCGCTTGAGTTGATAGAGATCAACGTCCAGCCAGCGGTCAAATTTGCGGCCCACCTCGCGCAAGGTGCCCGAATGGGTGAAGCCCATGCTTTGGTGCAAGCCAATGCTGGCCGTGTTGCCCGACTCGATCACGCCCACCAGCACATGAACGTCTTGTTGCCATGCCCGCTCGATCATCCGCTGCATCACCGCACGCCCCAAGCCCTTGCCTTGATGCTGAGTGTGCACATAGACCGAATGCTCCATGGTTTGGCCGTAGGCGGCATGGGCCCGAAAAGCACCATAGGTGGCAAACGCACACAACCGGCCTTGGTCGTTTTGCAAGCCCACCACCGGCCAGTTTTTGGACTCCTTGATGGCAAACCATTGCGCCATGTCGATGGGGGTTCTGGGCTTGAGGTCAAACAAGGCCGTGGTGTGTTCAATGGCGTGATTGAAGATGGCAAGGATGTCATCGCCATGTTGATCGAGGGTGCAGTCCACCCATTGAAGATGGGTCATGGTTTGTCCAGGCGTTGAAGGGATTTGAGCCAGCGTTGTGCGGGCAAAGGCCAGCGCTGGGCAATGACTTGGGCGCGCTGATCGAGTTCGTCGCGGTCCAGGGTTTGAGGGGTGCGCGTGGCCAGCAGCACCACATTGCCCTCTCGGGTGGGCGCAAAACGCCAGACGCACGCTGCACCAAAGGTGGTTCGCAAGCGCTCCAAGGTGTCGGTTTCGCTGGACGACTCGCCAAAGACATTGAGGGTCATCACGCCTTCATCGGTCAGCAAGTGACGGCAGTTCGCATAGAAATCAGGGTGATCGAGCAAGGGCGCGGCCGCGTCCTCATCGTAGAGGTCCACATTGAGGGCATCGATTTGCTGAGCCCAATGGTCGCTGGCCGCAACCTCGGCGGCGTCACCCAGGATGACGCTCAAGCGGTGGTCATCGGGCGGCAACTTGAACCACAAGCGACACGCCGCCACCACCTGTGGATTGAGCTCAATGGCGGTGGTGGTCATTCGCAAATGGTGGTGGCAAAACTTGGTGAGCGCGCCCGCACCAAGGCCCAACTGCATGGCATGGCGCTGGGCAACGGAATCGGGCTGCACAAAGAGCAACCAGGCCATCATGCGCTGAACGTATTCCAACTCGATGTCAAACGGCTTTTTGATGCGCATGCTGCCCTGCACCCAAGGGCTGCCCAAATGCAAGTGACGAATGCCACCGCCCTCAGAGGTCGTCACCTCAGGCAATCCCGTAGCGGGCGAGCGTGGGCTCATTGCATCTCCATGTTCAAGGCCCCCAGTCGGGGCAAGGCGCGCAGCGCGTTGTGGGTGGTCACCTCGGCCAACTCTGGCAAAGGCATTCCCCTGAGTTCGGCCAGCACCTGAGCGATGCGGGGCAATTGCTCGGGCGAATTGCGCCCCTGGGGTTCGCCCGCTGAGCGCCGCTCGGCTGTGACGTACAACCACTGTGGTGGCATGTCGGGTGAATCGGTTTCCAAAACCAAGTCGGCAATGGCCAAACGGGTGGCGAGTCGACGCAGATTGAGCGCTCGTTCATGGCTCAAGGCACCGCCAAAGCCCAGCGCAAATCCGGCTTGAACAAAAGCGTGGGCTTGTTGCGCACTGCCGTTGAAGGCATGGGCCAAGCCACCGCACACGGGCCAGCGGCGCAAGCCCTTGAGCAAGGCATCGGCCGATTTGCGAACGTGCAAGATGACGGGCAAGCCATGTCGTTGGGCCATCTTGAGTTGCGCCTCATACACCTCGCATTGGCGAGCCCAGGCTTGAGGGGTTTGGCACTCGGGCACGAAGCCATCGAGGCCGATTTCGCCCACGGCCACCAAATGCGGATCGTCGCGCCATTTCGCAAGGGCTTGGTCCAGGGCTTGCAAGTCGGCATCGCTGGCTTGGGCGGCACACAAAGGATGTATGCCAAGCGCGTAGGCGTCTTTGGCCTCTGTGGCCCATTGGCGAACGCGTTCGAAATCGGCCACCTTCACCGCAGGCCAAACGCAAAGCGCCACGCCCAAATCGCGCGCCCTTTGCCTCACCTCAAAGCGGTCTGCATCGAATTCAGGCGCATCCAAATGGCAATGGGTGTCTATCCACATCGCGAAGCTCACCCTTGTTGAGGCACAGGCGTGGATTCAGGCATGGGCATGACGCGACCGCTTTCCATCAGCCATTGCGCATCGCATCGCGCGGCCAGGCCCGCATCGTGGGTCACCACAACAAAGGCTGTGCCCTGTTCGCGCGAGAGTTTGAGCATGAGTTCAAACACCTGATCGGCAGTTTGTCGGTCCAAATTGCCAGTGGGCTCGTCAGCGAGCACACAAGCGGGTCGGGTCACCAAAGCACGCGCCAAAGCCACCCGCTGGCGCTCACCGCCAGACAGTTCGGCGGGCAGGTGATGCGTTCGCGCGGCCAGCCCCACTTGAGCCAAAGCTTCGCGGGCCTGCTCACGCGCTTGCTCGCGAGGCATTCGGCGAATCCACAACGGCATGGCGACGTTGTCTTCAGCGCTCAACTCGGCCAGCAAATGGTGGAACTGATAAACAAAGCCAAGATGGGCATTGCGACGGCGACCCAACTCTGTGACGGCGCGATGGTCCAAAACCCAGTCGCCCCACTTGACCACGCCCGCATCGGGACGATCCAAGCCGCCCAGCACATGCAGCAAAGTGCTCTTGCCCGAACCCGAGCGGCCCAGCAAAGCCAGGGTCTGGCCTGCGCTGATGCGCAGGTCCACACCTTTGAGCACCTCCACCGCCTGAGGGCCAGCCATGAAAGTGCGGCACACGCCTTGGGCCTGCAACACGGTGTCACTCATGGCGCAAAGCCTCCGCAGGGTGAACACGACTGGCCCGCCAACTGGGATAGAGCGTGGCGATCAAGGCGAGCACCAGCGACACGACCACCACCGGCACGATGTCTGCCGCTTGTGGATCGCTGGGCATGCGGCTGATCAAGTAAATGTCGCGCGGCAAAAAACTCACGTTCAACGCGTGTTCGATGGCGGGGACGATGACATCGATGTGAAAGGCCACAGTCAATCCAAGAAGCAAACCGCCCAATGTGCCCAGCACACCCACCACAGCGCCTTGCACCATGAACACAGCCAAGATGCTGGCCGGCGAAGCGCCCAGCGTGCGCAAGATGGCGATGTCGGCGCGCTTGTCGGTGACGGTCATGACCAGGGTGCTCACCAGATTGAACGCCGCCACGGCCACGATCAGGGTGAGGATGATGAACATCATTCGTTTTTCGATTTGGACAGCGGCAAACCAGCTTCGGTTGTGCTGGGTCCAGTCACGCACCCAATAGCCTGAGCCCAGCGACTGGGTGAGGTCGAGCACGGCTTCGCGCGAGCTCAAAGGGTTGAGCAAACGAATCTGAATTTGCGTGGCGCCCTCGACGCGGTAAATGCGGGCCGCATCGTCAATGTGCAACAAGGCCAGGGCCGAGTCGTATTCGTAGTGACCGGTGTCCACCGTTCCCAAAACCCGCAAGGCCTTCATGCGGGGCAAAGTGCCCGCTGGGGTCACTTGCCCGCCGGGGGCCACCAAGGTCACCTGATCGCCGGGGACCACGCCAAGCACAAAGGCCAACTCGCGGCCCAGGATCACCCCAAAGCTGCCCGACTGCAATTGCGACAGGAGTTGCGGCGGGATTCGCCCCACCGCATCGCTCACCCGTGCGGCGCGCTGGGGATCGATGCCACGCACCATCGCACCGCGCATGGCCTCACCGCGCGCCATGAGCGATTGGCCTTCCACCTCAGGAGAAACCGCCACCACACCCAGGTCTTTGGCACGCTGCTCAAGGGTTTGGATCAGCGCTTGGGGGTCTTGCAAAAAACCGCCATCGCTGGCCATGACCTGCACGTGCGGGATGACGCCCAGCATGCGGTCCCTCACCTCTTTCTGAAAACCATTCATCACCGACAACACGATGATGAGTGCGGCCACGCCCAAACCTATGCCCAACATGGAGACGGTGGAGATGAAAGAAATGAAGCCGTTGCGACCCGCTGATCGGGCGCTGCGGGTGTAGCGCCAACCCAGGGCGAGTTCGAAAGAAAGGTTTTGACGCCAGGACATGCGGCCTATTATCGACTGACCGAGAATGAGCGCCTCATGACACGATCCCAACAACCCGATCTGGATGTGGTGGTGCTGTGCAGCTTGCCCAGCCCATCGCCCGAACCGGGGTTTGCACCCGACTTCAAGGCCGTTTGGTCCAAGCTGCACCTGCCTGGCCTGGGTGCCGCTTTCAAGGGCGCGCAATGGTCGCCCATTCATGCCGTGGCTGAAGACAGCCCCATGGATTCGCGCGCCCAAGCCCTGGCCTTTGCGCATGGGCTTGATCACAGCCAGCCTTGGCCCGATGCAGCCTGGCACTTTCCTCACGCCGCTGGCGTTCAAGCTTGGGTCAGCCCTTGCCATTGGCACATGGCCCAAGGCCAAACGCTCATGCTCGACCCGCGCGACTTGAGTCTGGACGATGCCACATCACTTTCACTGATGAATGCCATGCGGCCTTACTTTGAAGAGGATGGCTTGCAACTGGAATGGCACGATGCCTTGCACTGGCGCTTGAGCGGGCCTGCACTCAAGGCTTGGCGTTCACGCGACTTGTCGCAGGTGGTGGGGCGCGATGTGCAAAGCCTGTTGCACGGCGACCCTTGGCCCGCACCGCTCAATCGCTTGCAGATTGAGATGCAGATGCTGCTTTACACCCACGCCGACAACGAAGCACGCAGCCAGCGCGGTTTGCCCAGCGTGAACTCTTTTTGGGTGCACGGCGTGGGCGAATGGCCCATTGCTTTGGACCCAAGCCAGCGAACCTCGAACGAGGTCCACATCGAGGACGGCTTGAAAAAGGCTTGGCGTTCTGGCGGCGCCGATCCGTGGTGGTCCGCTTGGTCCAAGTTGGAGACCGATCTTGCCCCCTTGTTGATGGCGCGCTTGAACAGCGGCGCTGGTGTGCGGGTGCATTGGTGCTGCGCCAGCAGCTGGCGCAGCGCTCAACTCGCGCAGCCTGGGACATCGCGGCGTGGCCTGGCTTCGGCTTTGGCTTCAGCTTGGGAACGGAATTGGGCTTGGCCCTTTGCCAACCCGCAAACCACGCTTGGCCGCCGCTTGCTGGAATTGCAAACCCCATGAGCAAGCTGTGGCAGCAACGCGCCCTCGACTCCAAGGCGCGAGAACAACTGATCCGTGATCAAGCCCATCCCTTGCTGGCTCAACTTTGGGCCGCCAGAGGCGTGAGCGCCAAAGAAGACATGGACCTCTCCCTCAGCCAGATGCTGGATCCCTTGGGCATGAAAGGCATGGCCGAGGCCGCTGCAGATCTGGCCGATGCCATTGAGTCCCAAGCCCGCATGGTCATCGTTGCCGATTACGACTGCGATGGGGCCACGGCCTGTGCTGTGGGCATGCGCGGCTTGCGCATGTTGGGCGCCACTGGGGTGCAGGCGGTGGTGCCCGATCGCACTCGCGATGGCTATGGCCTCACGCCCAGCATCGCCGATCGGGTCAAAGCCCTGGATGCCGATTGGCTGGTGACCGTGGACAACGGCATCGCCAGTGTCGAAGGCGTGGCTCACGCCAGACAGCTGGGCCTCAAGGTCTTGATCACCGATCACCATTTGCCCGGCGATCGATTGCCCGAGGCGCATCACCTCGTCAATCCCAATCAGCCGGGTTGCACCTACCCCAGCAAACACCTCAGCGGTGTGGGCGTGATGTTCATGCTCCTGGTGGCAACCCGCGCAGTCTTGCGCCAGCGTGCGCCCGATTCACCGGCAGCCCTTGCAAGATTGGATCGCTTGCTGCCTTTGGTGGCTTTGGGCACGGTGGCCGATCTGGTTCGACTGGATGTTCACAACCGCCGCTTGGTGCATCAAGGTTTGCAGCGCATTCGCACGGGTGTCATGCCCGAAGGGCTCAAGGCCTTGTTCGAAGTCAGTGGGCGAGATCACCGCGAGGCCAATGCCTCCGACTTGGGTTTTGCCTTGGGGCCGCGCATCAATGCCGCAGGGCGCTTGAGCGACATGCATGTGGGCATTGCGTGCTTGAGCGAAGACGACCCCAGCCGTGCCCGCGAGTTGGCGCAACAGCTCGACGCCATCAATCGCCAGCGTCGCAATTTGCAAGACGACATGAACGAGTCGGCCTTGGCCCTGGCCGAGTCGGCCTTTCAAGGCCAAGCCCCCAAAGCCTTGTGCGTGTTTCATCCCGACTTCCACGAAGGCGTGGTGGGCATCGTTGCCTCGCGCTTGAAAGAGAAATGGCACAGGCCCAGCTTTGTGTTTGCGGCCAACGCCACTGAGCCCGATCAACTGCGGGGGTCGGGACGCTCCATCACCGGTTTTCATTTGCGCGATGCGCTGGACCTCATCGCCAAACGCCATCCGGGTTTGCTCATCCGTTTTGGTGGGCACGCCATGGCCGCAGGCTGCACCATTGCCCGTGCGGGCTTGAGCGAGTTTGCTCAAGCCTTTGCCGATTTGGCCCAAACCTCGCTGGCCCCTGAAGACTTGGAACAGCAACTGATGCACGATGGACCACTGCCCGCCCAGTGCTTGGACTTGAACACTGCACAACTGCTTCGCGATCAGGTTTGGGGCCAAGCATTCCCAGAGCCTGTGTTTTGCGACTCCGTGCGCGTGCACCAGCAGCGCATCGTGGGCGAAAAGCATTTGCGCTTGCGCATCGAGCACCAAGGGCAAATGCTTCAAGCGATTTGGTTTGGGCGCACCGAGCCGGTTGCCGAGGACTGCCGAATTGCCTACGTCTTGGACACCAACACCTGGCAAGGCACCACCAGCTTGCAATTGCGCATCCTCGACGGTCAGTGACAGCCCACAGTCACTTGATCCGGCCACATTCATTAGAATGAAACCGTGTCCTACCTCAACGCCGACCTGCACTGCCATTCTGTTGTCTCTGACGGCACGCTCACGCCCACTGCGTTGGCCCATCGGGCCAAAGGCAACGGGGTTGAACTGTGGGCCCTGACCGATCACGATGAAATTGGCGGTTGTGCAGAAGCCGCTCAAGCCGCCCAAGCACTGGGCATGGCCTACCTCAGCGGCGTTGAAATCTCAGTGACTTTTGCCGGCAAGACGGTGCACATCGTTGGTCTGGGCTTTGACGCCACCGACCCGCGCATGGTCAGCGGCTTGTCGCAAACGCGGGGCGGTCGAGGCCAACGCGCCCAAGACATGGCCGAACAGTTGGCCCAAGTCGGCATCAAAGGCGCTTACGAAGGCGCTCTGCGCTACGCAGGCAATCCCGAACTCATTTCTCGCACGCACTTCGCCCGCTTTTTGGTGGAAAGCGGCGTGTGCAAAGAAACGCATGAAGTCTTTCGACGCTTCCTGACCGAAGGCAAGCCCGGCTTTGTGCCCCATCGCTGGGCCAATCTGGGTGACGCCGTGCGTTGGATTCGCGAAGGCGGCGGCATGGCCATCGTGGCTCACCCCGCACGGTATGGATTCACCCCCACCGAAGAGTTCGCCCTCTTCTCTGAATTCAAACAGCACGGCGGCGAGGGTGTGGAAGTCCTCACCGGCTCGCACACCTCGCAAGAGGCCATCAACTACGCGCAAGTGGCGCGCGAATTTGGGCTGGCCGCCTCAAGGGGCAGCGACTTCCACAGCCCGGAAGAAAGCCACACCGATCTGGGCACCTTGCCTTGGCTTCCCGGTGACCTCACGCCAGTGTGGGATCGCTTGGCCGATCGGATTCAGCACTGAGCATGACGCTGAACCCCAAATCCGCGACTTGGTTATCGGGCGTAGCGTTCACCCTGGGGGCCATGGCCTCTTTTGCGGTGCTCGACACCACCAGCAAATTCCTGTTGCAAACCCAGCCAGTGATGCTGCTGATTTTTGTGCGCTATTTGGTTCAGTCGACTTTGACCACGGCCTACCTGGTGCCCATGCGCGGATTGAAATTGATCAAAACACAGATGTTGGGCTGGCAAGTTTTAAGGGGCTTGTTGCTGGTGGCCTGCAGCCTCATGGCGGTGCTGAGCTTCATGCGGATGCCGCTGGCCGAATTCGCCTCCGTGGTGTTGATCACGCCGCTGGTGGTGACCTTGTTGGCGCGATTTTTCTTGCGCGAACACGTGCCCGCCTTTCGGTGGCTGTGCGTCTTCACGGGCTTGCTGGGTGCGCTCATCATTGTTCGTCCGGGGGGTAGCCTCAATTGGTTCAACATGTGGCTGCCACTCATGCTGGTGATCGCCAATTCGCTGTTCCAGATCCTGACCTCACGGATGACGCGCACCGAAGACCCGTTGACCATCCACTTCTACACCGGCTGGGTGGGCACATTCATCGCTGGCTTGGCCATGGGCAATCCCGGCGAACTCCACATTCCCATGAACACTTGGCTGCTGCTGTTCTTCAGCGGCGCGCTGGGCGCGTTTGCCCATTACTTGCTGATCCTGGCTTACTCACGCGCACCGGCGAGCCAACTCACGCCGTTCATGTACTCCAACATCGTCTTCACCGCACTGTGTGGCTGGCTGGTGTTTTCTGAAATGCCCCAAGGCCTGGCCTTGGTGGGCATGGGCCTGATCGCGGTGTCGGGCATTGCTGCGGGCGTTCATGCCGCCTACCGACAAGCCCCTTGAGTTTCTTTCAGACCTTCCGTACGACAATGTCGCATGGCCCAATGGTTTTCTCTCCACCCCGACAACCCTCAACCGCGACTGATTCAACAAGCGGTGCAGCTCCTGCGCAAAGGGGGCGTGTTGGCGGTGCCCACCGATTCTTGCTATGCGCTGGTGTGCCACCTCGATGACAAAGATGCGGTCAACGCCATTCGCCGCTTGCGCGGTGTGGACGACCGCCATCACCTCTCGCTGCTGTGCCGCGACCTGAGTGAACTGGCCAACCATGCCCGCATGAACAACGCCCAGTTCAAGCTGGTCAAACAGCACACGCCCGGGCCCTTCACTTTTTTGCTGGAAGCGACCAAAGAAGTGCCGCGCCGCGTTTGCCATCCCCACCGCAAAACCATTGGCACCCGCTTGCCCGACCACCCCACGACGCTGGCCTTGCTTGAAGCGCATGGCGAAGCCTTGATCGCCTCGACCCTGATCCCCAAAGGCGAGCACGACCCCCTAAACGATGCCCAAGAGATTCGCGAACGCTACGAGCACGAACTCGCCGCCGTGCTGGAAGCCGGGTCTTGCTCGAACGAACCCACGACGGTGATCGACCTCACCCCCATGGCCACTGGCGACGACTGGGTGCTGATCCGACAGGGTCGCGGCCAGTTGCAGTGAGAGAATCCGCGCCGTGGACATCGCCGCTTTGATTCAAACCCTTTCCGTTTACGCCTTGCCCGTGGTGTTCGCCATCACCCTGCACGAAGCGGCGCATGGCTATGTGGCCAACAAGCTGGGCGACCCCACTGCGGCCATGCAGGGGCGCGTCACGCTCAATCCCTGGCCTCACATCGATTTGTTGGGCACGGTCATCATGCCCTTGGCGCTTTACCTCACCACTCAGGGTCAATTTTTGTTTGGCTATGCCAAGCCCGTACCCGTGGATTGGCGCAATCTGGGCCACCCCAAACGCGACATGGCCTGGGTGGCTTTGGCGGGTCCCGCTTCAAACTGGCTTCAAGCCTTGTTGTGGGCGCTGTTGGCCAATGCGCTGATTCTCCTCAGCATCAACGAGCCCTTCTGGCTCAAAGTCTGCGAAGCGGGTCTGCGGGTCAACCTGGTGATGTTTGCCTTCAACCTGTTCCCACTGCCTCCGTTGGATGGGGGGCGCATTTTGGTGGGTCTGTTGCCTTGGCGTGCGGCTGTGGCGGTCTCGCGCATTGAGCCCTACGGTTTTTATGTGGTCCTGGCCCTGGTGTTGCTTGACGTGGTGAGTGAATGGTGGCTCAAGCCCCTGATGTCGCTCACTTTGCAAAGCCTCGAATGGGTGTTGTGGCCTTTGATTGGGAGTTTTCATTGATGCAAGAGCGCGTGTTGTCGGGCATGCGGCCAACTGGTGCACTGCACCTGGGTCACTATCACGGTGCCCTGAAAAACTGGGTCCGCCTGCAATCTCAAATGGCTTGTTTTTACTTTGTCGCCGACTGGCACGCCTTGACCACGCACTACGAGGACCGCGAGGTCATCGAGGCGAATGTGTATGAAATGGTCATCGACTGGTTGGCCGCTGGTTTGGACCCCGAGCAGTGCACGCTGTTTTTGCAAAGCCGCATCCCCGAGCATGCCGAACTCTTCACGCTTTTGGCCATGGGCACGCCGCTGGGCTGGCTGGAACGCGTGCCCACCTACAAAGACCAGCAAGAAAAGCTCAAGGACAAAGACCTGTCCACCTATGGCTTTTTGGGCTATCCGCTGCTCCAAGCGGCAGACATCCTGATCTACAAAGCCAAATGGGTGCCGGTGGGCGAAGACCAAGCCAGCCATGTGGAGCTCACCCGCGAAGCCGCACGCCGCTTCAACCACCTGTATGGGCGCGAGCCTCACTTCGAAGAAAAAGTGCAGGCGGCCCTGGCCAAATTGCCCAAAGACTCAGCCAAACGGCTTGAGAAATCCCGCAAGTCCTTTCAAGAAGCTGGCGACGCCAAGGCCTTGGAAGGCGCGATGGGCTACGTGGCCAGCGCGGCTGAACTCGATGCCCACGACCGCGAACGTTTGGTGGCCTACCTCAAGGGAACGGGCAAGCAGATCCTGGTTGAGCCTCAGGTTTTGCTGACCGAAGCCAGTCGCTTGCCGGGGCTTGACGGCGCCAAGATGAGCAAGAGCTACGGCAACGCCATCGCCATCCGCGAAGACAAGGCCAGCATCGAACACAAGGTGCGCCGCATGCCCACCGATCCGGCCCGCATCAAACGCACCGATCCGGGCGATCCAGCGCGCTGCCCGGTTTGGCAGTTCCATCAGGTTTACAGCGACGCCACCACCCGAGAATGGGTAGAAAAGTCTTGCAAAAGCGCAGGCATTGGTTGTCTGGAATGCAAGCAACCCGTGATCGATGGCATCTTGCGCGAACAGCAACCCATGCTGGAACGGGCAGAACAATTCATTACGAAACCCGCCATTGTTCGTGATATCGTTCACAATGGCACCTCAAAGGCCAGGGCAGTTGCACAAGAAACGATGAACGATGTGCGAAACGCCATGGGCTTGTCATATTGAACAAAAACGGAGAACCCGATGAGCATTTATGTGATTGATGACCACCCCCTGGTGCGCCAGGCTCTGGCCATGCTGTTGCGTCGCATCAAGCCCTCGGCCAAGGTGGTTGAGCTCGAAAAATTCAGCGAACTCAAGCCTGCGCTGATCAAACACGGTGAACCTGAACTCTTTGTGCTCGATCTTCTGTTGCCCGGTGTTCGTGGCGCCAGCGGCATTCACGAGGTCAAGACCATGTACCCCGAAACCCCCTTGGTGGTGGTGTCGGCCATGCCCTCTGGCGAAGCGCGCGACGCTTGCTTAGAAGCCGGCGCAGACATGTACCTCGAAAAATCCACAGACTCTGCAGAAATTTCTCAGGTCTTCCAAGACATGCTGGGTTTGAGCGAAGTCGACGATGACGGCGAAGTCCCCGTTGGCGAGGTCAAGCTCTCCAAGCGTCAAAAGCAGCTCATCCTCATGCTCGACCGTGGCCTGTCCAACCGCGACATCGCTGCCGAGCTCAACATCAGCGAACACACGGTCAAGGTTCACCTCTGGCGTCTGTTCCGCCGCATTGGGGTCAAGAGCCGCACCCAGACCCTGCACTACGCACGCAGCCACGGTCTGTTGATGTCCTGATCAGGGCAAGGGGCCCGCAATCTTGAGGGTCACCTTGGGCTGGCCCTGCAGTGAAACCGCCGATTGGCTGGCGCCCCACTCTCCCGGCTGGGCCAGCGCTTGGCCAGTCCCCGAAATCCTTGCACTCACTTTGGCCTCTTTGGCGTCCACCGGTGCCATGCCTTGGGCCATGACCATGCTGGGGTCCAGCAGCACTTTGGCCGGCAATGCCGCCACCGTGGTTCGGTTCACCGCCAGCGGCATTCGCGAACCGGCGGCCTGGGCGTAAACAAACACCACATCAGAAGGCTTGTGCTTGGCCTTGGCCTCTGGGCTGAGGTCCACGCTGACTTCGATGCGCCAAGCAGGCGCTGGTGATGAAGCTGGAGATGGAGCTTGTGCAGGGGTTTTGGCCACGGCTGCCTCAGCCTCTTGTTGCAAGGGTGGCTTGCCCTGCTCGGCACGCGCCTGATTGATCGCTTCTCGCACAGCCTGTGCCTCGGCAGAGTCCGCAGGCAAGACCTTGAGGGCCTGCGTCCAATGGCCTTCGGCTTGTGCCCATTCGCCAGCCGAGTAAGAGGCAGAGCCCGCCAACACATGGCCACCGGGATGCTTGGGGTCGTTGCGCAAGACCGAACGGATCAAGGCCCAAGGTTCGCCGTCGAAGCGGCCCGATTGCTTTTGAGCCAACAACTCGGCCCGCTCCAAAGTGACTTCAGTGCTGGGCGCAATGGCGGCGGCCTTGTCCAAAGCTTCAAGGCCCGCGTCCCACTGACCTCGCGCACGCTCGACCCGCGCCAGCATCAACCAGCCCTGAGCCTGGGAGGGGTCTTGCTTGAGTTTGTCGCGCAAGCCCTCGGCCATTTCTGCCAACTGCTGGGGCGAGACTGCGTCTTCGGCCTGTGTCGATTGAAAGGCTTCGGGAATGATGGCCATGGGACGCCCCAGCAAGCCATAGCCCAAGATCGACAACACGGGAACCAGAATGAGCGTGCCCCAAGCCAAACCGCGTCCTCGGCTTTGCACCACAGGCGTTTGCCGTGTTGCTCCATGGGGTTGGCCCTTAGCCCGGCTTGCATCACTGACCGAATCGCCGTTTCCAACATGGCCACCATCGGCCTCGATGTCGGCCAGCAGTCGAGACTCCAATTCAGACTTGGCGCGTTCGAATTCGGCATCGCTCAACTCGCCCTGTTGGCGTTGCGCTTGCAAGTCGGCCAGTTGTTCGCGAAAGACATTGACCAAGGGCGTTTCGACCGCGTCTTCACTCAAGACATCGAACTCACCCGCACGGCGGGCTGCACGCGCAAGCTGCCACCACAAGATCACCACCACCAGCAGGGCAAGTGCCAAAGCCAGCAGCACAAACAGTTGAACGGGATTCACATTCAGTCCTTGAGCAATTGGTTCAGCCGCTCACGCTGCGCATCGCTCAGCGGCGCGTCGGCGGGCAAGCGCGTGCGGGTGCGGCGGCGCAAGACCCAGATCAGCACACCCACGGCCAAGGCGAGCAATGCAAAAGGGCCAAACCACAAAAAAGCGGTCGTGCCTTTGACCGGAGGTCGGTAAAGCACAAAGTCACCATAGCGCGCGACGAGGTAGTCTTTGATCTCGGTGTCGGTCTTGCCCGACACAATGAGTTCCCTCACCTCACGGCGCAAGTCGTTGGCGAGATCGGCGCGCGACGAGGCCAGCGATTCGTTCTGACAGACCAAGCAGCGCAAATCTTCGGCAATCGCCACCAGGCGTTTTTCCACCGCAGGGTTTTCGGCCAGGGGCTGAGCGGTTTCAGTGGCACCGATGGGTGCAGCAAAACCGCTCATCAGCAGTGACGCGCAAGCCAAGGCCCGCATCAAGCTCATCCGAACCGACAGACCCAACCCCAGCCAAGCTCGATGCATTTCAGCCATCATGCGCCCTCCCATTGGCGAATCTTGGGCAGCACCACGCGCTGGAGCAAGTCGGGCGTCAAAGGCCCCACGTGCTTGAAGCGGATCACGCCTTGCTTGTCGATGAGGTAGGTCTCAGGCACGCCGTAAACCCCATAAGCAATGCCCACACGACCGTCCATGTCGAGCACCGACAGGGCATAGGGGTTGCCGTTGCGCGCAAGGTAGCGCTTCTCGCGTTCGCGGGCAAAGCTGAGTTGTTGATCGGCAGGCCAAGCGGCCTCGGGTTCTTGAGCTTGAACTTCTTTGTAACCCAGCCCCACCACGGGAACCGACTGGGCTTTGGAAAACGCCACCAGCGCAGGATGTTCTTCGCGGCAACTCACGCACCAGGTGGCCCAGACGTTGAGCAACCAGACTTTGCCCTTGAAGGCCTCGGGCGAAAAACGCTCGCCTTCGTTGAGGGTGGGCAGATCGAAGCTGGGGGCAGACTTGCCGATCAAGGGCGAAGGGATCTCGTGTGGGTCGCGCTGCAAACCCACTGCCAGAAAAATCACCAGCCCGATGAAGAGCGCCAGAGGAAGGAGCAGGAGTTTTCGCATGGGTTCAGGCCGCAGGGCTTGCAGCTGCAGAGGAGTGAGCTGGCACAACGCGCGATGTCGTGGCCTTGCGGTAGCGGCGATCCAGAGCAGACAACACACCAGCCAGGGTCATGAGCAAACCACCCCACCAGAGCCAAGGCACAAAGGGTTTGACGTAAACGCGCATGGCCCACTGAGCGGGTTCACCGGGCAAGGGGTCACCCATGGACACATAAAGATCACGCCAGAAGTTGGAGCGAATGCCCGCCTCGGTCATGGGCATGGCCGACGAGAAGTATTTGCGCTTTTGGGTGCGCAAGACTTCGATCACCTGCCCATCGCGAAGCACCTCGAAGTGGCCTTCGCTGGCCTCGAAGTTCGGGCCCCTGACGGGCTTGACCTGAGCCAAACGGAACACATAGGGGGCAATCTCCACCGTGTCGCCCAAACCCATTCGCACATCGCGCTCGACCTCGAAGTGCTTGACCCCAGTGATGCCAATCACCACCACGGCCAAACCCAGGTGTGCCAAGTGCATGCCCCAGAACGAGCCCGCGATGCGGCCCGGCTTGCGCAAGCGCGTCACCATGTGGGCGATGGAGGTGAGGCCCACCCAAGCGCCCAGCGTGAAGCCCAGCGCCGCCGTGAGGCTCCAGTGCCCCAGCCACCAAGGCCAGAGGTTGCCAATCAACAAGCTCAGCGCCGCAGGGGGCAACAAGGTCTTGGCCAATTCGCCCAGATCGGCCTCGCGCCAACGCGCCATCACACCGGGCACCAGCAAAAACAGCACCGGCACCATCATGGGCACAAAAACCAAATTGAAATACGGCGGGCCCACCGACAACTTGCCCAGGTTCAAAGCGTCCATCACCAGCGGGTAAAGCGTGCCCAGCATGACGACCAAGGTTGCCACCACCTGAAAGACGCTGTTGGCCAGCAAAAACGATTCGCGCGACACCAACGCAAATGGGCTGCCCGTCATCACCTGCGGTGCTTTAAAAGCAAAGAGCGTCAGCGAGACCCCCACCACCACCGCGAGGAAGACCAAGATGAACACGCCACGGGTTGGGTCTGAGGCAAAGGCATGGACCGAGGTCAACACGCCAGAGCGAACGAGGAAGGTGCCCAGCAAAGAGAGCGAGAACCCGGCGATGGCGAGCAAGACCGTCCAGGCTTTGAAGCCGCCGCGTTTTTCGGTGACGCTCAGGGAATGGATCAATGCGGTGAGCACCAGCCAGGGTTGGAGCGATGCGTTTTCCACCGGGTCCCAAAACCACCAGCCGCCCCAGCCAAGTTCGTAATACGCCCACCAGGAACCCAGGCCAATGCCCAAGGTCAAAAAAGCCCAGGCGATGACCGTCCAGGGCCTTGACCACCGCGCCCAGGCGGCGTCGAGTCGCCCGGCCAGAAGGGCCGAGAGGGCAAAGGCAAACGCCACTGCGGTGCCCACATAGCCCATGTACAGCATGGGCGGATGGATCACCAATCCGGGGTCTTGCAACAAGGGGTTGAGGTCGCGGCCTTCAGCGGGCGCGGGCAACAAGCGCTCAAAGGGGTTGGAGGTGAAGAGGATGAACAGCAAAAAACCCAAGCTCACCGCGCCCAGTATCGAGAGCACGCGCGCCACCATGGTCTGCGGCAGGCTGCGAGAAAACGCAGCCACGGCCAGCATCCAAGTGGCCAGCAAAAAAATCCACAAGAGCAAAGAGCCTTCGTGCCCGCCCCAGATCGCCGCGAATTGATAGGCCTTAGGCAAGAGCGTGTTGGAGTGCTGCGCCACATAGCGAACGCTGAAATCGTTGGTCAGGAACGCATTGGCCAAACACGCAAAGGACAGGGCCAGCAAACCCCACATCAGCACCGTGAGGGGACGCGCC
>JACCDO010621026.1_pt1 | contig 38820 bp, 44 predicted proteins | sample 7446101 | NCBI WGS metagenome assembly JACCDO01 (sample SAMN15323440, study PRJNA562643) | freshwater metagenome | isolation source: river surface water | place: USA:Blue River Watershed | collected 2017-08-16 | reverse complement strand
TATATCAGTATGTGCGTGAATGTAATCCAACAACAAGAATGGCTTTACATACCAATGGAAGTATGCGTACTCCAGAATGGTGGGCAAAGTTTGCTGAAATCAATACAGAAATAATATTTGGTATTGACGGATTCAAAGGCGAACATGAACTATATCGAAAAGGCACTAACTGGGATAAGATAATAGAAAATGCAAAGGCATTTATCAATGCTGGTGGTACTGCTAGATCTGATACTATTGTTTTTAAACACAACGAAACTCGTATTAACGAACTAAAAGAATATCTAGAAAGTATTGGATTTAAAAGTGTGAATATTTTTGCTACAAATAGATTCTATTCGTTGTCAAAGTTTCCAGTACAAGACAGAACCGGCAAGCACTTGTACGATTTAGAACCGCCTACTGATCCTAAATGGAATCCTGTAGTGTTTAAACCAAACACAGTTAAGTTAGTTCAAAAAGAAGAATATCAAAAACTAATTGATCACAGCGTCATAGAACCTAGTTGTTCTATTAAAAAGGAAATATACATAACAGCCAAAGGTGATGTGTATCCTTGCTGTTGGGCAGTTAATCATAATGATTACGATCACGAGGAGTTAGATCCAAATCTATCAATCCTACGTGATAGGCTAGTAAAGTCTACATTTGATCTAATGACAGATATTGGACTACCTAATCTGCACGGCAGTAATATCTATACAGTTATGTCTGAAAATGATTGGCAAAACAAATTGCCCAAGCATTGGACAACAGATAAGAAACTTATTTGTATTAAGAACTGTGCTAAGAACTTAAAACAACTCGCAGAGTAATTTAACTCCTCTGTCTCTGATATTGTTGATAATGGGATTAAACAGCTCTGGCCTAGATGTGTTTATGTACAGTTCTCTTTCATTGACAGCATCAAAACCTGTAATAACATTGTGTTTGATGCCTTGATTGATGTTACCCATTAGTTCTATGTAACTGGCCTGCTTCCAATCTTGCGGCCCATCAATTACTTTAAAATGTATTCCAGGCATAGACTTATCAAAGGCAGGTAGTAACACTCGAACATTTAAATGTATTCGATCCCAACCACCCCAATTGGCCGCAACATGAATCCTACTAGTATCCATTAACCAAAGCTGTCCGTCTACAGGTAAATGATGTAAGTTACCATTGTCGATATCTACTAGAAAACTAAACTCGTTGCTGATGATAGCAAGATGTACTCTGTCATCTGGATCAGTATGTGCAGTATAACTTTCACCGGACTTTAAACACAGTAACCTAGCCTGTCCACAATTTGGAATGCTTTCTAAAACATGCCCTAGTGGTGTATTCTTGAACTCGTCTTTTACCAGCCAAGGATCATTGAAAAATTTACCACTAGGAACATTAAGATCAAGTTTCTTGTCTATTGTAAGACTGTTGACTTGATCAATAATAGGATGAATTGGAAATTTTTGTTGGAGTTCTGTTAGCATTTAAATATATTTATGGACCTAAATATACCCTTTGATGTAAGCTGGAATAAGATTGCCATTGCAATGAGTGGCGGTGCTGATAGCACATTGTTGGCCTATCTAATTTGTAGTCGTGTGCCATCTAATAAAGTAATTGCTGTTCATGTGATTAATAATATTAGATGCTGGAAAACAAAGCCCTGGCAACAGTATGATATTAAAACTGTTGTCCGTTGGTTAGAGAATCGCTTTCCTAATATTACATTTAAGGTGCATACCAACTTTGTTGCCCCTGAGCTAGAATATGCTTATGGTACTATGATACAAGATGAATATGGTAAAACTGTAAGTGGAGATACATTAGAACTTAGAGCCTTTGCCGAATATGTGTGCATTACCGAAGACGTTAATGCATACTTCAACGGTGTTACCAAAAATCCCAAAGATATAAAAGGAATGCCAGCACGTGATGTAGATCCTACAGAAGATAACAAACATCTAGAACAAATGGTACATATGGGCAAGTTAGTTTACCATCCATTTAGATTTGTAGATAAGAGCCAGATTGTGTTACAATATAAAGTATTGGGTATAGAAAACTTACTCAATCTAACTAGAAGCTGTGAAGGCGAGTTTGAAAATATAAACTACAAAACATATACTCCTGGGCAGTATGTTCCGACATGTGGAGAATGTTTTTGGTGCAAAGAACGAGAATGGGCAATAAATGAAAATAACTAAAATACCTGGATTGGGTCGCTTTGGAGTATTCGTCGATGACTTAGACTTTACTACAATGACAGACGAACAGTGGCACGAGCTAGGGCAATTACATTTAGATAGTCTTGTCACAATCATTAGAAATGTAAAACTACAACCCAATGAATACGAATCATGGATACGCAAGTGGGGAGATCCACGTGCCCTAGTTGAATATCGTATGCGTGTAAAATATAAAACAAAGACCATCGCTGACATTTATAATAAGACAGAATTTAACGGTGTTAAAGTAGACGAAGAAGACCAACAGTGGATCGAAACTGTTATTGGTATGATGCCTGAATACAACGAGACAAAGATGCTTCGTGTTTCTGGACGTAAGGACGAATCAGGAAAACCGTTAGGGATGTTTGCCGAAGGAGAACTACTGTGGCACAGTAATGAATCAGGTAATCTGTGTTTTAGCCCTGCTGTTGCATTGTATGGGCAAGAAGGTGTTGTTGGTAGTGCTACTGGATTCCTAACAACACCAGATTGGTATGAAGAACAAACAAATGCGTTTCGTAGCGAATTAGACGAAATGGTATTGTTACATAAATTTACGCCAGGCAGAATTAATCCGGGACTTAGAGAAGATCATGATTTTATGATGTATAAGAATATGTGTCCTGAGCCAAGTGAACTTCCTTTAGTATTAGAAAGTCCTAAAGGTATAAGAGGTATTCATTATAGTATCAATACTATTGAGAGCATCAAAGGAATGACTGTTGAAGAGTCAAATAAAGTATTTGATTATATAAACAAAACACTGATCGTAGACAAGTACATATACGACCATTGGTACAAACAAGATAACGATATTTGCTTATTTGACAACTCTGTTACACTACACAGAAGACTAGGAGGAGTTACAAATAGATTATGTTATCGAATACAATATGAATATAACAGATTAGTTCCTAGTCCTAGCCCTCGTTATATTTTAGAACCTTTTAAAACACAATATTACGAAGACTCTGTTAAAATTAATGAAGTATTGGATATTAAGTGAACGAGAAGTTTAAAACTTTTTGTATGCACCCGTTTACTGGGTTGGCAACTAGAGAAGACGGTGCAGTTAAAATCTGTTGCCGCAGTCAGCCTATAGGTTGGATACAAGAACAAAGTTTAGAACAAATATGGAATGGCGAAAAGATGCGCGAAGTTCGCCGCCAAGTACAAAATGGAGAACGACCTGATGTATGTAAGCCTTGTTTTGATTTAGAAGATCAAGGTGTTGAAAGTCTGCGTCAGCGCCATATCAAAGGTGACATTCCAGAAGCACGTATTAATCTATATCCTAGTGCTCTTGCAAAACTAACAAACAACTACACAATGCCTTTTGAGTTTCCTACGATGGAAATCAAATTGAATAACCTCTGCAACCTTAAATGCAGAATGTGTAATCCTTTGGATAGTACTAATTGGAAAGACTGGGATGCAGTTGTTCCGTTCTATAAGAAAGAAAACAACTACCTTGTGCCTACTATTGATCGCTTAGTAGATACACCAGGAAAATATATTGGTCCATTTGATGATAGCAGTAATTGGTGGGATAGTTTTGAAAAACTAATTCCGCATTTCAAACGAGTAGAGTTTGCTGGAGGAGAACCGCTTATGGATCCACAGCATTATAAGATACTTGATATGTTAAAGCCCTATGCACATCAAATAGAAATCAAGTATGCTACAAATGGAACAACACTAGGAATAAGCAAAGGAAGAACAATACATGATTATTGGCCACATTTTAGATCAGTTGCCGTTAATGTCAGCATTGACGGCATTCATGACGTTTATAATTACATTCGCACTAACAGCAATTTTAGTGAGGTTGAAGAAAACATCAAAGAGATAAAGTCTATTCCAAATGTAAGCCGTGTAGTAGGAGCATTTACAGCACAAGCTGGAAACATACTACAGGCCGCAGACTGCATAGACTATTTCTTAAACAAGTTAGGTATTGTATTCTATAGTCATAGAGTCAGTTATCCAAATGTCTTATCTGCACAAGTATTACCAAACGAACTAAAAAAGATAGCAATTATGCGACTTCAGGAAATTAGTATGCGTGTTCCTACATTCGATATCGTTAAACATCATCCTATACTTGAAAAGATTACACAACAACAGATACAAGATAATATCAACTATCTGCAGGCTAAAGACGAAAGTCATCGTTGGCAGGAGTTCTTAGATTTTAACTTTGCCTTAGACGCTACCAGAGGACAGAGTTTGTTAGATGCTGTACCGGAATTCAAAGGATTCGTATGACACATCTATGTCTTAGAATGGAAGACTCTGAGCTTACCTTTAAGATTCGTGATACAGATATTGCACAACGATGGGCAAAAGAAATTGCCAAAAACTATCCATTGTTTGAAACAGATAGATTTCAAGGATGGCCTACTGACAAAGACATTAATTGGTATAGAACACAATTACAACAGCAAGTAGATGTAATACACAACCATAGAGGGTATCCAAAAGTAGAAGTAACAGAGTTGGATCAACAATCTTTAAACTTCCTTCATAAGATATTTGAAACTGTTCGCGGAGAAATAAACACAGCAACAGATATCTATACTTTGGGGGATCTTAATTTTCAAAACGCAGTTAATAAGCTCAACATTCTAGTACACGAATGTGAACACTTCCTGCGTAATAGTGCATATCCTAGCATTGTTGTAACATTTAAAGATAGGCCAAGAATATCTTTGCTTGAAGAAGACTACAATCATTTTACATTTAATTGGACATACGGTACTGTTTATATTAACTATTGTGAAGTAGGAAAACCTATACTTGATGTTATCAAAGACGGAGATGATCTAGTTAGCGAAGACAACATTCGCCCATTAGAATACTATAGTGCTGACTTTATGGTTAAACTAGGCCCTAGCACCAAAGCACAAGATTGGTATCACAAAGCACAGGTTGTTGAAGAATGGTTAGAAAATTACCCTAAAAAATTTAAGCACACATCATTAGGACTCATTCCTGTTGCTGACCTAGATCCGTATGCCCTAGTAGATATAAATCGAATCAAACCAAAGGTTATCAGTGTATGTTTAAAGTAACTAGTCGTTGGCCACATCAAGAAAGCATTAAAGTCGAGTGGAATCTTGGCAAACGTTGTAATTACGATTGCAGTTATTGTCCAGCGGCAATTCATGATAACTCTAGCCCACATACAGATATAGAAATTCTAAAGTCAGCTGTTGATAAATTAGTATCTTTAGGAAAGCCTGTTAGAATTAGTTTCACAGGCGGAGAACCTACTGTGCATCCTGATTTTAAAGAACTAATTGATTACTGCAAACACACAGGAATAAGTTGGATCAGTGTGACAACTAACGGCACAAGAAAACCAGAGTTCTATGATAGCCTACGAGTTGATCAATTGGTGTTTAGTGTACACTATGAATATGATTACAAAAAGATAGTGTTTACAGCAACAAGTTTAAAGAACATTAAAAAAGAAAATGTTATTGTTCAATTAATGGCTCATCATGAACATATGGATAAAGTGCGTGATACTTATGGATATCTTAGAACAGTTGGTCATCCTTCTATAACTGTTAGACGCATACGCTGGACAGAAGGTGATCACGATCTATTTGATGATATGCGTTATCACCCCGATGATCTAAAATGGGTCAAGACAGCAGAAGCAACTGTAAAAGGAAATTGTGTAATAGACGGCACTAGAATATTACATGCCAATGATATAATTAAACTACATTTGAACAAGTATAAAGGTTGGACTTGCTACGCAGGTATAGAAAGCCTAATGATAAATTGGGACGGAGACGTACATCGGGCAACTTGTAGAGTTGGTGGAAGACTCGGTAATATATACGAGGGAACATTCGATGTACCTAGCGAACCTATAGTTTGTGATCGTAATTTCTGTACCTGCGCGGCAGACATACCATTAACCAAATATGATAAAAACAACAGCGATCAATCTCAGCAGTAACGAAGGCATGATGGTTACCTGGGATATAGGTAAGCGTTGTAACTACGACTGTACATACTGTGATGCTACAAGGCACACAAATACAAGTCCACATGCTAGCCTAGAAGAGCTTGTAGACACTTTTGAGTTTATTCGTGCATGGACTGATTTATACAACAGTCGTAGAAAAGAGCCCACATATATTAATATAAATTTTACAGGCGGTGAACCTACAGTAAATCCTAACTTCTGGAAACTTGTAGATTATGTTAAACAGTTTCCTAATTTCCACATGGGACTTACAACTAATGGAACTTGGGATCTTAAACGATTACCAAACATTGTAGAAAACTTTGTAGGCGTTACAGTTAGCTGGCATGCAGAAGCAGACGAGAAGTTAAGAACAAGAGCTTTGAACAATATACTTGCTATCAGTAAAAGTCATCTATGGTTACAAGTTAATGTAATGCTACACACAGACAAATGGCAAGAAACTATGTCTGCTGTTGATTTCTTAGATCAGCATAACATTACATACAATCCTGTACCTATCGGAGATGGACCAGATACTGCTACATGGGTCGCAGATAAAAACGGTGTAATGCGTAGAACAACTCATACCTATACTCCGGAGCAACAGCAATGGTTCTTTAATAAAATGAATATCACTGCTGAAATAGCAGAAGCAAAGAAAGGCAACAAAGTAGGTCGTACCTGTTGTGGTGGCCGCTGTCTAACTGCTAAAGTTGACAATGAATGGCAACCAGTTAAACTTGTCAACACAGAATTTAAAGATTGGAATTGTATGGTTGATTGGTACTTCTTACATATCGATCAAGAAGTAGGAGAAGTTTACCATCATCAAACTTGTCAAGCTCTACGAGGAGGCGGGCGCGGTGCCATAGGAAAGTTGGCTGATAAAGCCGTTCTATTAGATAACTTACGTCAACTATTAGAACAGCCTAGCATTACGCCTGTTGTATGTCCAAATCAGCGATGTGGATGTGGGATGTGTGTTCCGAAGGCAGAGTCTTTTCAAGACTTTGAACTGATGTGGAACAATCTAATAAGTGTGCCAGTTCAGGAAACACAGTCTTAAAGTCTGTTCCTCTAATACTATCTAAGTTTTTAATGTATTCAGCAAATGCAGGCAACTGGTTGCTGTGATCTTCGCTGTCCATAAAGTCTAACACAGCTTGCCAACGTTTCCAACCATACGGATTGTTTTTCCAAAAGTCCTCATCTTGCCTATAGTTTACATATAACCAATTGGCAAGTTCACCAAACAGTTTTCTTACTTCGGCTTTATCTGCTTGTAGTAGACATTTGATACTTAAGAACGTAGGAAGATATAGCAAATGCATATTAACTAATCCTCCGCCCATTTGTACATCACCGGGCACTAATCCTAAATTAATCTTCTTAAAGTTTTCTTTAACTTTCCAACGTATAAAATCTGGTAGATGTTTAACATTAAGAATTTGAATAGCTGTAGCAATACTAACTTGTATGTTGTCTGGAGTATTGTCTAGCTTGTGTAAGTTCTGTACAATCGTTGCCCAATCACTTGGATAACGAATATAATAGTTACGAGCGTCTGTGGCATCTAAACTTACAGCAAATTTTACTTTAGCAAAGTTTTTCCATAAATCAATTGTCTCGTCATCTAATAGTAGAGCGTTGCTGTTATAGCGAATAAGGATCTTATCTGCGTATCCTTGTTTAATGATTTCCTGTAAGAACTTTTTATGTTCTTTAATCATCAAAGGCTCGCCACCAGCAAAGTAAACTTGTTTTAAGTTTGGAATCTGTGCATTGATTTGTTCCCAGAAGTCTGGATTCTCATACCATACATTATTAAATGTATCTGCATCCCAGCGCATCTGTTCTGCTACAATAGGAAACGTTGTGCGTTTTAGTAACTTATCGTGATCTTGTACCCAACGACTGCTGTCATGGGGACTGCACATTACACATTTAAGATTGCAGGTATGTCCTAGTCTTAGATCTAAGTAAGTTAACTTGTCTGGCACAACACCGTCAACTGTATTATCAACTAACTCTTTAAGATCTATGCCATCGTTCATCCATGTGTATGTTTCCCACAGACGTTTACTGATAACACCTTTGTCTTCTTCTGCAATACACTTTGAACAACTAGCAGGAATCTTTCCTTCTAACATAGTCTTACGTACATCTCTCATGTATTCGTTGTTCCATGCTTCTAACGGCTTGCTGTTTCCAAAGTTTGCTGGCTGTCCAGATTCATTCTTAACTAGACCCACTGTGTGATCTGTGCCTGCTCCACTGGCATTGGCTGAACAACATAGTCGCATATCTCCGTTAGGCCTTGTAGCAAAATGTATCCAAGGCAACACGCAGAATGTTCTGCTACCTGTTTTCTCTTCAAGTATTTGGTAGAATTTTTCTTTTTGTGTCATCGCAAATGTTTGATGTTATTCTTTTAATGCTTTCATCCGTTGCACCAAACTTGTTTTTAATTTGTTCAATGGTAAAAGGTGTAAGTTTAAATTCAAAGTCTACATTATTATAGCACGGATTGTCTAACCAGTCATTGATTATTTTATAGACTTGTACAAAGGAAATACCTTTATCTGTACTAACAGCATCTTCTAACATTGATATTGTTAGATGTAATAAACTGACATTTGGATCTAAGCTAAGACTTCTACAGCGTTCGGCAAGGTGTTTCTTTTTACTGCTGTAGTCGCTTTGTATTAATTGATCGTACTGTCCTGCAATACTGCCCATAACAACCACTTTAGTTTTACCAGCAAGGGCTTCTAGCATTGGTAGTTGTCCTGCATTGGTGTTCAGTATAACTAGATCGCAAGTTTGACCTAGCAGTATGGCATTGTCTGTATCTTGTTCTAAATCTATTCCTGTTAGCCTACTGGCACCAAATACTTCATGTTGATCTTTAATGTATTGACCAAAGAGGTACTTACCTAGTCCACTAGTGTGGCCCGTGATGAATATTCTCATATCTGTCCTGTAATTTGTAGTAGAGCAGGCATGTCTTCTGGTTTAACTGAAAAGAACATGTGTACTCTAGGTGTTGTATCTTGATTTCTAACGCTGTGCATCAATGTTGTGTTTAATGCCCATGCTGATCCGTCTGCAGGATAATGTTCCCAACTGATGGGCTGTCTATTGTCATCATCCCATGTAAAGAAACTTTTAGGAGGACTGTAAATTGGAAAGTGTATGTGCCAAGCATCGTCGGTGTGGGATTCAATATAATTTCCGCCTGCGGTTTCTGATATTCCTAAACGATATGCCATAGGTATCTTTTCGAGCAATCTTTCTGCTATACCAAATACCATATCAGTTCTTTTCTTTCCGTCGGTAAAATCATTTGTAAGGACATTCCACGGAGCACATATCTGTTCGTCGTTCTTAAGATATGTGGTCAACGCCCACCCGCCGGCCATTTTAGTTAGATCAATGTTAGGATCGTTGTATGCTTCTCGCTTGATATAGTTTGCTTGTTCTGTAGCAACCCATTTACGATCAGCAAATTTAGTTTGTATTATACCATAGAACTCTCGTAGTTCTTGAATATCTGCGGTGATGTTTAACTTTATTTGCCTCTCCATGGAAATATTTATAGGTGCCAAACCGTAGCTTAAATATTTGTATGCCCTTCTACGATACCATAAAAGAATTAGATATTGAACACAGCGCCGTCTGTAATGCGGCTTGTCCACAATGTACCAGAGAGTTGCGTCCTGGCGATTACAGTTGGTTTAACCAAACTTGGTTGCCTGCGGAGTTTTATGAAGAACGTATTCCGCAACATATCTTAGATAATTTAGAAACAATATTCTTTAGTGGTATGGTTGGTGATCCTTGTGCGGCTCCTAACTTTTTAGAAGTTTGTAAAATTATTAAAAAACGAGCACCGCACATACATATCAAAATTAGCACCAATGGTGGAATGCGTAATCCAGAGTGGTGGGCAGAACTAGCTGATATACTAGGTAAAGGTAGTTGGGTAAGATTTGCTATAGATGGATTAGAAGATACAAACCATATCTATCGTGTAAATGTTAAATGGAACAAAGTTATTGAAAATGTTAAAGCGTTTATTGGCAACGGCGGAGAAGCTGAATGGCAATACATTGTTTTTAAACACAACGAGCATCAAGTAGAACAAGCAAAACAATTATCAGAAGAGTTAAATTTTAAAAGGTTTGTTATTCGACGCAGTCATCGTTTTTTATTAGATGCACTATTTGAAACGCAGTACGTAGGAATATCTGTTCCAACTAATGATAAGTACGTTCATCCATTAATACTACAAAAGAAAAAAGTGTTTAATATTGTCGATGCACTTAAAGTATCTAATGACAGTACAATTACCTGCGAAGTACAAGGGCGTAAGAGTTTGTATGTAAGTGCAGATGGTTGGTTGTTTCCTTGTGTTTATACAGGCACATGTGTACACTTAATGAAGACACGCAGTTTGCACGATGGCTGGACTAAACTGTGGGAAGAACACGGCGGAGATAAGATTAACTTACTAAAGAATGATTGGGATACTATCCTAAATGGCACATTCTTTAATGGAATACAGGACAGTTGGAAAACAGGATATGAGCAAGGTAGACTTGCGGCCTGCGGGTTATTTTGTAGCCAATCAGCCGCACGTATATTTGATAATAACGTAGACTACGATATAATAGAATGACATACCAAGTAATATTATTTTCAGATACACCGGGTGCCGATTGGTTAAGTAGGGGCTATGGTACATATCGTCTTGCTACAGAACTAAGAGAAGCAGGATATTCTGTGTTGACTGTAGAGTATGCATCTAGTCTTACTTGGGACAAGTACTGTGAAATTATAGATAAAACTGTAGCAGACGAAACATTAGTTGTAGGATTTAGTACTACATGGTTTCCTTATCGCAATCTTAATAAAATTAATCCTAGATACTCTGTTGGATTTAAAAGCAACAAAGAACATACAGATTTTAAACACGACAAACACCCTTGGTACTACGAAAGCCTTAGTCATTGTTTTAGTCAAGAAGATCCGGACAAATGGGTTGATTATGTCAAAGCTCGTAACCCTAGAACAAAATGCGTAGTAGGCGGAGCAAAGAGCAACGAGTATGTGTTTGAACCTAAAGTAGACAATGTGTTTATTGGGTTCAGCGAAAACATGATGTTGGATTATGTTAATAGTCTAAGTGGACTAGGTCCAAAACGTATATTCAATAAAATTATCAATTACGATCCAAAGGCAAGCGATCCTCGTTTTGATTTTAAGAGTTCATTTACTCGATATGTTGATACTGATTGTATAGTTCCAGGAGAGATGCTTACAATAGAGTTTGCTAGAGGTTGTATCTTTAATTGTAATTTTTGTAGCTATCCTCATCGCAATCAACAGACTGCGGACTATATCAAATACAAAGAAACTATCCGTGCTGAACTAATAGAGAATTGGGAAAAATGGGGTTGCACTCGTTATATGATTACAGACGATACATTTAATGATGCAACAGAAAAATTAGTCTATATCAAAGAAGTAATTGAAACATTACCATTTAAACCTAAGTTCTGGGCATACTGTCGTATGGATCTATTCCATAAGTTTCCTGAACAGATTCAATTAATGAAGGACATTGGCGTTACAGAAGTTTATTACGGTTTAGAAACATGGCACGACAAAACTGCTAAAGTAATTGCCAAGGGCGGTAAACTACAAAATAAGATCAATGCTATGAAGAAAGCCCGCGAGATCTGGGGTAATGATGTATATGTTACAGTTGGATTGGTTATGGGCTTACCGCACGATACTGTACAAAGTGTACAGGATGCTTGTGAATGGTTTAAGTCCGAAGGGCACAATTATGTTGATTGGTTTAATGTAAGTTCATTAACCGTTTACCCTCCTACTGACAATCAAAAATACAAGTTCTTTAGTGACATAGAAAAGAACTTAGACAAGTACGGTTATACATTTCCAGACATAGAAAATAATCCTATTAATTGGCATCGTGCTGATGATGGTGATATTAACAGCAAAGAGCAAGCAGATAAGTTAATGGACTATTGGATGAAAGAATTGATGCCGTATCAAAAGAACAGAAAACAAATGTGGTTTGCAGGTGCTCTTACTGTAATTGATCCAAGACTAGACTTTGAGAATTTACTTAAAGCTGAAAAGGACGAATGGAATGATATTTTTAGTGCGTTCAAGCCTACAGAATATTATTGGCAGTATGTAAATTATTATTACTGGCCTAAACTACTTGCTATGCTTGAAACATCTGCTTCTAATCGTTCATTAGAAGTTGCATGTGTTTCTGGATAAAAGAATCTGTTGTATTGTGTTTGTCTAGCATTAGTAGAAACTTTTTCACTACCTAGCTTTTTAATTTTATAATTGTAGACAATATCTAAATGGCGTTTATCTACATTGATTAGATCGCTGGCTCTCATTGCTAGTGATCCTTCTAAGCTACCAGATTGATTAACTCCCCAATCTAAAACATACGGATTCAATCCAAATAACTTTTCTTTGTGATTATATACAGTAAACGAGTCGGCTAGTTCTCTTACACGAGCATAACTTAAATTATCGTTTTCCCAATTCAATACTTGATTGACTTGCACTAGATCGTTGTGTCTATAGTTTAAGTCTTTAAGAACATTTGAAGATTCTCTGTAACCGTACTTCTTCCAGTTCATTGATATCTTACTGGGTTTATCTACAAATTCGTTAATGGGGATTTCTAAAGGATTAACGTCTACGGCTTGCCCTTGCCAATTGTCAACTAACCATTTAAATGTTTTAGTAATACTATCTTCTGTTTCGTGTGGCAGACCTAATATAAATGCTGTCACTGCTCTATAACCGCCGTGTGTTTCAAAATACTTGCGAATATCTAAAAGACCTTGTTGTAGCTTTTCTGGCTTCATGCCCTTGCCTACACTTTTACCAGCTTGGTGATTAAATGTTTCCACGCCGTAGTAATGTCCGCGGAACCCCATACGTGCAGAATGTTCCCAATCCTGTGGTCTTGATGTCAGCAAGTCTGCTCTCATAAATCCGCTGAGCCAGGGTGTAAATGGTAGCTGTTCTGTAGCATTGGCAAATTTAAGTATCTTTTCGCTACGGTCATTGAACGTTTCGTCTGCAACAAAATAATTTGTTGTTCCAAATCTATCGTATGCATCACGCATCTGTTCTATGTAATCATCAGCATCGCGTGTATAATCTCCCTTAACACCTAACACGGGGAAGTTACAATAGTCACATTCAAATATACATCCTCTGGCAAACTCTACAGTAAGCCACTCCCATTCTTGTATGTAATCTCTATCTTCGTATTTGATCATCAAAGACTTCATAGGAAATGCAGGATACATATGGATAGCATCAATTACCTTCTTACCTTTGGCAAGCCAATTGATATCTAACTTAATGCTACTGCGAGGCTCATTGCCACTGACAACTTTCATTATCTGTAAAACAGCTTGCTCGCCAAAGCCAAATATGTAGTAATCAAAATAATTGCTGTCCATCTTAGGACGAGCTTGACTACCATATACTGTGGTGATATCTGGATAAGTTTCTTTGATCCATTTTAGGAAAGACTCCATCTTCTCATCCCAATAACAAAAGAAACAACTGAACCCTATAATTTTTGTATCGGGTGTTATTCTAGAGCGTGTAAACTCTTGTAGTTCTTCTAATGTAAAATCTGTTGCCCATTCTAGCACTTCTACATTCCATCCGTGTTCACGCATAAAGGTAGCAATACGATAGCCACCCCCCGGACGTCTTAACCACATTGTATGAGTGTTGAATATTAAAGAGTGCGGAGTCATCGATTTAGTTTTTTAGAAATATAGTTTCTTACAATTCGCTCTCGAACAGCTACAAGCTCTTCTTTACCGTAACCAATTTCCCAACGTTTGAATACACTCTTACGAGGTACTGATATAATTTCGTCTAACGAATAACCGCAAGCCGCGGCATAATCAAAAGTATAAGGATTAAGTTTAAACCAGTCTTCGTTTTCGATTGAACGCATATATTCAACTGCTAGGTCTTTGGCTCTATCATAATCCATGTGTTGATTTTGCCAATTTAAATTGTTTGTACTGTGCATCACATTAACTTCTAAATTAATATGATCGTAGTGCGATGCTGGTTTCTCTTCGTAACCCCAGCTGTGCCAATCTTTAGCTAGCCTACTAAACTTTTCTGTGTATTCATCGTTGGGGATTTCTAAAGGATAACATTCAATGTTTTCCCCTTGCCAATTTGCACGTAACCATTCTGCTCCTTCGCGGAATGTTTCTTCTGTTTCGTGTGGTAGTCCAACAACTAATGCAATACATCCTCGATATCGCTGTTGTCCGTGAGTTTTAAAATAATCACGAACTCCTAACAGACCTTCACGAAGTCTTTGCGGATTCATTCCTTTACCAATTGCTTTGGCAGTAGGATGATTCATACTTTCAATTCCGTAGAAGTGCCCTAACATTCCTATTTGTGCTAGTGCTTCCCAGTCTTGTTTTCTCGACACTAATAAGTCCGCTCGCATAAACCCTGTAAAGAATGGTTTGAATGGCAATTGGCTAGTAGCGTCTGCAAACTTTTGTATCTTTTCGCTACGGTCGTTAAATGTTTCGTCGGCGGCGTAATAATTGGTTACACCCCAGCGTTCGTAATTTTCTAACAATTGATCTTTGTAATCGTCGGCATCACGAGTATAATCTCCTTTAACTCCTAATACTGGAAAATTACAGTACAAACATTCAAATATACATCCACGAGCAAATTCGCAAGTGAGCCATTCCCAAGGTTGTATGAAATCTCTGTCTTGGTATTTTATAGTTAATGACTTCATAGGAAATGCTGGATAATAGTCATTGGCACTGATAAACTTCATTCCTCTTGCTAGGTATTTTGGATCTAGTTTGATTCCGCCTTGCGGAGTGTTACCGGCAAAACTTGCAGATAACTCTAGTAATGCCTTTTCAGCATATCCGTGTACATAGTAATCAACTTTTTTATATTTGAACTTTGGTTTACCACTACCGCCCACAACTACCTTAACATGCGGCCATTTGTTTTTAATATAATCAATGTAGTCATTAAACTGTGGTGCCCAATAACTAAAAAAATAACTGAAGCCTACCCATAATGTATTTTTTGTAATTGTAGAATCTACAAATGCTTTGAATTCATCCGGCTTCCATTGATCCAAATATTCTACTACTTCTACATCCCAGCCTGCATCTCGTAAGATTGTGGCAATCCTATAAGGACCGCCCGGTCTATTAAAATACATAGCATGACAGTTAAACAATAGGCAATGGTTCATAATTCTAAAGCCAATGCACTATGGCTATTGGTTCCTGGGTGTTTAAGATCTCTACCATAATCGATGGATAGAAATTTATCTATCTCAATTAATTCTATGTTAGCAGTTTTACATAGATTTCTTGTTGTTAGTTTTAGCATATCACCAAAGTGGTTAAAATAATCTGTGTGAACTACTGAATTAAAATTATCTAAATCTTTCTTAAGTTCTTTGTTGTTCTTTAATGTTGTGTCACTCCATAAACCAAACGGAATAACATCTTTATTCTTAACTCTAAAACTTCTACACACTTCTGGCCATTGTACAATAATTTTTACCGGCTTTGGATTACGGTCAAGCCATGTAGCAATATTATAACATACTAAGTCTATACCTGCTCCTTCTACTGCTAGATTGTAATAATTTATATTATATTTTTTAGCAACAAGATAAGGATATGTTTCTTCTAATTTAACTGCCGAACCAACAGTTAAACTACAGCCAGCAAATAACAAATACGGTTCAGTCGAATTAAACTCGTTGCTTCGGTGCCCTGTACTATTTCTATTGTATGTAACAGTATCGTTTAGGTATTTCCAATTTTTGGATTGAGACTTGAAATTAATATCGTACCACTCTTTGGTATCAAATCCAAAGTCGCCGAACTCGCTGACGCCTGTTTTATAATACCCAATTAGGTTGTTGTCATATAATTTCAGCACGAAAAACCTTTAATAAATATCATACCGTGATATTTAAGTGTTTGTATTTGGTAAAGGAATTTTTCTATGGATATGGTTATTACAACGAAAACTAACAGGCTAGTTGATTTTAGTAAAAGATTATTTGCTAAAACACTTGCCGATCCTACCAAATGGGTAATGCTTAGTCCGGGCTCAATGTACACACATCCGTATATCGACTTAGATGACGACGAGTGGGCAGAAGTACAATCGCAGGTTCCTTTTGTTTGCAGACGTGTTATGATGGGCTACATGGAACCGGGTGCAGATTGTATCATACACATGGACAATCACGATGCTCCACACATAGCAAATTTTAATATATTGCTAGAGTCGGGCGGCGACAATCATCATACTTCATACTTTATTCCTAAAGAAGGTGTTTGGGATACAAAAGAAAGAGGCTGGGTATGTTCAACTCCTTCTGAACTAAAAGAAGTTTACAAATACTCTTTAGTCGAAGAACAGCCTACATGGTTTAGGGTAGATATGCTTCACGGCATACAGAACAATAACAATAAAAGACGCTCAATGATCATGTGGCTAGTCAAAGTAGGATTTACCGCAGAAGATTTAAAACAGTGGTGTGACGAAAACAATATTGAATACGAAGTTAAATTTAAAGCAAGCGATGAAATATCAAATACAAGAATACTTTCCTATAAAGATATACAAGGCACATTTTGATCCTATTGTAGATCTTAAAAAATCTATAATGACCAAATTGTCTATACTGTGGGACCAAGCCGCAGAAGTTTCAAATGAAATCACAGATTGTGTTGTAGGAAAAACAGACTGCGGATATGTTATAGATCCTCATTTAGAACGTTGGGAAGAAACAAAAGAACTTGTTGAGTTTCTTAATAATCACGTAAAACTTTATTGGGAAGCATTGGGTTATAGCAAAACACTACAGCCCTATGTTCACAGTATGTGGAGCAATAGATCGCACGAACGTAGTTACATTCATTCTCATATACATAGTCCTATGCCAATTGCTGGTACAGTTTATATAGAAGTAAACAAGGATATGGGTAACTTTGTATTAGAAGATCCAAACGAAATGCTGTTACGTTCACAGCCTGTAGATAATCCTGATGCTATTGCTGAAGCTGAGATTGATGTTGCCAACGGCGATATATTAATGTTTCCAGGATATGTGCGTCATAGAACTATTGGAAACAAAACATTAACTCCTCGTATTACATTACCATTTGTTATTGGATGTAAAGGAACGTTTCCTACTGATCACTGGCGTTCTGCGTAAATGATTACTCGTTGATTGCGTACAAACTGTTCGTAGTCCGTGCTGTCTGGAACATACAATTCTGTTTTAAATCCAAACATCTTTAATATATTGAGTACAGCATCTAAGTCTGGAACAAGTGCTATATCAGTTGGCCCACCTATGTTAGAGTCACTGTAGTCGCTGACTAATGTAAAAGTACCTAACGGACTTCTAACTGATTTGTATGTGCCATCTTCTACGTGTGGTTTACTAGAACTAGCAACTTGCGTTTCAATAATACAATACTTCTTTGCCATCATATTAATTCTACGCAGTATCTCTATAGGATTTTCTACGTGATACAACACACCATAACACAATGCCAAATCTACTCTAGCAACGTGTTGTTCTATTAGAGCTTGTTTAAATGTAGAACGGCCATTGCCTAATTGTTTATAGATGTACTGTGCTTGTTCGATGGAATCAGTAAATCGGTCAATACCTTCTACTTTAGGAATGTGTTTTTCTAATTCTAATGTAAAGTATCCTTGATGGCAACCCAAGTCTATTGCTGACTCGCAAGGGTGTGTGGCTAAGAATTGTTGTAATGCTTTAATTCTAGTTTCGTGTAACGGTAATACTTCCGCGGGAAGCATACATTCAATACCGTCAATTGGAAAAGGATAAAACCATCCGTTAAGCTGTGCCATGATGTATTTAAGGCGTCAAAAGCACCCAATAAATAGATCATGGTGCCATTAATTAACCAATTTCGTAATGCTAATTTAGATCTGTTGTTTGACAGTATCAAGCAACGCCAGGGCACACCTCTTAAACCAACAATCAGTCTGTGCCACAAATGTCATTATCATGTTCCGGCTTATACCTATCATGTAGATAATCAACTATGGTTAGTAAAGATATGCAAAACACACGGTGTAAGTCATCACATGATTGAGCGTGATTACGAATTCTATTCTAATCTAGTTTATACTGAAAGCATTTTTAGTTTTACCAAACTTAATGTAATGACAGAAGTTACAGATCGTTGTAATGCTAATTGCCCACATTGTTATCATATACCAGACAATACACCTGACGAAAGTACAGAAACAACAATCAATAGAATACGCAGTTGGTATAAGCCAGGAACTAGTATTATCTTAGCAGGTGCTGAGCCTGTGTTACGTAATGACATAGCCGAACTAATTCAAGAGATTAACATTAACTTTCCAGACAGTGAAATAGCAACTCTTAGCAACGGAATACGTTTCAGCGATAAAAAATTAGTTCGCAAGGTAATGGACTCTAATTTAAAAGCAGTATTGATTGGGCTAAATCATCCTAGCTATCTAAACAATCCTACAATAAGAAATAAACAATTAGAAGGTATCAATAATTGTTTAGAAGAGGGGCTTCCTTTATATTACATTGGATACACAATGAGTAGCACAAGTGAGCTACACGATATTCTAAATGAGATTGTTAGTATGCCTTGGCAACCTAGACAGTTTAGAATACGCTATGGAAGTGACATTGGACGTTACCCAGAACAAGAACGCTTGTATGTCAGCGACACCTATAAATTAATAAAGAAATGGTGCGAGGATAATGGTAAACAGTTTGAAGATATGCTAGGGGACAATAATCTTTATCATACAATGGTAAAGGTTGAAGGCAAACCTATTAGAGTTATTCAATGGTGTGATGAAACAGATATTCACATGGAAGAGCTTAGGACTGGTCCTTTCTGTGATTTTGTTGGAGATGGAATAACAAATTTCTTACATCAGGTTATCCGCAGAGATATATCAAAAAACAAACATATTGTGTTGCCCGATAGCCCTATGTCTAGATACACTATAGATAGTGTGTTTGATAAAACAGAGTTAGATTTGAATGAATATTGTAATAGAGCTTGATACAACCTTATTAATTGATAAGTCAAAGGAGTTGTGGAATGACATTTCAAAAATTCCTTTAGAGTATCATAACGGCGTTGCTATACTAGAAGACTATCAATCAGAACAAACTGATATACCTTGGTTAAGCGGAAAAGTAGGATGTATTATCTTTGAGCCAAACTCAACGTGTCCAATACATTGCGATGATCACGAAGGAGTATCATACAAACGCAGTCTTAACATATTAGTAGAAAGTGATGGAAATAATCACTCTACTCGATATTACAAATGGAAGCACGGTGTATGGAATCCAAAAGAACATCAAGCCCTATTTGATAAAGACGTTAACGATCTAACACTTATACATGAATTTACTGTAACTAAGCCTACAATATTTTTTAATCAGATATTGCATGATGTTTATAATTACGGAAACAAAAGACGTGTAATGATTATGTGGTTGATTGATCAATCAGTTAGTGATGAAGAAATTTTCAATTGGTGTAAGACTAATGGCATTACATATGAGGTAACCTATGAAATATAAATTTGAATACATGTTGCCCTATGTAATAGAAGTAGCACAGAAAGAATTATCTGAATACCTAGTCGATCATAGTCCTACAGAATTTGCTGATTTAAAATGGTTTGAAAAACAATATGGACACGAACTTCCATTACAGGATATAATGAAACTTTGGTATGCAGTTCCAAATCTACGTGCTGGCAAAGAAACAGAATGGAGCAGTATATTACCACAGCTAACAGACATTGCCAAGTCTTTGCCGGGTGTTGTTAATTTTAGTCTAAATGCTATTGCACCAGGAGGACAAGCACCTACACACAGCGATTATAGTTATGATATGCGTAAAGATCTAAGTCATGTTGATCGTTGTTATGTTGCCCTATTAGCTGTTGATATACCAAGTACAGATATAGAAGTATGTGGCTTTCATCTAGCAGAAGATCGTATTTTATTAAAGACTGGAGATATTATAACGTTTGATGGTGCAACACCTCATGGTAGCTGGAACTATTCAGATAAATGGCGTTACACAATTAATATAGATCTCAAAGAAGAATATTGGAATTAATATGTTTGAATATAAAGATTATCCACAAGTACCACAGCATCTAATTAATGTTATCAAAGAACAGGTAGCAAATAGACAACATGACGAACAGTTCTTTGAAGTATCGGCAACAATTAATTCAGCCATAGAACAAGCATACGGAACCCTAGTGCCAGTAGAAAGAAAAGACGGACTTGCTAGAATGGGCATGTTTGTTAATGATGATGTTACTGAATGGGTTAGACAAAATGTAATAGATACAATGGATTCAGTGCATATACAGTATTTTGAAGATGGAAATTATTTCTTTCCACATATTGATCTTCTTAGAACTAAAGCTCTAAACTACGTATTACAAACAGCCAATGCTGAAACAATTTTTTATAAACCCAAAGAAGGATACAGTTTTACTAATAATACTGTTATACCTTACGAACACATTACAGAAGTGCAAAGAATTAAGATTGAGCAAGATCGCTGGCATCAATTGGCAGTAGATGAGATACACAGCATTGATAAGATTAACGGTGTTAGAATTGCTATTACGGTAAGTTGGGTATGATCTATATAGGAAACTTCAAAGAATGGATTGACGATAATGTTATTAACATTATCCTGTCTACTCGCGGAGATCGTAGACCAGATCCTAACTTACACAACGAAACTGGCGATTTAGAAAGCATGTGGAAAGAAGCCAATTACAGTTCTAATAAAATAGGCTGGGAAATGTATTACGAGTCACATATTGGTAAACTAACACCACCAATAGATGTGGGCTCACGTTATGAACATTGGTTCTGTAAAATGAATCCTGGAGATATGTTACCATTGCATGATGATCGTTACGAGGGAAAGCCCCTAGTTCAATTAGAGCAAGAGGGAACTAAAGTTAATAGATATTGGATGGCGTGTCAAGATATGCTTCCGGGACATGTGTTTGCTTACAAAAATACTCTGCTAGATAATTACCGTGCTGGAGATATGTTTTTGTTTCCAGAAGCAGGAGCACTTCACGCTAGTTGTAATATAGGATTAATTCCTAAGATTTCATATCAGCTAACGCAGATCGTAACTTAAATTCTAAACTGTTAAAGTAAGAGCTGTCTGCATTTAACGGCAACATAATCAATACACCGCTCTTGTCGTTATTCCATAATCCCATGTGTAGTCCGTGTTTATAGAATAGCTTTTCTTTTTCTAAGTAATCGGGTATTTCAGCATTTAGATCTAACTTGTAACAAACACCAAATGATTTATAGTCTTTGATAAGGTCCTGCGTTCTTAATGTATTGAACAACATTTCTGCTTGTGCAATAACTGTATTATGATTATCTAGTATTTGTTCTTGTTCTAGTATGTTTAAGTATTCTAATACACTAATGATGCCAGACATTGGGAAACTGTAACTAAATCCATGTAACAATGTCTGTGGTTTAACAACATTAGCAACTCGTTGATTACACAATGTAGCACTTAAAGGAAAGTAACCACCAGTGATACCTTTGCCAATACAAAATATATCTGGCTCAATATCATATACTTGAAATCCAAACACAGTTCCTGTTTTACCTGCACAGAAAGCAATATCGTCTATGATTAATAATGCTCCTGTGTCGTCACAAGTTTGTCTAAGTTGCGTAAAATAGTCTTTACCTAAATCGTTTAATCCTGCTTGCCAACTACATGTTTCAATAATAACGGCCGCAGTATCTGTAGTAATTTCACTAAGGCGAGATATTGTTCTACAATCTGGATGCCTTCCAAATGTATTTGTTAGATAGTCACTGCCGCTTACACTAGCACTCATAAACGTACTGCCGTGATAACTGTCAGCAAAGCCAACAATCTTTTTGCGTTCGCCTTTCCAATATAGTTGAACTAATTTAATTGCACCCTCAATAGCATCACTGCCGCTTAAAGAATATAACGGATAGTAACCTTTACTTAGATTGTATAGCTTGTTCGATAATTCTATTGTAGCATTGTTAGCTGTGACAAAATCGCTTTGACAGAATGGATATTGTTTCAATGTTTCTGTTACTTTATCTAATAGATCTAATCTTTTAAATCCTAATGGAAAGCAACCGCTACTGCCTAAACCTAAATCAATAATGTCCTGTCCGTCTGTGTTAATAAATCCGTAACTAGTTACTTCCTGTATTTTCTTTACAGGAGGCAACGGATCGTTAACACTAAAAGGAAATAGCTGTTTCATTCGTATCTCTTCAAATATGGAAATAGACTTCTGTGATCTGTGTTGCGTATTCTATCATACATATCTAATACTCTTGTTCTTTCTTTACACACAGCATCATGATCATCTTGTTTTCCACCCATGTATCCTGGAACACTAATAACGCTTTCTACAAACTCTGGATTGTCTTTAAATATTTTCCAGTCTTTGTTCTTAAACATAAATTTGTGTATCCTGTCTGATATTTCAACTTTTTGACTTTGTTCTAGATAACGTAAACTAAAATAGTTTGGATAATATATTAAACCAAAGTTAATAACAAATCTATTTGGTGTCCTCTGTGATATCTGTTCCCATTCTGCAAATATATCTTCAAAGTCAAATATATTAAAGATTCCCCACGTGGTACTAAGTTTCTTTTCAATATGTTCGTATTCCCATAACTTTTCAAAGTTTTCTCTAAACACAGCGTAGTCAGCAGGGAATCTAATAAAATTAAATTTAACAGGATCAATATGATCGTAGCTGATACACAGCATAGGATGTTTAAATTGATCTAGCAAATTAATAGTCTTAGGATTGATTACACTTAAATTGGTAATAATTTGTAGCATCATATTAGGTGCGTATCCTTTTTCAACACATTGTTCTAATATACGTTGTGTTGTTTTGTTTACTAAAGGTTCGCCTCCTACTAGGCTCATATGTATTGCTTGTTTAAGACTAGGATCTAAATTGTTTACTACTTGCTCAACATCTAAGTTACGAGGATTAAAATCATCCATGTCTAACTTTAATTCAATAACACGTTGATCCCAAGTTTTCATTAACGCAGGTATATCTTCTCCTGCTTGTTTCATTGCTTCTACTTCTTCTTGCTGTAAACTACTACTGCCTGGATAGCACATAATACATTTTAGATTGCATTGTGTACCTACCTTTAGATCTAAATCTGTAGGAGGAGTACTCAATGCGCCGTCGTTAGCCAATGCATCTTCTATAAAAACATTGTAGTCTGGATACATGATATGCTTTTCGTCGTTTGTCTTTTGACGTTTGCTGTAAGCACCACCGGCTTCATAATTCCAACAATATTCACATGTAGGATTTTGTACACCATTCAACAAATCTTTACGCAGTTGTTTGTAGTGTTCACTGTTCCAAACTTCGATAACAGAGTCCTTACGCATATTGTATGCTGTGCCATCTGGTTTAGTAATAACCTTTTCTTCTGAACAACAGCAGACACGATAGTTGCCATCGTTAGTAGAACTAATATGTGTAAATGGTAAAAGGCAAAAAGTTTTCTGATTCATTATCAGCATATTTAACTGCCAGTAAATACCTCATGAACTTTATTAACAACACAGGTTCCTTAATTGACTGGGATTTGGTAATAGAACAATGCAAGAAAGCAACTGGTAATACCTTACGATATACTCCGTCATGTTTTCCCGATACTGAAGACTTTAAAATCTTAGATAAAATTTGGCGAGAGGCTGGCTACTTCCATGATGATCCTAGTATTGGGTGGACTAACTATTTTCCTGGAGACTTTGATCCTTCTGTTGTTGATAAGTTTAAAAGCATTGTGAATGCAGAACCGTGGATGGTTTGGATTAGTAAAATCAATCCTGGACAAATGGCTCCTTGGCATTATGATGCTCATCAAAAGATCAGCGAATTAACTAAGTTAGGAACACCAGTACGTTTTACCTGTTACATACAAGAACCCCAACACGGTCATATAAGCATAGTTGGGGAAAGTGCAGTCTATCGTCCTGCTAAAGGTTCAATCTATCAGTGGCCTACATATGATGCGTGGCATTGTGGTATGAACGGCGGCCTAACTGACAAGTATATGTTTAACTATTGGGGCTATACACTTTAGTATAGATCGTTGGTAACGGATTGTCCGGCCAATCGATATAATCGTTAAAGGCATGCTTGACTAGGATGCCCATATCTAATTTTCCATCTACCGCTAGCTTTTCTATCAGTGATTTCCTATCTGGATTTAGAATTGATTCGTAAAACTTCATATCAATAGGTTGTTCACTGTAATCACTAGCACTATAGAATGCAAATGCTTTTAGAGTTTGTGTTTCGTCAATGTAAAAATACTTTGGATAGAAACTGGGTTTATAAATTTCCTCTTTGTGTAGGTCCTTTACTATTTCTTCCAGTTGTTCTTTGTAATCGTTGCACAATGCTTGGTCGCAGGTAACACCAGACCATTCAATGTATATTTGTCTGCAACTATCTAGGGTATGCTTAATAGTTGGTGCCCATTTATATTTTTGCAGGCGTTGAAGATAATTCTTTTCACGTTGATAAGAACTGTCAATTAGTTCTTGTGAATATTTGCTATCAATAGGATTAAAGTCTATAACAGCAAATTTGTTATAAATCTTTAAATTAAAAATTCCATTATTAATAATTTTCAAGATGATCTATTCCTAACTTCTTTCGAAACTCTTCTGTAAATTTTCCATCAATACGCAGACTATATGACTGTTCCATAATAGCTTCTCCGCCGTGCCAGTCTTGATCATTCCACCAAGCGGCTCTTGTATTAAGATATGTTTTGTTTTTTGTTTCAGGGTCCCACAGATAGAATGCTTTCTTAGTGTTAGGACGTATGTGTATAAATTCATTGCGATGTGGAAACGTTATGTCCATGCCATTGGCCGCATCTAAATCTCTATGCTCAAACGGAATGCCCCCGTGTTCGCAGTGAAAGAAAATTACTCTACCAATATGCTCAAAGATATTTTTATCTATTAGACTTTCCACCCACTTAACTGTACCTGGAAAGTATTGTGCTTCTTCTGTAAGTTTACGTGGCGCAGTCCTATCATCCCAGCTACCTTCTTCCCATAGGAAATAATAGATGTAGGGATCATACGCACCCATAGCCATCTTTAGGTATCTGGTAAATTTATTACGCTGTTTATAATTTTTAAAATCTTTGTAGAGATCAATACCGTTTTTGTAGATAGGATCATCTACAGGCAATGACATAAACTCGTCCATAGCTTGGTAAATTGGTTTCCAATTTGGAATGTAGCTCATGTCTTTGAATGTAAACCCGGGTTTCATCCAAGTTCCTTCTTTGGCAAATTCTCTCGCTTCTGCAAAACCTCTTAGGATTTCAGGTTGTAGAGCATCAAACTCGTCCATCCTTAAATATTGTTCTAGGTCGAAGTAGGGTTGATTATTAATGCCTTTGATCATACAGTTAATTATCGAAACGTGCAATGACAGAAACAAAGTTTGACTACTATTACAACAATGTTCCCGGACATGGACTTTGTAGAAACAATCTTGTTTACACAAGTTTGATGTCTGCTGACAAAAAGATTTTCTGTCAACACTTTGTCAACGACAGCGAATATCATAAAGGACAAAACTCTGTTGATCCGGAAAAGATGAAAGACAAATGGGCAAGAGAACTTTGTTGGCTAAACTATATGAAAACATGGTATCCTGACCTAGTGCCAGAAGTATTAGACATAGACTTAATAAACAAAAAGATTTATTTGCGAGTAGATGGCCCTGACTTTTGGGAACAAGCAGGATGTTTAACAGAAAATTTTGATAAAATACTGCCCGATTGGCAAGATCAAATGCTTGAAATTATTAAAGCACACCATGCATCTGATATGTTCAAATATAGTATGCATCCTAGCAGTTATTTTGTAGTAGACGGTAAACTAAAGAGCATTAACTATTTCTTTACATACAGCAAAGACGAAGGTCCTATTAGCATTGCCGATCATCAAAGTCATTTAAGCGATAATAGACAAGCAGATCTACGCAAGAAAGTAGAAGCATTGGGTATGAGTTGGACAGAACCAACGCCGCTGAAAGATTTAGAATACTTGTGTTGGGAAAGTTTTCGTACAAACTATCCAGACGACTTTGTAAAAAAGGTACAGGCATTATGTATGAGCTTCTCGTAAACGAATCGGACAAGTTCCACAACGATTATAATTTGTGGCGTATTCATCGCGTTCGTAAAATGGAGCAAGTTTTAGGTCGCAGTTGGTTTAAAGGCAAGCGTGTATTAGAATTAGCCTGCGGTCAAGGAAACATCGGAGGCTATCTTAAAAGCATAGGAGCAGATGTAACCGCTAGCGATGCTAGGGCACATCATCTAATCCATGCAGAAAGTATGTATAAAATTGACACCCTGCTTATCGATCAAGACAAGCCGTGGACATTAGATAAACATTACGATTTGATTATACATTTTGGTGTACTGTATCACCTAAAGAACTGGAAGCAAGATTTAGCCTGTGCTTTAAAACATACTGATATGATGTTCTTAGAAAGTGTAGTAGCAGATACAGATGATGCATACTTCGAACATCAACTAGCAGAAGCAGAGGAAGGCGGACAAAATGCATTTCACGGAGTAGGTACTGTTATGAGTGCTAGTCATGTAGAACGTGTTATAGAAGATTTAGGTTATGAATGGATGCGTTTTGATGATCCAGATTTAAACTTACCTAATAGGCGTTTGTATCAGTATGATTGGACTGTAAGCAACAACATTACTGGCTACGAACAAGCACAGTCTTTTGAAGATAAGCCGTTATATGGCGGAAGGCGCTTTTGGCTTATTAAGAAATCTTTCGCCAGCGATTAGCCAACGAATAAGATCCTTGATGTACGTGCATAGATATTGCCATACGTCCTGCGTCAACTGGCTGTTCTTCTACTTCATGCCAAAGGAAGCCTGGCCATGCAAGTAAATCTCCTTCTTCAGGTTGTATAGTAAACAGCTTCTGCTTGTAAGGAGCCATTCCTGTTTGTCCTTCAAAGGGATTGTAGAATGTAATAGCACTACTGCCCGGCGGCATCTTATGATAATAAGTCATTACCATTTCTGTACTGCCGTGGGCGTGTCCTCCTAGTTTAGAACCTTTAAAGAACTGATTGATCCAACTGCGTTCTATTGCTATGTCGCAGTCTTCGTAGCCTATTTCTTTCCACAGGTCCTTCATAACACTTTCTGCCCACGTACGAAAAGGAGCCATAGATGGTAAATTCATTACATCATTAAACTGTCTAATGGTTGTACTGTATTCGCCCTTGGCAGTATCAATCTTGCGGTCATCCGGGACAGCACTTAGTATGTCGTTGATTTCCTTGTCAAATGCTTCTCCCAATAAATGTCTATCTTGCCACTTGGTTTTGGCAATGATGACAGGAAAAACGTTTTGTGCTATAATCATGATGTAAATACTTAGCCTATGACATACACCCTAAAAACTTATTCTGACCAACTAGATCTAACAGAGTTTTACCAAGAAGCATCGCGCCGAGGATTTGTCAACAATGCTAGTAAAAAAATGTTAGTAGATAGCATATCTAACGAGCGCGAGTGGTGCGTGTGGGTTCTTTACTACAACGATAAAGCCGTAGGCACAGTAGGCGCACACACTCTCGATATGTTTCCTAACGCTGTTCGAATATGTGTTAGAACTTGCGCCTTTACAGACATGCTTCCTACTCCAAGTTTGCGTACACGAGTTGGCATTACAAGTCATCAGCATGTAACTGCACAGTTCTTTATGCCTGTATGTATAGAGTGGGCCGGGGACAGGGACATGTATATTACCAGTCATGACAGCGATGTCGGAACACAGCGTCTAGTTCATACTGTGTGGGGACCTACACTAGAAATGACAGGAGTATTGTCCAATGCAGGCGCCCATGATTATAGGGGACACAAACAAACTTTTTGGAAGTTAAACAAAGATGTGTTCCTTGAACAGTTAAACAAGGAGCCAAGATGGAAATAAAAATCCCTCTTGATAAAATAACAAAGTTTGGTCAACAAACAATGCTGGACAATCCGTTGTTCAATGTAAGTTGGATACTAGGACGCTTTTGTAACTATAAATGTTCTTATTGTTGGCCCTATGCTCGCAGTGATCGTTTAGATTTTTTACCTTTAGAAAATTATAAAAATCTAATAGATGAAATTAAAAGACAAGCTAACGCTAACGGCTTTAATCAATTCCACTGGAGTTTTAGCGGAGGAGAGCCAACGGCATATAAACAGCTCTTAGATCTAATCAAGCATTTAGAAAAGGATGTTAAGAGCCCGTATCAAAGTATTCATATGACCACTAACCTTAGCCCCGGACCTAGTTGGTGGAGTAATTGGGCTAGCATCACTGCCACACTTCAGCGTAGGAGTATCACTGCCAGTTATCATGCAGAATTTGCCAAAGAATTAGAATTTGGAGACAAGTGTTTACAATTGATGTATCAAAATGTTTTTGTAACAGTCAATCAAGTAATGGTTCCTGACAAGTTCTTTGAAACATTAGAACGTTGTAATCGTCTTCGTGCAAGAGGAATTAATGTAACTCTAAAGCCGCAGAGCAATGATACAGCAACAGCGTTAGTTGAAGGATATACTCCTAGAATGATAGATATAATGAAGAATGAGTTCCAACAGCAAGTTGAAGGGGAAGACCTACATCAAATTAGGTTAACAGACGGAATTAACAACTACTTTATTGATCAAGCCGAAAGATTTAACGCATTAGGATTTAATAAGTTTAAAGGATGGGATTGTGTTGCTGGCCATCAAAGCATTGTAATTAAAGGGTCAGAAGTGCGTCGTGCCCATAGTTGTCATGAAGAACCCCTAGGAACTATAGATAATTTTACACTTTTCAAGGAAATAAAGCCCTGCATAACCGAGTCTTGTGTTAGCTCGGCAGACAGCAAGTTGCCTAAGCTAAATATTGCAAAGAAATGGTAATTTTGTCCTATGATTGAAACCCTTAAAGAAAAACTACTAAGTTGGTCCCCTGCTCAAGCTAATGCATTCTACAATAACGTAGATAGAGTTGGCCTTCAAGGGGGAATGATCTATGAACAAACATCCACTGGTTGGTTTTTATACTCAGCCGAAAAAGCCGCCTATTATGATTTTAATGGCGAAAGTTATTTTTTAGAAAAGAATTCATATAGTCTTATTGATTCTCTAACTGCACAGAAAACATACTCTGATTATGCCGATGAACATAATCTAACTAAAATTGAAAAGCCTGTGGTAATCGATGAAGTTTCAATTTTTAGAAATTCATATGTTTATTATAAAACTGTAAGACCTTATAACACTCACGGTATTCCGCAGATGAATATGGTCTATACTACAAATCTTGAAAGCGATTCTATTTCTCTTCAGCTGGTAAAAGATAACCTAAAGAAAATAGATGAACTTTTTGGTTTAATTGACCAGTGCGGGGGTATGTTATACCCAAATGAATTAAACACAGAAAATTTAATTTATGATACTGTAACACAGAATTATTTTTGGGGCGGTGATATTAAATTTGAAAAAACAAGAGAAGACTCTATTAATGCTCATAACGAAATGATTAAATTTACCAGTTACTATTCAAGTTTAGTAACAGGCAAGTCGTTAAACATGCAGAGCAAAATTACTAATTACGTGAATACAGAATGTTCAATACTTCAACTTCCTCAATAAGTTATACTATCAAAGATAGTAATGGCTCTATCCTTTATGAAGGAATTTGTCCTTACGGACTTTTGGCTTTTATACAGAAAATATTTTTAACTAGTCAAGATAGGACTATGGAGTTTACTGTTGGAACTAGTTCATTTGTATCTTCTCGTAATTTTACAGAATTGCAATTAACAGATCCTGAATATATTATGACATCCGATGAAACTCACGTTTCAAGATTAGCACACAATGATCTAATTATTGGAGAAGAATATATTAAAACAACTAGCGAGCAAGAAGAAGCATTTGATCTTTGGCAAGAACAATTAAACCAAGAGGCAATGTTAAGACAGCAACAATTACTGAATGACATTGCCACACAATCACAAATTTTATATCATCAAAGTTTAATTTCTCAAAATCAGCTAACAGAAGAAATGGCACGTCGAAATAATGAAGAAGCTTATCGACTTGACATGTTGAGATCACAAACTGTAACTCAAGTTGCAGTCGATCCGACTACTGCTGTTCAAGCATTAATGAGTGAAGTAGGTAGTACAGGAGACGTTCAGAGACAAATTGCGGCCTGTATGAAAAATGATATAGAGATTACAAAATTAATTATTGCCAGCACCGCAACACTATGGGCCAACAGCTATGACATTTTGGATGTTGCGGCAAAACAAGCAACTACAGATCCAGCAGTAGCACACGCCCTAGCTGAAAAATTAGACAAAGATAGTTTATTGTATTCTAGTTTAAAAACTCTTAACCTAATTAGCTAAGAACTTTAACACCGTAGGCAGTTTCCCAAGCCAATGCGTCTTTTTCATTATTGACCATTGGCTTTCCCTTGATGTTAAGACTTGTGTTTAACAGCATTGGGCATCCGGTAGTCTTGTACCACATTTTTAATAGTTCGTGGAATTCTGGATTTGACTCTTTTGTAACAGTCTGGACACGACTAGTGCCGTCAGCATGAACGATAGCAGGAAATAACTCAGGATTCCTGCAACGAGCGACCATTTGCATATAAGGACTGCTACCACCAGGGATATCAAAGTAATAATGAGCCAGCTCAGCCAGAACTGCTGGCGCAAAGGGTCTAAATTGTTGTCGTTGTTTGATGTCATTTACTTTATTTTTAATTTCTTTACTACGAGGATCAGCAAGTAAACTTCTGTTTCCTAAGGCTCTTGGACCAAATTCTGCTGGTCCCCTAGCAACACCGCACATTCCTCTTGTCAATAAGAAATGTAATATTTTAGCGTTATTGTGTTTTGTTGGAATGTTATATCCTAGATAAGGTTTATAATCAATACGTTGTTGTGTTTTGGCAAGTACTGCACCAATCGCACTACCGCTGTCGCCCGGTGCAGGCATAATCCATATATTATCAAAATATTTGTAAGCAAGTGGATTGGCAGAGCAGTTGAGAGCACATCCTCCCATAAGGACAAGATTTTTACTTGGTACAACTTGTCGAGCATGTTGTAGTACACGCTCAAATAAAACTTCATAGACTGCTTGTGTAGCCGCGGCAATATCAAACATGTCTTGCTCTGTAGTTAAGTCGGGCCGCCAGTCTTTACATCCTTTATGACAGTTTCTTTTAAAAGATACTAGACCGTTTGTTTCGCTAAACGGAAAATGAACAAAGTCATTGAGCATGTCTGTAAACAGTCTTTTAGGATCTCCGTATGCGGCCATGCCCATTAAAATGTATTCTTCTTCATTGGGCTTTAATCCTATACGCTGAGTCATTGCACTATACCACAAGCCAATACTATTAGGATAGGTTAGATCAAACTGTTTGGTAAGTTTATTGTCCTTGCCCTCCCAGATAGTAAGTGTGTCGTATTCACCAATAGCATCAATAACTAAAACACAGGCTTCATCAAATTTACTTGTGTAGTATCCGCCTGCCGCATGGCTCAGGTGATGATCGACATAGCTTATTGGTAAAGAAAATAATCGTTCCTTAATATATTTTTTTACGTTGTTTTCTTTCCAATTCCATCCTTGCCCTGCTTCAAGTTGTCTTAGAGTTTTGACAAAAGGACGTTCGTACCATACTATACGGTCTGGAGTCATTCCTCTAGTATGAAGATAATAATTTAATTCTGAAGTTAAATGAGCATCGTTTTTAATTCCTGACCAGCGTTCAGTTTCAGATGCAAATACAAGCTGGTCGTTAGAGAATACCGCAACTGCGGCATTATGGCTGTTAGCTGATATTCCCCAAGTAATCATTTGTATATATAAGGATCCATTTGACGCAGTTTTTTAATCTGCTGTCTACGTTTGTACCATCTATATGGTGCTGTTAATAATTCAAGCAGTTTCTTCATATTTTTTTCTTAACCAGTCATAATCATTTATCTTTAGAAGCTCTTCTGGATTATCTTTATTGAGTGTTCCCCAAAATGTTCCTGCTATTGCTCCTGCTATACTTACGGGTGTTCCAACAGTACGCCAAACATTTAATCTGTGGTCTGTTTCTTCGTTTACTTGCCCGTCAATAACCTTGCTGGCTAATTTACAGCACTCACGAAATGCACTACGCCATGTGGTAAAATCGTCTGTATTAAATGCTGTGATGTTACTGACTTCGGGCATAGCTTTAAATTTTGTGCTAATACTAGTAGTCATATCAGGTTTACTAGTGTCCATGTTGATTGTTAATTTCTTAGGCAATAGTTTGACACCGCCGTAGCCATACTCTAAATCATTAATAGGATTTTTACTTCGCCACACATGAACAACATCGTAGTCCCATTTGGGTGCTTGGTAGTTAAAATTAAAACTGTCTAATACGTCAGCATCTCCGTCGACTACCCAAAACATTTCAGTAAAGGATCTCTTGGCCGCGGCAATGTGTGCATTGTGTATGCCCTTGATATCTTTGACTCTTTTAATCAAAGGAAATCTTTGTTTGAGTTTTGCAAAGTTTTCTTCAGCATTAGGTTCTCCGTAGCTGATAAAAATTATATCATACATTGAAATAACCTTTGTAATGTTGTTCTAAATCTATCATTGCTTGATGTTTCTTCATAGTTGTCAAATTATTATAGTTGTGTTCTAAGATAGGTTTAATTGATTCTACCCATGCGGTCTTATCTTGGATAGCTTTTAATTTGTGTAGACTATTAATGATAGCATCTAATCTCTGCTCAGTAGGTAAACTATCATAACTTTCATCAATAAATCCGTCAAATGTTTTATAACCTAGATTGTGCAATCTTTGTAAACTGCCTCTTCCTCCTAGTATTATAAATGGTTGCAGACACGCAATTGGTTTAAAAATCTTTTCACTGCAAAATGTAGACTGTTCTTCGTCGGCAAATTGTGGTTCTGTTACAATACTCACCCAAGTTCTAGCATACACATCTGGACGAACACGACCTATGTAAACAGGATCTGGTTCTACATTATTAGGTATGCCATCTATGAGCATGGGTAATAGTTTACGTCCTTCGTCTAATAGTTCTTGATTGGGCCAACCATTTAACAATGGAACGTGGGGACCGTAATCATTCATGCTGACAAGACCGTCTTCCAAAAGACCTGCTTGAAGTAGTTTTAAGAATAACCAACTTCTATGATGTCTAGGTCTTTTATTCAAGCAATCGTACAGTTTAATCTTAGTTGTAGTATCAATAACAGGCTTGCTATGACTACGAGCATACCACATAAGATCTGGTTCAAAGTGTTCAAACACAATAACTTTTATAGGAGTTACATTGTGTGTTTGTAGATATGTAGAATAATTTGCAGGTGCTTGAGCATTACCCGTTACATAAATTATAGCTTGCGGATTGACGTTATGATGTTCACAGTCCCTGTGAAACCAATCCCACAACCATGCTGTTTGATAACCTTCTAGTGATTGATCGATACATAGCATAGCACGGCCTTGTTGTAGATCGAGTAAATTTTGTTTGGGCAACTTGCCAATAACGCTATCTCTAGCCCAATCAGTAGGATGATGGTTTACTCCTGTGCCAATAATGTAGTGATCAGCTACTCCTTTAATAACATCAATACGATTGTCTCGATTAAAATGATTGATTAATCTATCTAGCAACGGAGGAGTAGTAAATCGTCTAATTCCAGAGCCCGCACGATCTGTACAGTCAATAAAGTTCTCTCTGGTGTCTAGATTTTCAAACGCTACACGCACGATAAAACTCCGCTAGGTGTGGAAACGTTGTAACAAAGTTGGTGCCTCTACGCTTGTCGTATTCAGTAAACCATGCATAGAAGTCTTTGCGTCCTTCTTTTAATTTTGCTTCCGGGTAATGAGTAGTTTCCATATAATCAACTACTCGTCTAAACTTTTCATATTCTAATTCGCTGAACTTTCCTCTAGTAAGCCTAGACATATGATTCTTAATAAACTCTAGGCTCTTGTACATATAAGGCATGAACTCGTCTTTTGGTAATATGTTCATGTCATATTGAAGAGGCTCTTTGAGATAGGGCGTGTCAAAGCGAATACGCTGATACTGTGTTTGAAATATCTTGTTGTATTTTTTGCGCCACTCTAATATCTTTTCTAGCAAGCTGGTAAAGTTTGTAACTGCTAGAACGTTAAATGTAATCATAAACGTTATAGGCAGATTAGTTTTAGTTAGGTAGATGTCCAAGTTTTGTTCCCAGACTGTGAGATCTAATCCTGTGCGAGCATACTCTGCAGGCTTACCCCAAGTGTCTATGCTAGTAAACAACTTAAACTTTTTAATTTTACCTTCAGACAATAGTTTGTTCACTTTTTCTGTTAGGCGCTCTACCAGAATAGGTTTAACACCTAAATTACTGTTAATGTTTAATTCTAAATTAGGTTTTGGATCTTTATCTAAACTATCTAACAATCTCCATGTGCTAGACTGTAATAATGGCTCACCGCCTGTAACACGCAGAGTGTTTAGCGTTTTGCTAACTTCTGGCCACCACTTCCACCATGCCTCAACATAGGGATTGTTTTCTTCTTCGAATATATTAAAGTAGTCAATATCATTACGATGATTTTTTACCATGGTGTATGGGCCAAAGTCTTTGATTTCTTTGTAGTATGCAGAACTAAACTTTGGATGACAATAGCCGCATTTGAAGTTGCATTCATTGCCAAAGCTCACTTCTATATACTCTGGATTAACTGGCTTGTATGGATCTGCTACAATATCAGCAAGTCGTTGTTCGTTGTAGATGCTAGAACTCTTTTCGTGTCTGTCGCTGATATAATCATCGCCCATTGATTCTATATTCCAACAATATTGACAGCCTAGCGGCTTTTCGCCGTTGATCATTTGCCTACGTTCTTGTATCTTGTGCTGTGTGTTATGCAACGAACTAGGATTGTGTGCTAACTCTAATAATTGTATAGTATGCGGACGTGGGTGATAGCAACTATGTGTCTGTCCTGATTGTAGGTAAATGGTTGTGTGATGCCACTTAGCCAAACAAAACGTAGGACTAACTTCGTTGATGATAGGGATTATGCGCTTGATGCGATCAACGTCAGACACGATGTAACCTATAAAATTCGTCAAAGGTGTTAACTACATACTCGCTTGTTTGAGCATCTAACACAGGGACTTGTAGGAAATCTTTTGCACCTTGTTTAAATTGTTCAATTAGTTCTGCAGGATCTGTACCAGCACGTTCTTTAAACATGTTAGTGAGTATGTCAAAATCTCGAACGTCTTTGATGTCCCAATCAGTGCAAGCGGTACGATACACACCTTCCCATGCTCCAGCAATGGCCCAAGCACCTTGTTGGACATGTAATCCTACACTTAACCAAATTTTTAGTCTATGTAAGTTTTCCCACCAGATAGCTTCCTTAGCAGGAATACCCTGTTTAGGACGAATGCCTCTGTTAAGACACATTTTAACGCCTTCGCGGAATCCTGCTCTCCATGCTTGTAAAGGTGTTTGGTTTATAATAGTTTCGCTGTAGGATACAGTGAGTGGATAGTAGCCAGCTTCCCAACAAAAGTCTACTTGACCTTTGTCTTCTTCTGCGGCTTCATGTGTCTTCATGTTAAGTACAAAGTCTTTGCGCCACACTTTAAGACTGCCGTTACCGTAGCGTAGTCCATTAATTGTATTACGACCGGGCCAGTTGAATGCTTGTGCGTTTGGATATTTGTCTAGATCTAATTCTAAATCCCAAAATTTAGGATTAACAATGTTGTCTGCATCGACGGTGACAAACCAATCTGTGTTGCTTAGGTTAGCCGCGGCCTTGTGGCAAGCGTCGCTGCCTTTGACTCCGTGTACTCTTTCTGCCCACGGAGCATCTTGCAATAACTTTGCATAATTTATTTCTGCGTTAGGTTCATCGTACGAAATAAAAACACAATCAAGTTCACTGATTTTTAGCAACGACATACACTGAAATTTCCTTTGGCCCGTTGTAGGGTAACTCTAAAACTCCTGCACCGATAAATGGTTCAAGAGTAACTTTGTAACTTTTATAAATTACGTTTGGATCGCCCCTTTGTGTAACATATAGATTATACACTTTATCTTTAACCAAAGTCAATCTGTCTATGTTTTCTTGATTGGTAATTTCGTCGAAGTAATTTTTATCATAAATCAATACCAGTTTATCATCAGTTACTTCTGTAACTATCTTGGCATTGGCTATGAAATTTTCAAAACTTCTTAGAGACCTTACCACTTCATCTTCGGTGTTTAGAACGATTTGACTTTCAAATATTTCTCTCCTACGAAACCCTGTTATTTGATTATTAACAACTAGCGGGTAGTATTCTGATATGTTTTTTGTAAGATCAAAGAACGGTTCAACTAATTTAAAATCGTCAATGGGAAGAATAGAATAACCTTCTAGAGGCTCAGAGTCAAAACCGATACTGTAGATTGATAGCGTATCTGATTTGAATTTTACAAAGCGTCTTTGAATTTGTTCCATACGGTCATCTCTAATTTGTTGATAAAGTTGTCAGTGATTAGATCTTTTTTAGTATAATGTAAAATGTCTGTTTGACTATAAGGACCTATTTTAATTTTTAAATCATCGGTATAATAAAAAGCAATCTGCTCAGTCCAATCATAGTCAGTTGATCCAAACCCTTGACTGCGACCTTTCATATGTGTAAAACGAGGAAACGGTAATGTGGGGTTACTGATGTCTTCAACAATGTCTAACATCTTTGCGGTAAGAGCACAAGCTTCATCAGTTGGGATGTTTTCAAACTTATAGTCAACCAGTTGTTCTTTCCATAGTTCTGGATAATCTGTAATCGCTTCTAGTACACGAAAAAATTTTGTTGTTTCTCTACTTTGCTTAAAATACAACCATCCGCTGTAAAAATCTGGTAGTTTATTTTGATCAAACACATAGCGATAAACTCGGCTGGTCATTGTTTCATTTCTAAATGTCATTGGTCTAGTGCAAACGTACAGATCGTGCTTTTGCATGTGAAGCCACCAATGGCTTACATCATTTAGAAAAAGTAAATCGCTATCTAAAAATACTGTTTCTTTATAAGGAGTATATTCATACACTCTGCTTCGACAACTCATGCCCTTAGGACCTTCGTATTTGACTACATGATCAAATATCCACGATAATTTAAAATTTTGAACTACCTGTGGCTGTGTGGTTGCAATAGAAACTTTATTAAACTCTTCTGGTTGTGTTAGTTTAATAGTTAATGCAGTCGCATAGGCAAGTTTAAGATAATCTGTATCCTGTGTAGGATTAGCAATCATAACATAACCTTTGGGGAGTTCTTTTTCAATCATTGACTAACTCCTCTAGGATATTAAGATTTTCTAAAAGCTCATACTTATTCATGTAATGAATATCCTGATCTTTTGTTCTAACTAACACAGTTTCATCCATTAAGAAAGTAAAAGTTTTATTTTTTAATTGTACTAATTTGTCTTTGTCGGTAAACAATACAGGTGCTGGTATTAGATTGTAAAATTTTTCTATGCCAAATCCGCTTAGAATGTGGCAGGCAACACTAAACGCATAGTCGTTCCTAAATCTTCTTACATCAAATTTATATAAAGATCCGTAGTATTCCCAATTCTCCCGAATATGATCAACAAGATCAAATAGAGCCTTTACTTCTGGACTTTTACTAAAAATAATATTAGTTGCCCATAGCATAGGAACACTTGCTGGATTTAATAATTCGTTGTTTTTGTCTCTTTGTAAAAAATCATTCATACCTTCGCAGATCATAAAAGGTCTGTTTGAATCTAGATATGTTTTTAGATTATTACTTAGAACTAGAAAATCGCTGTCAATTACCAACGTGCGATCGTAAGGTGTTGTATCGTATGCGTGGCTTCGATTTATATTTTTAAATGAAATTGTTTGGCCGCCAAGTACTCTGGTGTTGTTTGATTCTACACTATTAATCTTAATAGAATCAAATATTGTTTGATCAATGTTCATTAAAGTATCAGAGTCGGTGATTAGAGTAACAGGAATGCCTAAATTTTTCTTAACAAGTTTTGCGGCCAACATAGCTTGAGGGCCGTACGCAATATCGCCATCATAGGCAAAAATTAAACAACCTGTTGTCATAGATCCACCAGTTTAGCCGCGGTTCTTTTTTGTTTAATTTGTGCGTAGTCTGTTATGTACTTGTTTGTGACTTCGAAAT
>JACCDO010625008.1_pt1 | contig 38833 bp, 24 predicted proteins | sample 7446101 | NCBI WGS metagenome assembly JACCDO01 (sample SAMN15323440, study PRJNA562643) | freshwater metagenome | isolation source: river surface water | place: USA:Blue River Watershed | collected 2017-08-16 | reverse complement strand
TTATGTAAAGATTTCCAGTGAAATCGCCAGCAATATTAACTGATTCTGAGATAAATTGCTTGAAAGATTTCATATCATTCCTCTTCTTGATCTCCTTGTCCTTGATCAAACATACTCATTGCTACTGCAGGACGAACTTCATCAATCTTTTCTGATGCTTTTGCAAACAGAAGATCTTTAATCTTATCACTAATATTTGATGCAGACTCGTCAGAAGCAATCATATCCAGTAAATCATCCATTGTTATAAACTAAATTAAGAGTCGTTGTTATTTATATCTCACCGCCCTTGGGCATTTCTACTGCCCTTGCATTTACTTCAGTTGCTTTCGCTTGAGCACCAAGATCTGGTTCCATTACTGGTTGACCGAGATCCATTTGTGAGGTTTGATCCAACGGCATACCTGTCATAGGATCTACTGGTGCATTTGGATCAGGAATAATTCCATCTTTAATTTCTTTTTTCATAATTTTATCCTGCTCAATAATTTCTTCATCAGTTTGACGAAGAATTTTTCTTCTCAGATAATCCTGAGAAAAATACTTTCCAACATAAGGTTCTGCAATCTGAACCATATTTAATCTTTCATTAAGAAGTTCGGCATCTTTAAGTTCGGCAAAGTGGTTGTCATATAAGAAATCATATTGAATATGTTCCTCCATCACTGCCCAATCTTCTGGGGTAATGATATTTTTGAGAATCAGTTGAGTTCTCAACATATCATGGAACATATATGAAAATCTTTTTCTTAGACGAGCAACAAACTTACTAAACTTTACTTCATCTCTAAGAATTTCAGATGAACGACCAAGATTAAAACCACCTTCTCCATCCATTCTTGATGGTGGAACATTTAGTGAGCGATAAAGTTTTTTCTTGAAGTATTCAATATCTGTAATCTCTCCTAGATTTTGACCACCCGGAAGAGTTGAAATTTCAGTTCCTCTACCACCCTCTCTTCTTGGAAGCCAGAAATCCTCAAGCATTGCCATAAATTTCTTGTCATCACGAATCTCTCCAGTGTTTGCATCATAAACAAGTTTGTTACGGTAACGCATCATAACATCACGGAGATATTGTTCTGCCTTTACTTTTGGAAGATTGCCGACATCAATATAAAAAATACGACGTTCTGGCGCACGAGATAATCTATAAATTACGAGTGAATCTTCAATCATTCTAAGTTGATTGAGAGATTTAATTGCTTTGTGAAGATAAGAAAGAGTTGACCCTTTATTTCTGTCTACAAGACCCGATGTGCAATATGTAATAGAATCTTTAGACATTTTAATTCCAGCAGTTCCACCGAGAGATGATGGATTGCTTGCAGGATATGTCATTTTTGGATTATATATGAAATATTCCTCAATTTGAGGAAACTCAAAGTCCATTGGATTATCTGTATTGATATTAGCTAATCTATATTTGTCTTTATCACTTTTCTTTTGCTGCCTCACATATCTCATTTTCATCGGATCTATATAACGAAGTTCTTGAATTCCTTCGTGTGGATTTTTGAAATCGATCATTTTATGGTAATATAACCTACCATCTACATACCAATTTCTATAGATCTCATGAGACTTTTTATCAAAATCTAAAAGTGAAAGAATATATTTAAACTCTTGTCTGATTTTCTTTTTGATGCCATCACTTGCATTGAGATTAGAAAGTTCAATTTCTACGGGAGAATCATTCGTATCAGAAACAATTGCTTCATTTACAATATCTTCAATGGCACTATCACATTCTGGATGAAGTGCCATTTCACGATATCGTTTGATTAGATCAAACTCAGTTCTATATACTCCTTCAATATCTACATATGAACCAAAAAAACCACTACTCAAATAATGGTCAGTGCTGTCCTCATTATTTGGAGGAACAGGACTGACCACATTTGGAGATAGTGGTTCATTGTCTTCAATAGAAAAACCAAACAATCTTGCCATAATTTATTTTATCGTTTATCTTTAGTCTATTTATTATGCTTCTTCAGTGCTAGGTGTCCAGTATTGAACCTGGAACTCGACAGTAAACTCTTCAATAGTATCTGACGAATCATAAGACAGATCAATTGCAGCAATATTTGTTGGGAAAATATCGTAGAATTTGTAGGTTGCGGCAACTTCAAGACCAGAACCTGTTGGAATGTCCTTTCCTATGTCACTTCTACCTCTTCTAAATTGCTTAACAAAAGCATTGCACATATAGTCTGAAGGGTTGGTAAAACCACTTCCATCGCCATATTGTCCAATTGACTGCATCCACTCTTCCATTGCATCTCTAATGAGAAAATCTTGATCATTAATAATCGTGATTGTCCAAGTATCAAATGTGCGGTCTCCAGCAACTTTAAAAATTCTTCCCCTAAAAGGAACATCAATCGATGCAATATTGGAAGCGGGAAGTGCTGCTGCTTTACACAACATTTTAAAAGTTGGTGTATTAATACTCTGAGTTCTTATTGCTGCAGGTGGAGCAGGAATTGTTACCTCAAATAGATTGGGGCGGGCACCGCCCCCAATAAGTGCTGATTTAAAATCCTGAATTGAGTTTGCCATTTTTTAAGTTCCTCCTTGTTGTTGTTTTATTTTAAAATCAAACAGTACCAGCAACTTCTTCAAAACTTACACCCGTTCTGGTAGCAACGAATGTGAGAGTTACATAGTTAATGGATTTGGCAGGTTTTAGATAAATGTCAGCTCTAAATTCATTATTATCAATAACATCGGGAGTATTGTTTGATGCATCACAGACTACCAAGAATCCATAAAGTCCACGTTTTGCTTGAACATCACGGAGGTATGGTTCAACAATGTTTCTAAAGTTTGCTCTTGTAATCTCATCATTCAGTTCAAAAAGTTGTGCCTGAGCACTTCTCTGGAGTGCTTGTTCAACAGTGAGGAACAAACGACGAACGTTAATTCTATCAAATGCGGATGCATATCCAAGAGCAGTTTTATCTCCAAATAGAAGAATTCCAACACCTGGTTGATTAACAATAGAGTTAATTCTCAGAGGATAAAGTTGATCTCTTTGTGCCTTATTTGGATTATATGCAAGTTTAATTGCATTATTAAGAATTCCTCTTTGTTGTCCTGCAGGGGAGAACCAAGGATATGCGACAATATTTGTTCTTGTCATCAGTCCTGCAACGTCTGCATTGCATGGAATATATCTAAATTTATTGTTAAATCTATCATAGGTATACTTATAACCACTATCAAATACGGCATAAGATGAAGATGAAAGTGGTGAGAAGAACTCAATAATATTATTTGTTTGTGTACTCGTATTAGTTACATCTACAACATCAGCACGATGTGGAGAAACTACCGCGACACAATCTTTTCTTGATTCTGCGAGAGAGATCAAGAAATTTGCCTTTGCTTGAGAATCCGACTTATTTCCAAGACTAGGACCATTAATTAAAAAGTCAACTTGAATTTCATCTTTATTCAAGAAGAGTTCATAAGAAGTAATTAAATCGCCAAGTGTTGCAGTCATTCCACCAGAGGCGGAGTAATCTACACCACCCGTTAAATTATAAGTTGAATTTCCAATTACGTTGTATGTAACTCCTTGTGCTTCTTGATTCCATAATCCAGCAGCAGTGGTAATTCCAGCAAATGAAGAACTAAAACCAGATGCTGACACAAATCCATCGGAACCATCGGAAGGGTTATCTCCAGCATAAACATATGCAGAATTTAAAGCAAGATAATCTTTCCAGAATACCTTTTGTGGAGAATTTTCTGCAGAGATAGCATCAGATGCTTTGGAAAGGAATAAATGCTTTTCGAGAAGATTTCCTTGAATTCCAGTTACTGATCCCAGATCATCTACAATAACAACATGAAGACCATCATTCTTACCTTGTCTGGAAAGTGAATAATTACTTGAGATTGGTTTTGGTGCAATTGATTTCCAATAAACAAGAGAATTTGTCAATCCAAGAGTTTGTTGATCATACCAATCAAGAACACTATCCTCAGATGCACCGAGAGTTGAAGTTGTAACTCCAGCACCAGAAGAATTAATAACAGATACTGTATTTCCTGGTCTAAATGAATTTGCTTGATTTCTTTGCGAATAAGTGGTTGCTGTCTCAATTCCTGCAGTTGTAACTCTAGAAACAATTTTTACATCAATAGTAGATGCACCAATTCCGGTTACAATTCCCTTTAGATAACCGGTAAAAGTAGCAGTTGTTCCTGATCCTGCAATTACTTGATTGGTTAATGGAGTGGTTACACCCATTCCAACAGTAACTCCAGATGTAGAAGCAATTGAGAGGATTTGATCTGCCTTATCGTCAATAAGGCAGACTTTTAAATTATTTGCCCAAGATCCTGGATTTTTTGCAGCAAATCCCCAAGTAACAGTATCATCTGAATAATTGGCATTATAATCATCAAAGTTTTTAATCTTTAAAGAAGAAGTGCTTACACCAGATCTTGTTGAATTGGAGTTATTTAAAGTAGATCCACTAGTTCTTACAACTTTAAGAATGCCGCCATAAGAAAGATATGAAGATGCACTCATCCAGTATTCATACTGTGCATCTGTTGAAAGTGGTTTTCCAAACGTATTAATTAACTGCTGTTCGGTTGTAATGTCAATTGCCTCATCGACAGGACCAATTGCAAAAGGACCAGCAATTGCTCCAATATTATCTAATACATTATCAGCTCTTCCTACAGTTAGATCAACTTCTCTGACGAGTACGCCTGGAGATAATTGAGGAGTCGCCATGTTTTTCTCCGTAAAGTCTCAGTTTATCTAAAAAATATTTATTAAAAAGATACTTTACGCGGGGGAAATGTGGCGTGAATGTCTACCAATCAGGATATTCCCAGTTTGATAGTGCCTCTTGCTTTCTCTTCGCTCCTGTAATTCTTTTAACAGTACATTCCTTACATTCGTAAGAATATGAAGATGCTACGGGACCTCTATCTTTTCTAGTTCTATAAAAACTATCTATTAAATTTTTCAATTCACCACAAACCCTACATTTTCTATCAACTAGTAGTAAATGCCCCAAATTAATTTGTTTATCTAAATCCATTACATATATTCCCACATATATGCACGATCACCATATTCATCAACAAACCATCTATCTCCATCATCATCAACAAAACTGGTATCATCTAATCCATCGGAAATAAATCCAAATGGAGCCATGTCTTGCTCAATTTGATTTTTTTGCTCCTCATAAAGACGTTTTCTTACATCTTGATCAGTAAGTTCTTTAAAATAATCCTGAGCAACTAACCAAGCATAAATGACCAAACACATTGCAAGGTCATCATTACAACCTTCTTCCGCCTCAAAAGAATTATGTTTTTGAATAAACGTTGTTAATTCACTAATGATTTCATAATCGTTTAAAAATAATTTATTCTCCTCAATCATAGTTTTGAGGTTGAGACATCCAACTTTTTTAACTGTCTTGGACATCTTTACTCCAAGTTGAGTTTTCTTTCCAGAAAATCCTTGACCAACTATTTGCCCCGCCCGACCTCTCATTGAACACATGAGGAGGTTATTATACTCAAGATCGTATTGTAAAATGCTTGCTACTTGATCTCCAACATCATTTACTTCACATAGAATATATGAATTATTATATGCGGTTGCCGTTTCGTGTATTACGCTAGGAAATAGCATTGGTTTAATTTCGTTATTCCTATATTTTGCAACAACTTTATGTGGAAATTGTGTAATGTCTACTACGGTAAATGCAGAATAATCGTTTCCAACGCCTCTAGCAACGTCTACAGTGACTAGATAATCGTGATTCTCTTGAGGATCCTCATAAACATCTAGACCCGCACTACGGGTCTTAGGGTGATCATATACGAGTGATCTAAGTTTTGATGGTGCTATTAAAGTATCAACAGATCCTAAAAATTCACATTCAAACTCAACTTTAAATTGTTGTTCTGAAGTGTTTGCAATTGTTTGTTTCTTCCATTCCTCATCCCTTCCTGGAACTTCAGACCAATGAACATCGGTAAATACATATTCATTTTTACCCTTTTCTGCATCGTGCCACATTCGGTAGAAATGATTCATACCGTGTGGAGTAGAAACTATAATAACTTTAGTATTTTTACCTGATGTAATTGTTGGATAAACGGATGCGAAAAAGGAATCTGCAATATGATTTGGAACGAATGCAAATTCGTCCAAAAATAGAATATTAAATGACATCCCTCGAACAGCGGATGCGGATGTTGATGCTGCTAAGATCTTGGAACCATTCTCTAATTCAAGAGAACCTTTGTTCCATGATACAATACCTTGTTGCATCCACTTCGGAAGATTTTCATAAGCAGTCTGCAATCTATCCAGAAGTTCTCTAGCAGTTGCTGCTTTGTTTGCAAGAATGCCAATATTTACGTTATCATTAAAGACTGCATAATGAAGCAAAAAAGAAACCACAGTTGTAGACTTACCAGTCTGTCGTGGCATCTTACAAATATTAAATCTGTGTTTATGGAAATTATTAATTAATTTTTCTTGAAAATGATATGGTTTAAAGGTTTGAAGACCATGATCCAAGGTTACAATTTTTACATAATTATTAGCAAAATAAACAGGATCATCTTGACATTTAACAAACTCAAGAATTTGCTCTTGAGTAAATTCAATTGGCGTATTTGCCTTTTTAAGTAAAGGATTGCCTAAGTAAACATCATTTGACATAATAAAACCTTGAGTTGTTAATTACAATTCCAGCGACGAAGTGCTTTGTTAATGTTGCTATCTGGATCTCTTGAAGTCTTCGCTGAGGTAAGTTTTGATTTCATACCTTTCATACGGCGGCAAAAGGATTTCCGACGAGACGCTCTTTTTCCTGTTGGATTTTTTTCAGTTACTGCAGTTTGAAGTTTTGAACCTGGATTTTCGCGGCGATATGCATTAACTGCCTTTTGACTTAATCCAGCAGTTTTATCTTGGCGATTTACTTTTTGCCAGTCTTCACTAATTTCAACTTCCTCTCCCATTGGTTTTACGTAGTTTTTATTAGGTCCTGGTTTTGCTGGACTTCCACCTTGAGGTCCAAATGCTTGAATTAAAGGTTGTCCGGGTTGAAGTTCAGAAACCGAGTGGTGAACTACAATAGATCCTGGATAAACTTTTTGAAGTTCATCATTAATTTCTTTACGAGTTGGAAGTTTTACTTGAGGAAAAAACATTCTAAGAGAGTAATATTTTCCTCTCCAAGAAAGAGTAACTCCAATAATATTTCCAATTTGTGCCTGAAGACGTGCTGCTTCTTCCACTTGCGACTTAAATCCTTTAATTGGTTCGGGTTTAATTAAGTCCACAATCTCCACAAAAGTATTTCCATTTGCATCTTCAATTGTAACTTCCTCTTCTTTCACACAGCGATTATATTTTTTACCAAAAAGAGTTTGAGTTCCTTTCTTTTTATAACCAGGCCAGCATTTCATTTCATCCATTATTTTATCAACCATTTTTTGCTCTTCCATCTCACCACTCATAACATAATCTGCTGCAGTGTCAATATAATCTGCAGCTTTTGTAATCTTCGATTGTACCCATGCTTCAATATTGCCTTCTCCCTTACCCACTTTTGCATTAAGTCTTTTTGCAGCGTTCATAATAGTTTGAAGTTCTGATCTTACCATTGAATATTCATGATCTTCAACTGATACTTTATCCCAAGTTTTTTCGCCATATGCGCATTGAGATCTAGTTTCTCTTTTATCGCAAAGTGGGCAATATCTTTCTTCCTCTTTCATAGTTTCTTCTGATTTAGTTCCCCAGTTTGCAGCACCAACTTTACGGCATTTGACAAGTGCTCCAGACGCATATGCACTAGGCCAAACATCATATCTAGACTTTACTTTATGATAACAAGCATCTTTTTTACCACTGCCTTTGCCTGGTTTGTCTTTTACTTCTTGCAGGTTCATTTCTTCAGTTCTTACGTTAGTTGGTTTTGCTCCACCAGTTTTTTGTGGTTGGTTGGGATCTTGTCTGTTTTTTCTTGCTCTTGCTCTTTCTTCTTCTTCTGGGGAGAGATTTGCTGACATTTTAGAACTACCACACTTTGGCGTAGAAGTTTGTCCAGGTTGTCTAGCACATGGTTTTCCTGCCCACTTTCCACCTAATTGAACCCATCCTCTTTTACCATCAGAAGACTTTGATTTATTGAACCAATCATGGAGACCCTGATCCCCGGATTTAGTTTCTTCTTTCACATCCTTAAACTTTTTATGATGCTTTTTGGCATCCGCTTCCATTTTTTTCAAACGAGTATAATAATCAGGAATTTCATCTAAATGCTGAAGAGCAATATCTCTAGCTAGATCATGATCTTTAGTGTGCTCATGCTCAATAGGTTCTCCCATATCAAGTTGCTTTTGTATAAAAGAAACATCAAGACGATGTTTCTTTGCAATTTGCTCAACTGTTTTATGAGATTTGAATTTATTCATTAATATACAAAAACCTGTATTTATTTATTGCTCATCACTACTTTGAGATTGTTGTTTTAGCAATTTTGCAAGTTCAGCAGTAGATCCTACAAAAAGAGCATTATTTACCGTTGTAGGTCCTTTTTGTTTTTCCTCTTCAACGTCTTTTTTGATTTTATGCAATGCCATAAGTTTTTCGGCAATTTCACTTGTATTTTTAATGAGTTGTCCTGCAACTTCGTATGCTCTGGGCATTTCACTTTCTTGTGCTAACTCAAGAATTCCATTAATTGCCTCTTGCCCCTTTTCTACAAGTGAATATAAATTTCCTCTAGCATATTCATAATCTTTTTTAATATCATCTGCTGTTGATGAGTAATTTTCTATTTTTTCTTCAACTTTTTGGGATTCAACGGGAACAATATCACCATCTACATTAAAAGTATCATTGAGTTTATCAAACTTTTTAGTCATTTTCATTTTTTATTAAAAAGTTGTACCACTAAATCCAAAATCATCACCTTCTTCAACTAATGCATTATCTGCAGCAGTAATAGACTTGATAGCAGATCCTGCCAAGTGAGGTGTTATAGATGTGTTATCCATACCTCTTTGGACAGTAATGGTGTTTCCATTCTTTTCTTTTACAAGTAACTCCTCACCTTCCAAATCAATATATGCATTTACGGATATTGAACTTGCGTCATTCACTTCTATTAAGGTAGCATCGGTTGATATATCTTTTGATATGTTTGTTAATATCGTTCCAGTATAATTTTTAATTGCTCTAGGTTCAACAGAATAAACAATTTCCCTTGAAGGAGTACCAGTAACATCTCCTGCAACGTAACTGATAGTAGTCTTCTTGATAATATCTTTTGTTGCAGAAGGAACGGGACCAAATAGATATGTTTTAGCAGTAAATCTTAAAGTATAAATTAAAACTCTTCTTGTAGTAAAGTCTCCTTCATAATCATCCTGCATTGTTATATTTTCAAGAACAACAGGAACGTCCCTTTTTTCGTTGATTTCATCAACCAATTCTACAGTCATTGTATATGCTGGTTGGAAGTATGGTAAAATTTGTTCTACAATTTGTAAAGCATCGTCATTCAATTTTGACATAATACTTAATTCAAACTGCATATTATATGGAACTGGTAAATAAACTTTTTTTATCTCTTTACTATCATTTACTGATTTGGCAGTAAAAGTTTGAGTTGTTGTTGCCTTTCTAGTTGAGTCATACGTTAAACCAGTAAATTCAAATGACATTCTTGGCAATGTAATTTGAATTGGTTTATTTAAATCTGGTGATTGGTTAATTCTCGCTAAAAACTTTTGAGTTGGACCATAAGCAAGAGGAACCTTAATTACACTTACAACTTCATCAGAGTTGTTTTTATGTTTAATTGTAATATTATTAAATAAAGAACCAAAGGCAATTACAGTTCTTCTTAAAATTTCGTGATAATAATATTCAAACATACAATTTAACTTATACTACTGCTGTTTTATAATTAATAATTATTATTTAGACAAAATGTTCTATGGCATACCAAATGGATTACTTTCACTAAAATCTATAATTTTATCCGCTTCTTCTTCAATCTCTTCATTAGCAGTATATCCATCTCTTACTGCATAAACATCCACAAACTTTAAGTAATGAGAAGCACTTGATGCAGTTCCAACAATATTTTCTCCCGGAATAAAGGATCCAGTTACTTTAGAAACTTGGAGAACATTAGTAATAGAATTCCAAGACTTCACTACTCCAGTTACTCCGCTTTGAGAACCTGTTACTACCTCATTAAATATAAAGTTTCCTGAAGAATTTGATGGGGGATTTCCAATAGTGATAGTTGGCGTTTCCGTATATCCTAAACCTGCATTTGTAATCAAAATAGAGGTAATTGTGCCAGCAGCAGAAACTATAGCAGTTGCAGCTGCAGAAACTGAAGAAATTCCACTAAATGTAATTGATGGTGGGATCACATATCCAGATCCGGAATTTGTAACTGTAATAATTCCAACAATTCCATCACCTATGGTTGCAGTAGCAGTTGCACCATTACCACCTCCACCAATAAACCTTACTCCAGGTGCTACTGTATATCCATATCCAGCATTAGTAACTAATACTCTTTGAACGGACCTAGCCTGAGGGTTTGTATTATCGTTACAAACGACTATACCACCGATCATCTCCGCAGTAGCAGTTGCAGTTTTTCCTCCAGAAGGAGCGGAAGAAAATCCAACCGTTGGTGTGCTAGTATATCCACCCCCTCTATTGGTAACAGTTACAAATCTAACTCCACCATTTACAATGGATGTAATTGCAGTCGCAGTGACTCCAACACCTACCATGTTAAGATTAAAGAGATTGCCGACAGGAACTTGATTTTCGTCCGTAGAGTCTTCTCCACTTATATTATCATCAATTTCTTCAATTCCAGTATCAATAACTTCATCTTCATATCTAAAGAGTTCGCATCTTAATTCATATGTATATAATCCTTGCAATTGATAAAATGGTTTTTCGTGTTCAACATACTTTATTTCAAATAAACGATCTCCCAGAGGAAAATATACCAAATCCCCTTCTTTAGGTCTAGTTGATAATTTAATGTTAGATTGATCCTTAATTAATGGGGAAATATAATTTTTAAATCTCTCTCTAGAAATTATTAACGTAATTTCATTTAATGCTTGTATACCAAATTTAGATAAAATGGTTGGATTGTTCCCATATCCCTCATAAGTATCAACGTATGCCTCTATTGGATATGCGTTATCAAATTTAGATTCTATAACTTCTTTTATGACTGTCCTTTCTGTAATATATTTTCTAGGCAAATAATATACTTCAACGCCATACATTCTAAGCTGCTCATTTATAAGATCCTGAATGAGACCTTGTTCAGTTTTAGAACCTTGAAGAAAGAATGGATTAAGCATTGTACTATCCAATCATATCTAATGGTGGAAGTTCATAAGTATTAGACATTTTTTCCATTAAAATGTCAATTTCTCTTTGAGCATCATCATACATTTGTCTACCATTAAGTTCAACTCCACCGGGAAGTTTAACTCCCGTAAATTTCATCATATTTTGCCCCCATTGCCTCTTAATTAAGGCAGTTAAATATGGTTTTAAAAATGAGTCATTCCAAACTCTAGAATAATCATTTGGATCTAAAGTTGAATAACAGTCAATTATAAAATATTGATTTGTTGTGACTGATCCCCAATCTATATCCAAATATAAACGATCTTGTCTTTTATTAAATCTTATTTGCTTTTGGGTGTTTAATAAAAAGTCCAAATCTTCAAGATATGTTTTGACCATAGCATAACTTAAAAGTTCTGTCGTTCCCCAGTAGTAAATATCATTCAAAAATAATTGATATTTAACACTGAACATGTTATGTGTAATGGTATTAGTTCCATCAAATGTAAAAATTTTATTTACACCTATTACATTAGGTGGAACTTGCAAATAATTACTATTTTCTAAAAATGTAAAGGTTGTCGCTGTTCCAACTATATTTGTTGTTACATTTGTGCTTGCTATTCCTACCGAACTATTGCTATATGGCTTTGCCCTTCCCCTATCAATATCTTCTTGAGTTACTTTGTATTTATAAAAGGTTGGATATACTCCATCAAAATGCCTTTCTTGAAAAAATTGAACTGCATCATCTACTAAATCTTCAATTTGTTCATCGGCAACATTGATTTCTAAAACTGGAGCACCCAGTTTTCTCTTACAATAATCAATAAGTTCTTGTCTAGTAGATGGTTGTGCCATTAGAATTTAGATATAACTTCTTGTTGTTTAAGATAAAGTTTTATGTAGGACTTTGCATAATTACGTAAAATGTCAAAATCATCTATACTATCTATATCCCTAGCAAGTTTTTCGTATTCAAATAATTTATTTAAATTATCCAAAGTAATACTATTTGGATCCATTTATGATACCTCTTAACAAATCTTTGATTTCTGTTAAATCATTTTTAAGTTCATTTATATTAGACTCTAGATTATCAATTCTTTTAGTTTGATTTTCTTTTGATTTTTTTAATGAAATATACTGCTGATATTCTTGCATGTTTGTATTCAAAATTGCTTTTGTTGATTCATCTCTTATTAAATTTAAATGACCTTCTACTTTAGAATATCTCATATCATGCAAGTGCTATAACCCTAAGATCCTTTAATCTTGGTGGATATGCTTGATTTGTAGATGATCCTATTAATTTAATACTAAAATATCTAAAAGGTGATAAAGAATCTATAGTAAATTCATAATCTTTAAATACAATTTCATCACTAGAGAATCCAAGAATATCTGTTTTAGTTATGTTTTTATCTGAAGTTCCATCACTCAAAGAAATATTTTGCATTTGACCCAAATTATTTAAATTTGAAAATCCTGGAAATGGATAATAAACGGGGTCTTGTGATGGATCATTTTGAATTGCATAAAACGCTCTCAAATCGCTGAAAATATTGACATACGCTGAAACTAAGAGTTTAATTGAAGATGCTGGAACTTCCAATTCAATGCTATTGGTAGCATAAACAAATGCAGATGGATCTTGATCTAAACTATTCACTCTATTATCAGTAATATAATTTTGAATTGGACTATTAATTCTATTAGTAGTAAAAATCATTCCAACTCTATCTAAATCAACTATTGGTGAAATAAATTCATTAGTCGTTATTAATGACAAATTAACATTAAGAGATTTATTTCCGGGCAAGTCTGATAATCTTTCTTCTTCATTTATTCTAGAACACACTAATCTCGGAGATTCTAAGTAATTATTTCTATTTAAATCGATATCAATAAATCCTCTATCTTCAAATGAAGTCTCATTTCCATCCACACTTGTTCCAGAAACCGTTCTCATTTTGGCAGAAATACTTGTTCCATTTATAGATAAAGTTTGTATATTTGGTCTGAATATTTCATATTGAATGTTTTGTGTGGCATTTATAAAACTGCCGCCAGAAGATTTTGTTTGATTTGCATAAAGTTTAGGGAAATCTGTTCCTACGCTTCTATCAACTTGCCCCTGAGGAAGAGCATCTGTTTTTCCATCCTGTGATGTATCTATTTTTATGGTGTAATAATCTAAATCTATTGGATCAGAAACACTTGCATCTTGTAAAGTATGTGTAGTGTTAATTCTTCGCAGAGATATTCCATTTAATTCGTATTTGTAAACTAAAGTTCCTTGAGAATAACTGGATGCAAGAGTTTGATCAATTTCTCTAGTAATTCCCGTTAAGGTATTAGAAGTAACTCCTTCATAGGATAATAATTCGTTTCCTATTAAAATATATCCGGGATTTGTGCTACTAACTCCTACATTTTCAAAAGTTGAAAAATTAATAGTTTCATTTACTAAAATATCTTCCGTGGAAGTTTTGGAATAATCTGCAGAAATTTTTATTGGTTTTATATCTGAAATTGCATTCGTAATTCTTACGATATTTTCGCCGGCGTGCATTCCGTGATTTTTGTGATTTACTTTAACGTTTAAACCATCAGTTTCTGTTATTATGCTATCTGAAGGTATTACAACATTTCCACCAACAGAATAATTGAGATCTGTAGTTATTCCTGAACTATTGATATATCTTATAGTTTTTCCAATTCCAGATTCAAAATCACCTTGAACATTATCTATAATAAGTTCATTTATTCCGCTCAAATTTTGAACTGATAATTGTAAATTTCTTCCTAAAGATTGAGAACCAATCTGAGACGCTGTAAGAACATCACCAACAACATATCCAGTTCCACCATTACTAATGGTTGCCGCGACAGCAACACCATTAGTAATGGTAATATTTGCTGTAGCATTCCTTCCATTTCCAGTTATGCTGGTAAGAGCAACTCCAGTATAAACTTGTGATCCTAATGAAGGAGTGTACCCAACCCCAGGATTTATGATACTTAAAGGACCAAAAGATGTGCCTGCAGATCCAACATAATTTCCCGTCGCATTTGTTCCGACTTGGAGGATTGTATTTCCAAGAGTTAGTCCAGAATCTTGAACTGTAGTTCCCAAACCAACTCTAATTCTTTTAGAAGAAAACTCAAGAGAGTCTGGAAGTAATGTGGCAACTTGATTATTTCCAATCAATAATTCCGAATTATAAAAGTTTATATTTCCGGATCTTTGAGTAAAGTTAGCTCTGTAAAGAATGAACTTTAGATCTTCATATGGACTTTCATTCCATGTAATAGAATTTTGAGACTTGAATAAACCGCCAGAAAGTGGTTGTTTTGACACTAATGTTTGTCTAGATTCTGGACCAGAATTTAATGTTACGTCAACTTCTCCAAGTTTCGAAACCCAAACATTGTACTTATCTGAATTAGATAAAATTACAATAGAATGAAATTTTTGCCCTGTTAAATAAATTGGAGATTCGAAGGTTACCCTAGTTGGTATAGAAGCATTATCGGATATATTGACATTTTTTGGATCTAAAACTACTTCCCCAAAAGGATATATTTTATTTGTAGGAAGACCTAATTCAATTGGTCTAAGTTGAACTGTTACTGGAAAATTTTCATCCTTTGAAAAAAAGTATAAGTCAACAGATGTTACAAAAATTCCAGTCTCTACATCAACATAAAATGATTGTGCTAATGGATCTATAATGTTCATTTTTTATTATCTGTTGACTTTTACTTTACAATACACTATTTATTTACTTTAAGAATATCTATTTCTTGTTTCAATTCTTTGATAGCTTGAATCATAACAGGAATTAATTGGATATAATCTACAGAATAATATCCATCTTCTTCAAGAAAAACCATTTCTGGAAATTCTTTTTGTATTTCTTGTGCTAACACTCCATAAGAGCTGCCGCTTTTTCCAGTTAATTCTGTCATCTTTTCATTCCATTGGTAATATGTGCAATTAATTTTAGAAAGTTTATTTAAATAAAAATTCATAACATTAAAAATTTAAATTTGTCAGTTTACTTAATGCATTTTCAATAGGTTTAATATTTTGCTTTAATCTAATGTCACTTCGCCCAGATCGGACGAAATTGCTGGGCCGCGGTATTCCAGCTGGCGGCGGAGGTGGCGGCGGCGGTGGCGGTGGTGCCGGACGCGGCGGCGGCGGTGGTGGTGGCGGTGGTGGTGGTGGTGGAGGAGGAGGTGCTGCGAAAGCAACCCTGACACCTTGACTTTGAGCAGATTGTACACTACCATACAATCTAACCGCAGTGGCGTCTCCAACAAGAGCATTAGTATTACGCACCCAGTCTTGAACTGATGCTCGACTATATCCGGCAGCGTCTGCTCTATTTAATGCGCCATTACCAAGAACTGCAGAAGTTCCTCCACCATATGCTTGGGATTGAGTTCCACCAGCATTCTGATTAATTATTCCACTTGCTCCAGTAAGAACAGGTGCTCCTGCATATCCTGGAGCATATCCTTGATAGACTAATTCTGAGGATCCTCCTCCTCCACCACCACCACCGTATGATGGTGGAGGAGGAATAGTTCCAATGATAGTGCTGTTAACTACAACTGGATCTCCTGCTTCAGATGCAACTTTACTCTCTGAAGATGTTTGTGTTTCAACTCTAGAATTTCTAACAACAATAATATTTTCTTGAACGGTGTTAATCTTTCCATCAGAAAAATACTTTTCTTCAGCACTAGTAATTACTGATCCTATAATTTGAGAATTGATTGAACTACTTGTTATTCTGAAAAGTTTTGTTCCCGATTGAAACTTAGGATTAACATCAATATTGGAGTTTGGAATAAAGAAAGATCCTAAAAGTGTTCCGGAATTATCCGAAATTAATCTAACATTGCTAATAGTTGCTTCAGCACCACTGGTTTGCCCTCTTAACTTCATTCCTGGTGAAATATATCCACTAAATTGTCCTTGAAATTGACTTGCTAAACTATAGGTATCTACGTTTAAAATTGTCGAAGTTGAAGAATAAAGACTCGGAATTTGAAAATTTTGATTATATGGACTCGTGGTATATACGTCAGACGGATTGTCATAAGAACCATATTTATGATTTTGTTGTGCCACTCTGAATGTAATTTTAGGTAAAGAAGTATTCTGAGTATCAAATGACCCTATTATAGTTTCTCCGACCTGAAAAACACCACTAGTCATTGTTATTTCAATAAGTTTTGGAATTATAAATCTATTGACATCAACACCGTCAAAGAAAGAATATAATCTAGTGAATGGTTTCAATCTTTTGCCCGTAAATTCAATATTTCTTGATCTTAAATAAGGAACTACTTGAGAACTTAAAACTTGATCACCAAAAGAAGTATTATCGAATTGTTCCTTTAATACTTTTCTAGTTCCTTGTCTAGTTGATGTACCGGTTCTAGTTGTAGTTTCAAGTGTTTCCCTGACAATATTATATCCTTGAGTAACATCTCTTGTACTAGATGAAACAGAAGATCCCGTCCAAACAGTTTCCCAAGATCCCCAAGTTAAAGGGCCAAATCCAGTTTGAGCATCAAATCCTTGTGCTGTTAATTGTGTTTGAGTTTGAACATAATTTCCTTCAGCATTAATTGTTTTAGCTGCAAGTCTAACTTGGTCTACCCATACATCAGAAGAAGGATACAATTGAATTGTTCCACCATAATAATCGGAAACATATGGATTTACATTTACAACTCTGGAGGAAAATAGTTGATTGATAAAAGAAACCTCTTCATAATTCAAAGTAATTAATTGTCCCGTTCTCTTAACTCCAGTTCCGAGTAAATTATTATCTGTTCTTATATCTGCTAATGGATTTGCAGAAGTTCCTATACCAGATAAAGAGTTTGTTCCTAAAAGAAGATCTATAGATGTTGAGTAGTGTGTGGGTCTTAATTCTGAATTAATAATATCAATACTATTTTTAACAATTGTTGTTTTTTTCTGTGATAATGTAGTAGAAAAATCATCAACAAAAAATCCAGATTTAAATCTATTCAATCCATTGGCATCTGTAACTAAGAAGTTTGCTGTATCTATTTCTAATAAAGAAAGTGCTGTATAAAACTCAAGATTTTTAATCCTTTCTTCAAGTTTATTAATATCAGACATTCTATATCTTTTATGTTTTGTCAAGTTGATACTAACGTCATTAATGTTGCAGAGATAAGCGGGAAGTGATATTGTTGCTAATTCTAAAGCATCATCTATAGAAGAAGGTTCTTGAGGGATTTCTGAAGGAATTCCTGTATTTAATTGAAAAGTACCATTTTTAGTTAAGAAAATTTTATCAATTCTTGGGAGATAGAAAGAATAACTTAAAAGAATAGATTCGTCCGATGCAAGAACATTGGAAGCACTATTTCCGAAAGATGTAAAAGACCTTGAAAGAAATTCAAATGGAGATCTAGATCCTTCGGTTATACTAGGAGTGGAAACTCTAGGTCTAATATCAATAATATCCGAATTACTTATTCCATTTATAGACTTGATGTCGCAATAATCAAATTGTTCGTAAGAATTGACGCTAATTAAATCTCCATTATCTGATGAAGAAAAACTTGCCGATTCAAAAACTATTTTTAATTTTCTAGTTGGTTCTTTTGTGTTTACTTTTCTAATGATCTTGGATTGATCATAAATTGTTTCTTTTTGATTTGTATCTAAAATAAAAGAAGATGTGATATTATTATCACCAGAATCCAATAAAGAAATGAATCCGGTAATACCAGATTCTTTAAATGATATTTTTTCTCCCTCTATAAAACTATTTGAATTTAAATAATTAAATGATATTTTTAAATCATTAATTTTTTCGCTATAAATTCCAATTGCTTTACTTGTTTCACCAATAAATTCTTCACCAATAAGAAGATCGCCGGTTTTATTAGTAGGACCGGAAAGTTGAGTCAAAATAACAGAAGGTAAGTCCGGATTATTAGTACCACTAGATTCAAAAATTCCATATATTTTAGTTACATCTGGTTCAAGTAAACATATTTCTTCATCTTGAACTCTAGTTCCATATGGATAATTTCCATAGATGAGACCATCATTGAGAGTAGTTGTTCCTGTACCAGAAGTAGAATATTTAGATTTATTTACAATAATTGTTTTTATTTTATTTCTATTCTTAATTTTAGGTTTAACGTTAATTTTTCTAAGAGTTGCAATTAATTTTGCATTGCCATTTGAACCAAGTCCATTGATAGTTAGGGTTTGAGATCCATTTGTAAAAGAAAACTTATCAGCACTTAAAGATTCTGTTAAACCATCCTCTCGAATTAAAACATATCTTTCTTCGTCAAATGGCAAAAATGTTTCGTTTGCCGATGCTGTAATTGCTGCAGTAGAATTAGAAGTAATTGTAACGTCAAATTGTTTTCTTATAGTTAAATTGGAATTTGTAAAATCTACTGAAGCAACATTTCTTTTTGGTAAAATAGTGTAAAGTGTATTATCAATTGAGGATTGAAGTTTTGTTGTTAAAATTTTGAAGTCGGATGGATTAATAGTTGTTGTTGGTAAACCTCCCTCTGCAATACCTATTACTGTTGTTACTCCACTGATAGTTAAAGAATTTAAAGATACGCTTTCAATTTTTGCATAAGTATTTGTTGATAGCCCTGGATTTGAAAATGATACTAAATTACCTGTAGAAGCAATACCCACAAAAGAAACATTCGAAGAAGTTACTGTACTAATTCCTCCAGATGCTTGAGTAATATTCACTTGACCAATGGAAAGTGATGTAGATTGAACCGTATCCGCAGTAAAAGTATAAGCAGATCCTACTATTCCATATAAAGATTTAACATCACCGGTTCCATAATTTTTTACTTTTGTTGTAACTCTCGTATTTTCTATACCATTAAAAATTAATTTTTCACCTAAAGAAAATCTACCTTTAGTATCATATACTGTTAAATTTTTATTATCTGTGACAGAATATCTTAAATACCCTATTGCTCCACTTTCCTTTCCTTTTATATGTGTTGGAATTGAAAGAGTTATTGGTTCATTCAATTCAATATTTGTATAGATTTGTACATCATAAAGAGAAATATCCCATTGATTTTCGTCTAAATTTGTGGTGCTGTAGGAACCAGATTCTAATGCAAAATCGTAAACTCTTGCTAATCCAATTTCAGAACCAGGAGCTGTAGTTTGTGATGAACCAACTCTAGAGTCTCTTAAACTTACCGTATATGATGTTGAAATACTAACTAACGGAGAACCATATACACGATTGAGTGTATATGTTGGACCTGTAAAATAATTAACAGATTGATTTTCTAACAATTTAGTTGTTCTTGGTTTTAAGAAATCTAAAAATGTTGGAGAAATTGTTTCTATTTCAAATCCCCTAATATATGCTTTTAATGGAGAAATTGCATAAGTTCCAAGATTTTCACTTGGAACATTGTTATTATAAGTTAACTGATTTTCTGTAAATACTCCGTTATTTCCTTTGTTATTATTAAGTGTTTCTAGTGGTATAATATTTGGAGATTTTACATAATAGTCTCCAGATTCATCATAAGTTCTTCTTGCAAATTCTTGTGAAAGAATGTTATACTCTGGGGTTTGATTAATTGAGATAATTACACCATTATTAACTTCCAAAAGTTGTACAAAATTTTCAGTATCATTAGAATCTAAAGGAATTTTAGATAATTGTGCAAAAATTTTAAGTCTATCTGCACCAGGAGATGCATAGTTTGAAAATCCTTGAGAATTATCATTTAGTGAAGGATCATCATATGAATTAGTAAAATTTTCAAAAATTCTAAGACCTACTTTGTAACTTGGAGTATTGGAATATTGATCTAAGAAAAGAAAATCTCTAAAAATATTTACAAAATATCCACGTAAAAAATATATAGATTCTTCAATAAAAACTGCTGATGCGAGAGTTGTGCAATTTTCCGAAATTGTAGTTGCTATTCCTTCACCGAGTTGTAAACTAATGGGGGCGTCTCCAAGTGGATCTGAAAATGTTGCATCTTCATCTAATAAAATATTTTCTCCATCTAAAAATGTTGATACTGAGTTTGTTTCTAAATCAGAATTTAAATAACTTACGTATATTGTTGTCTTTTGAATTTCTGAAGCAAATACGGAGATATAAGAATTAATTACTGCAGTTATACCACTTCTTTGTCCTCTAATTCTCTTTCCTACTAAAAACGGCAAATATACTTCGGGGGAAATTCCTTGATATAAATCTTCTAAAATTACTGCGTTTAAATCATTTCGATATGATGGATTAGATCCAATAACACGAGAACCTTCCTTAAATAGATGAGTACCAAATTGCTCAATTTGATTTTGTAAAATTGACTGTAAAGTAGTTAATTCTCTAGCTTGAACTGGATAACCGGGTTTAAACAAGACTTTGTAGTACCCTCTTCCACTATCAAAGTCATCAAAATAAGGAGATACATTAAGATTCGTTTCTTGTGGCATGAGTCTTTAGAATTGCAAAATAACTTTGATGTCTTCTTTTTGATTTGTTGACCTAGTTATCGACGGTCTATTGTCAACGTAGATTATATTTCCAGAATATTTTTTAACCTCTGGATTTGATACTCCATTTGTAAAAGATTGACCAAGGTAGTATGTTCTATTATTTATTGTGGTAGAGATACCAGTAAAATTTGTGTCTATTCCTAAAGTAACACTACCTCCAATAATATTTACAGATCCACCAGTTGCTGGCAAAGATGTAAATCTATTTAAATTAAATCCATAAGTAGGCGATGTATTTTGTGATCCATCACTGTTAAATCCTACCAAAGATTTATCTTGCCAATATTTAAGAACACCGGTTTCTGCATTATATGAAACAACTCTACCAACAGCAGTAGATCCAACACCAATAGTTTGAGTAATTCTCGAATCTGGAGCGAAAGTTGCTGTACTATATCCAATGCCAGTCAATTTGAGAGCATAAACTGCGCTTGCTTTATTTTCCGTTAATAACGATGATGATCCAAATACTTCTGGATTTTCAACTATTCCAACTCTAGCAATTTGATTTCCCGTTATAAAATCTGGATTTTCTGAATCATTTTCAATTCTGGAGAAAATTAAAACATTTTGTGCGCCAAGTTCTTTGTAAATATCTGAACCATGTCCTCCTTGAGGTGGTATGATAACGTCAAAAATTGGAGATGTTGATCCAGTTGGAACTCCTCCAGATACCAAGTCTACAGTTCCATAAGTATATCCAGACCCGCCTTTAGAAATAGTAACAGAATCTACTCTTGAATCATTATCAATTACGATAGTAACTTCTGCACCAGATCCATCGCCTTGAATAGGAACTCTCGTATAAGTTCTATTTGCAGTTCCCAGTCCAACTCCACGATTTTTAATCGTTACAATTTTTAATTGCCCACTTGTTAATGAATTATCTCTAACTGCAGCATTTTCAGTGCCAGTTTCCCAATTTTTAGGAACAGGCATAAAGTTAGTGGAATCAAACTTTATAATTTCTCCGGGTTTAATAGTATAAAGATATTTCCAAATATATCCGTCGCCACTATCACCTGCAGGTCTTGGTTCAAGGTCTGTAAAAGTAGGTTGATCTAAAGATGGCCTTCCTGCAGGATTTTCGGGATCAGTTCCATTTTGTAGACAAATGTAGACTTTATAGTCCTCATTAATTACATAATAATTTGCAGAATATAAACTTGTCGATCCAGAAGGTTTTGATGTATTTGTTCTGCTGATATCATGACGATACATATCATAAGTAGTACCAGATGTCCAGACGTTTTTCTTTACAACTTGATTTACATCTCCAGAAGAAATTCTTTTCAATGCAATCATTGTGTCCCAGTAATCGTTTTCCTGCTCAAAACTATCTTTAGGGGCTGGTGGATTTGAATCCCAAGTTGAAGAATAATCGATAGCGTTTGGTAATCCAACAAAAGAGTAATAGGAATTTGTGGTGGTGGTTGCCGCCGCCACAAAATTCTTTGCATTTAAAATTCTAAGTTGGTCAGTTATGATTGCAGACATTTTGCAGTTTTTTATCTATTTATTAGATATAATTTAAATATTTAAGAGGATTATACCTCTCAACAATTGGTGATGTGGAAACACCTAATAGTCCGTTATTATAAAATTCAAAAGATTTTGCATCGGTTCTTATTGGAGCAGAAATTCTTCCCCAACTGTATTCTCCGAAGAAACTACTGTAACCAGTTCCAGTGAGTCCATTATAATTTTGGACACTGACAGTAACTTTTGCGACATAAGTAACTCCAAATCCAACGGCACTAGTTTGTGCAATTGATACAGATGAGACTTCATAAACATTATCTAAGAAAGAATTGCCAATTCCAACTATAGATCCATCTTGCCTTAACGAAGTAACTCCACTACCAATATTTGAGTTGTATACTACAAAATAGTATCCCGTTTGAATTCCACTTATAGTTACTGCTGCACCAACTATAGAAGAATCTCTTAAGAAAGAACCACTTGGAATAATTAAGTCAAATACAATCCCAGTTGATGCAACTCCAACTGATGTTGTGGAGACGCCAGATATAATTCCAAAATCACCACTATATGTTACTGAAGAAATTTCTTCAACATATTCAGAAGATTTTGGTTCTTCAATGAGAATAACTGGTGGATTAGATACTATATATCCAGATCCAGGTGATGTTATTGTAATTGAAGTTACAACACCTGAGGTAACCGAGGAAGTTGCTGTTGCTCTTTGTGTAGAACCAAGACCTACTGGATTTGCAAAAGTAACTGATGGTGCAAATGTATATCCAATACCACCATTTACAATAGAAACCGATGTAATTGTTCCTGCAATGGAAACAATAGCAGTAGCAGAAGCGCCTACAACATTATTTTGGGAAACTATTCTAATTTTGTCTTGTTTTTCATTATTTTCTTTAATGCTATCAAAAAATGTTTTTACACTTTCAACGAAAATGATTGTTGATCCTATACCCACAGATTGTATAATTTTGGTGCTTGGATAGATTAATGGCTCATACCAAGTTCTATCTTTAGTAACTGCTTTTCCATTAATGAACAAATCATCTGTTTGCTTACACCAAGTTACTGGGCGTGTATAATTTTCATTTGCAGAAATACCAGGTCCTGCATATGGATTAGTATTGATACTATCGATAGAATTTACAGCAGTTACAAGTCTCTCATTTTCTTGGAAAGTAATATCATCATCATTTAATGTAATTTTATCGCCAACTTTTATAGTTTCTAAAACATCAACATTCAAAACATCAACAGAAGAAGTTCCTTGATAAAAAAGAATTTTTGAAGTATCACCAACTTTTGGTGGTTCAGTAAAAGTAATAAAACTTCCACCATTAAAAATATATCCTTGTCCTGGAACTTGTAATATATCATTAATAAAGACTAGAAGAGTTGCTTGGACATCAACATTTGAACCAGATTTAGATCTAATTGATTTTGGAAGACCATCTACGGAAATCTGGAAAGAAGGGGTAACACCATCAAATAAAGAGTCAAACGGATCAAGAACTAAGAAATTTCCTAAAGTCCACCCCGAAAAACTATCCGAATAAGTTCTATCTACAGTAATTTTAAATTCCTCATATGAACTATAAGTAGGAATACCAACCGTTCCTCCAATTCCAATAGTTAAAATTTCACCTTGACCATATCCATATCCAGAGTTTGTTATTTCAAAACTAATTACACTAGATCCTTGTCCAACAACAACATTAATTTTGGCACCAGTTCCAACTCCAGAAACTGAAGATGAACTGTATACTAATGGAATATTAGAATAGCTTAAAGGAAAATCAAAAATTACAATCGGTGGATTAGTGAAAGTATAACCAGTACCGGGATTTGTAATCGCAACACTTACAATATTACCATTACTAATCGAAGCAATTCCAATATATTCAATATTAGTATCTACAAGATCTTCAGTTTTCACTCCAACTCTAACAGTCTGAAGACCTGAGCGATATCCTGATCCACTATTACCGATACTAATAGAAGAAATTGTTCCAAGACCAGAAACTATTGCAGTTCCACCGGCAGCAACTAATGGTTGATATCCTAGTCCTGTAGTGGAAGCAACGGAAACGATTACTCCACCTAAAGGAACATTTGTGGTGTTTATATCATATGAAGATGATGAAATTGATCCCGTAAATTGAATGCTAGTAATTCCAACATTTTCTTTAAGTCTATAATTACCCTCTATGCTCACTTGTCCACCGAGTCTTTGGGGACCTTGGAAAATTTGATTAACTAAAACTATAGAATTATCTGTAGAAATTCCAGTTATATCATTTCCATTTGACTTTAAAGTAAATGATGTAGAATAACCGGTAAAATTTGATGAAATATCATCAAAAATATAGTTTCTAGTGTAGGATTCTTCATTTGTATTTGGAACACCAGATCTAATAAAAGATCTACCACTAAAGGTTGAGAAAGTACTAATACCAACATAATCTACGTTATCTGGACTTCCTGCCGTAGTTCCAATAGGAACAAGTCCATATGGAGCTGTTATAAAGTTTATTGAGTTATCGACAATATTATAGTTACCAGATACTTTTGTAACCAAATCTCCATTAGAGTGTGAAGATATTCCGGTTCCCATCCAAGGTCTTTTTACTAAAAATACATTTGTACTTCCAAAACCAACCGAGTCTATTCTCATAATTTCATTATTAATTTTAATCAAATCTCCACCAAAAAATGAAGTAATGCCAGAAACTGTAATGGTGTTATCAATAACTAAAACTTGATCTGCAAGAGTTGTTGTGACAGAGGTTTCTGTAATTGGAGATTGTATTACATTGTCAATACTAATTAATACTTTTGAATTTTGCTTTTTGGAAGTAAATGAATGAGAAGTTCCTATTCCAACTGATGAAATTGTTAAAACATCTGGAATTGTCTTAAGTGCATTTTCGGCGGAAGATGCAAGTTGGATATTCGATTCATCAATTTTGACTGCATAAACACTCTTTGGAAGTTTATCAGTAGTTCCAACACCAACTATGGATGTAGTGACAATACCTATCGCTTGTGTTGTTCCCGCTCCTGTGTAGTTATATGTCAATTCTTCACCGGTAACAAAAAAGTGACCGGGAATTTTAATTAAATTATTCGTTGTATTGACGATGCTGGATGAATTGCCAACAAAATTTCTTTGGAAAATGGGAAGTTGCTTGTGATTTAAAGAAAATTCTCTTCTGATGTCACTAAATGTTCCTTCATAAGTTCCATATCCAGTTTCAATCGCAGCATTTATTAAATCTATAGAAGTGGAAGAATTTTCTACATCAATAACTCTTAAAGCATTTTGAAAAACTCTTATTTCAATGTCTACATCGGGTACTGGGGTAAATGTAAGTTGAGTCTTTCCTCCAGTAACTGTTGCATCAAATTCACCGAGAGTATAATTTGTTTGTAAAACACCAAATTCAGTTAAAAATGGAGTTGTTTCATCATCAACCACTACAATCTCAGATACTTGATATTCATTATTTGTAGTATCTTCTATACTCACAATATAATATGCTCCGGAATATGGACTAGAATATTCGGAAATAACATTTGCTATAGGAGAAGTGCTAGCCCCGATTGAAGTTATTCTGGACTCTAAATAACCAGTGTTTAAAATTGATGTCGATACTCCAGAAGAAAAAGTATTTGCAATAGATACCTGAAGAGTGTTAACATAATAAGTTACTCCAAGACCAACATTAACGTTAAGATCGATATTTACATTTGTGCCCGATAGATAGGCACTATAGGTTCCTATTCCAATAGAAGAGTTTGATGATAAAGTATCTGTGCTTAATTGACCATATTCTAACAGTTCGACATTAGATCCATCATGAATAACAGTTAATTCATCATACTCAAAGTATGAGTTATCCGCTGCTGAATATTGAACTAAAATTTTAGAGGTTCTATAAGTCGATGCAATCCCAACTAAAGTAGTTGTAGTACTAAATCCAATAGGAATTGTTTTGGTATTACTTGATATCTTAACAGTATCACCAAGATCTAATGTTCCAATTCCAGCAATAGTATCTCTTATATCGTATGAGAATAAATTCACTCTATAGTCATTTACATCAAATTTTATTGGATAAAATGTGAGTTTTCCTTCATCTCCAAAAATATCAAAATCAAAAGATCCTAAATCATTTACAGTCTCAACTCTACCATACTGATTTAAAAATCCATAAAAATCATTGTGGAGTAAAGTTACCAATAGAATCTGTCTTTCTCCAGTAAATCTCTTATCAATAGTATAAGTAATATATTTTTTAGATCTTGCTTTAGTTAATTGAAATAAATCTACTGTACTATAAGGAGTAGATCTTGGATTACTATTAAACTGACCACTGATATCATCAATAATTAAAACTCTATTACCTATAGACTCGAAATAATCTTGTATTGTTGCTGATTTAAATATTATCTCATCTGATATAATATTAGAGTCTATTGTAAGATTTTTTTCAGTGACAAGATCAAAATCATTGACGCAATTTAAACCAATTACTCCAATCAAATCAACATTTCCAGTAAAATCTCCCAAATTTTGTTCTGTTGATATACCGGAAAAACTGGGTTCCTTTGATTCTACAATTAAATCTGAAAATTTCTTAAATCCTGCAGTATGATTTAAACTGCTTACCGAATCCTTCCAATTTTCATATTCAATTTTTGATTTGAGAGAATATGAAAAATACTGATAATAATCACTATCGTGAAGTCTTTGGAAGTTATTATTTAAAAATCCAGACTCCAATTTCCATCCTTTTTTAACAATTGATGAGGCAGAAACATTATAAAAATCCTCATATTTTAAAACATTTTCAATAATTGCTTGGGAGTTTGACGATGATGCAATAATCAAATCTCCTTCTTCAAAAGAATCTATTGAAGAAACTGTTAAAAATTCATTAACAGGATCCCATTTTTCAACTATTCCATTTGCATTTTGTGTAGATACAGTTTCTTCAATTAAAAATTGATTTTTCTTTAAAGTGATATTAAAAATTGGAAAAAACTTTTGAGGTATTATTTTTCCTGAGGAATATATTGGATTAAAAGATCCTGGATTTTCCCCTATGTTTAAATAGTTCTCAAGACTATAAGTAACAGTTCCATTTGCTCCACCAATATTTGGATCAATTGAGGTTAAAGTAAATAATGCATAATTATAAGAAGAAGAATTATATCCTCTTGAGGTAGTTGCGATTCCAACACTAGTATTTTCGATAAGAACTTTATCGCCTACGGTAAACGGATAATCTGAAATAGAACTATAACTTACCGCTAATCCTACAGTAACTTCTTTAGTAGCATTGTTGTAAGATATAGAATTAATACCAACTCCATTTGAATTGTTTATTGGAATAATAGTTGGTGTTGTATTATTAATACCTTTTGTATTTTTTAAAATTGTAACTTCACGATCTCCAATATTATATTTTAAATCAACATCATCAATAACACTGCCTGTAATTCCATCAAGAACAATTAAGTTAGGTGATGTGGCATAATTTACGCCAACAGAAGATATACCTATTCTTTCAAAGGAAGAAAGAGATTTTAGTTTTAAAATTTGTGGTATTTTTGATGTGGGATTTAAAGTTTTATCTGCCGAATACTCAAAACCTATATCTTCTATTTCAGTGGTAATTATATTACCAATATTAACGCTCGATGCCTCTAAAACTGCCCCATAACCACTGGATGATGTTACTGTAGTAACTTGTGGGAGATTTTTATATCCTCTCCCAAGAGAAGTGGTATTGATATCAGCAATTTCCCCAAAAGCATTAGTAGATGATGTAGTATAAGATATCTTTGCTTCAGATGAAATATATGAAGATCTTTCTGGAGTCTTTATGACGTTGTAAGAAAAAGTATTAGAGGTTATACCAGTTATTGTTTGCTTTCCACTATAAACACTATCAGTAACAAATAAAGTATTGCTATTTGTTATATTTTCAGAATCAACTATTATTTCTAATTTTGTTTGATCATTATCATTGTAGTTGACTGGAACTAATTGATAATATAATGTATTTGGAATACCATCAGTTAATTTGAGGGAAACTGTGGCATTTGTATCAATACCAACTCTACCTTTTCTTGTTACATAAAATACATTTTCACTAATTTTAGATTCAAAAATTTCATTAAAAGATGAATCTGTATAAAAATTAAGTTTAAATGCAGAGTAATTTGTAGAATTTTTATTGTATGATAAAGAACTATCGGAGACATCAAAAATAACTTCTTGGTTATTAAATACAGTGATCGGAGGATTTACAAGTGATAATGTTCCAGAAGAAGCACTAGTAATATTAACGCATATTGGATTGTTTATAATAGAATCATAATAAGTGCTGGATAATTTAAATCTATCGTTGTCTACTTTTACTATAAAATAAATTTGATTATTCAATAATCCTCCCGAGGGAGAATTTGCCGTGTGAATAACTTTTTGACCAGTTATAAATCCATGAGAACTAATAGTAATAGTATCATTTGAAACATTGACATTACCTGAAGTAAAGGATTTTGGATTTATTAATAGTCTTCTGTTATAATCATTATATTTTAGAACAAAGGTAGTTGAAACTCCAGATAAGCAATCCAAAGAAATCAAATCATTAACATTTAATCCATGCGTCGAAGCAGTAGAAACAGTAACTAAATTCTTATCAACTTCTCCCGTAATTACATCTTCATAATTAGTAGTAAAACTATGAATTTCTCCAGATCCAAAACCAGTAAAATATAAAATATCAGTAATAATGGAACTATTAATTCCAACGAAAGATCCTGTAGATCCAATTCCAATTTTATAAGTAGCAATACCAATCAAGTCATTGTTAATTTTAGCAGCATATAAAATTTGATTATCAGTGAGTTGGAATGAAGATGAACCTGTTACAGAGACCGATATTGGAGTTCCTCCATTCGAAGAATATATTAATTCATCTCCAGTATTTAAATTATGGTTTGGTAAATATACTGATCTTGTGGGTACAAATAAAGAAGTTATCCCAAATCCTGGGTTTGAGAATATTAAAGTGGATCCAATACCAACACCTGTTATTGTCCCAAGTCCTACGGACTCTTTTGGATTAAAATATATTTCTTTATTATAAGTATAAGAAAACGCTATTGAACTTAATCCAACATTGAAAGTAAACTTTCTTGGGTTTTGATATAATATACTAGAAATAGTATGAGAAGATCCTATTGATCCATCTTGCTCTCTTAAAACTCTTATTCTATTAGATATTGAATCAACATTTAATACTTTTATTTTTTCATTGTCAATTTGAAGAATATCATTTTCTCTAATCCAAGGATACTGCAATCTCCCAAAAATATCAAAATAAGTAACAATACCAGTCACGCCTGTTGTACCAACACCAGTAAGAAGAGAGAATGTATCCGATCTAACTCCAATAGAGTATGATCCTTCTAAATTAGTAGAAAAAGTGCTTAAACCTGTGATAGTAACAACATCTAAATTTAAAAGATTGTGGGGAGAAGATGAAAATCCAATAAATGTATTTTGACCTGTGGTTGGAACAAATTCAACATCATTAATTGAAATACTATTAACACTAATTTGATCTACAGGTTTTCCTTTTACTGATGCAACTTTAGCAGCTGCTCCTTTACCATCAGTATTATTGTTATTAAAAATCAAAGTATCACCGACTTTGTAATTAAATCCACCAGTTTTAATTCCAATAGATTCTATATTACCAGAAGAAGTAAATTTAATTATTGAACTTTGCTTTTTGATGTCGTTTGGATTAATAATAAATTCGTATCCACTGTTTAAGTTAAGTAAATTATATGGAGTTGTATTTCTGCGGAAAGAAGTTGCATTTAAATCAATATCATCTTGATTTGACGATGAAGAAACGTTAAATTCAATGAGTTTTGATTTATATCTATCTCCAATGAAGTAAGGAAATACTGGTTTTCTATAATTTCTAAATGGAGGAGAAGATTCTACACTAGATCCATTAATAGTTGCAAAATATGCATATACTCCATTTGGAAATTCCGGAGTAACACAAAATCTTCCATTGTATTCATCAAGGTCTCCTGTAGCATTGTAATCATAATCTTCGACGAAAAATCCCTGTGGATAAATTAGTGTTGAAGGTCTATTATCTTTTACAAAAATAGAATAACCAGATTCTAATGCCTTTATGGATCCACCAGTTATTGAGGAATATCCATAAGGACCATAAATTGGATTGCCATCATATGCCCACCCTATGATTGGAGAGTGAGAATCTGATATTGTTTCCTTATTATTAATTACCCTTAAGTCTGGAACATATGTAACCTGTCCATTTGCAGTTCTTTGAGAAAGAACTGTTTTCCTTAGTTTTCTTGGTGCATAGAGATGTGTATACTGTAATCCATAATTGGAATTAATACCATTACTAATAAATCCATCATCATCTGTAATTTGATTACTTTGTATATTTTTTTCAACTAAGTTAATTGTCCACTTAGTAGGAATAGACTTAAATTCTGCACCAGAACCCGAGGAAACTACACTAATAGTAGTTTTTTTAGATTCGTATCCTTGACCACCATAAATTACCTTAACCTCCGATAAAGATCCATTAGAAATAACAGGAGTTAATCTTGCGCCAACACCAAGTCCATAAATTATAAATGAAGGTGGAGAATTATATCCGTATCCAGGATTTGTTACTAAAACTTCTGTAATTTTTCCATTAGAAATAACAGGAACTACTTCTGCACCTGTTCCACTTTGAAGAGTAAATGTAGGTTGCCTATTAAAGTTTATAATTTCTTCAGATCCATAATTATAACCATTCGATTCTAAAAATACTGATTTAATTTCACCTCTTACTATCGGTTGTAAAATAGCATCAAAACTTTGATTTGTTTTAGTAGATACTCCAACCACTCCTTTTACGGATACGTTAATTGGTGGATAATTAAAGGTATGATATCCATCTCCAGTAGAAGTAAAATCAATATATTGTGATGTATTAAAATAAAAATCCGAAACAGTAGAAACACCTACAATTGCTGACCCAATTCCTATTGTTGTAGCAGTACCAACATTTGATAACTTAAATGAGTCATTACTTATAGACGTTACATAATAAGATTGTCCAGAGGTTAATCCACCAATTGCAGTGCCAGTTGTTGAATACTCAATAATTTCCCCTGTTTTATATCCATGATCTTTTGCAATAATAATATTTGAAAATGTGTTAATACCTACCGATGTTATAGAAATCTTTCTATTTCTATATCCTACCCCACTATCATAAAGAGTTATCGAAGAAATTTTTTTCTTAAGATCAAAAGATAAAATTCTTTGACTTCCTACACCATAAGATGTTAAATTTATAGTATTGATACCAGAGATTGCATCGCTATAAGTGTTATGCAGTTTGATATTAAATGAATCTTGAACAGATGCATAATAAACTGAATTGGGTGATAATCCACCAATGCTTTGCTGTTCGTCCGGTTTATAAATTACTTTCTCACCGTCTCTAAATTTATGAAAAGAAGAAAATCCAATGATGTTATTTGCTAAATCTACTTGACCGGATGTTTGAACTGCATTAAATAAAACAGAATGTTCAAATTCAAAAAGTTGCGCGGTCGCTTTGGCACCAGACCCATTTCCGCCAGTAATTGTAATAATTGGTTCAGAAATGTAATCGAATCCGCCGTCAACTACACGAATTTCTTCAAATTGCCCTTCAACTTCACAATATCCAGTAGCACCAGTTCCAACAGAATCTGAAATTAAAAGAACTGGTGGATTTATTACATCATAGTTTGATCCCTGCGATAAAACATTAATCTCTTCTAAAGGACCATAAAAAATAGAATCTTTAGATTTATAATTTAAAATCTCAACACCATTAACTAAAATTCCAATAGGTCCAGGCGTTGTAGGTTGTGGGTCAGAAATAATTTGTGGTTGTGAAATACTTCTAACTAGTTTCTGATTATCCAAAGATTGGTTAGAAAATTCACTAAAAACAAATTGATTATTTGTTACACTTGCATTGAAAGAAATGTAATTGTTTTTGTAAATATTAGATCTACTTCTCGCAAGTTTAATTGTTGTGGAATTTACCCTCTTTACAAAATAATTTCCCTCCTGTATACCTAAAGTATTAGTAGATGATGCAGGAATATATCTAATACTGTCTCCAGTAAAAAATCCATGATCACCTATAACTAAATCTGTTCCATTAAAGGTTCCAGAAAAAGTTATAGAATTATTTTTGATATTTAAAGGTTCATTTAAATAAGTAGGTAAAGAAGATGAAGTTACATATAAAGAACCATCTCGATCTTCGTATGTATTCTGAACATTTGAACTGAATACATTTGTAGAAGGAAAATTTGCAGCATCAACTTTTCCAACTAACTTTTGGATTTTATTTTTCCTAGCAGTATTTAATTGCCCCTGCCCTGAAATTACAAAGGATTTTGAATTTAAAACTTCAGAAACAGAAGATGTTACTTCAGTACCATCAACAAAAAATAATTTAACGTTATTTCCAACAAATAATTGATGATCATCGAAGACAGTCACTCTATAAGAAAAATTTGAAGAATCAATAAGAGTTAATGTATCAATATCATATGTTGTTGCAATATTAAAAATCCAATTATTTGCTTTAATATCCTTTACATCTTTTCCAAGGGTTTTTATTTGAATTTTACTACTGGTGTCATAATATTTTGTAGTCGAATCAATTTGGAGATCAGATAAAACTCCAGTAACTCTTACCTTTACGACATTTTCTGTTCCAATTCCAGAATATCCATAAGCATATGAATTAATTCTTAAATTTTGACCAGATTCTAAGACCTGATCAATTCCAGAACATCCGTAGAATTGTGTATAGGATTTTGATGTATATGTAATATTGACAGAAGTTCCATTATCAAGATCTGCAATTAATGATCCGGACTTTGGAAATCCTACTGTTGAATCAACATCTAGGGTTGATGATCCAATATCCGCAGCAGTGATTAATTTTGTTTGAGAATGAATAGAAAACTCTCCAAATATAGATCCCTCTACATTAATATCTTTATTATAATCATAATCTAAACTGATTACATAATATTCTTCATCTCCTCTAACTATTTTTTCTACATTGTTAATAGAACCATATGCTCTAGGAAAGTAAGAATCCTCATCTTGATATAAAGTTCTATTAACCAAGTCGAGGGGATTTCCTTCAAGTTCTTTTACAACAAGATCTTTAGTGACTCGATATTGTGCATTTGAAGGAATAAAAAGATAATCTCTAGGTTTAATTACTTCAACATCTTCTCCATATAAAGCTCTGAAAAGAATTTCAAACGATTGATCTGTTCCCTTTGAGGAATAAAAATCCTTAGATTGTTTAATAAAGATATTCTGATTTAAATCAGAATCAAAAGATCTATCTTCAAACCCAGGAACAAATTGTTTTTTAACTTTTTTAAAAAATTCTTTTAAGAAAAGAATACTTAAATTTGTTACAGTAGATCCATTGTCATGTTCTGAGATTTCTGACGAAGAAAAAACTAAATGATCTGGTCCTGTTGAGTCCTTATATGATGTTACTCCACTAAATCCCCTAACACATTCATCAAAACTAGTGTTTGTTTTAGAAGTATACGTTATAATTTCCGTTCCAATTTGCAAAAGTCCATAGGAATTGGGAAAACCTGCTGTCGATTCTACATTTATAGAAGAATCAGTAAAACTGACACTTTCTGTAGTAATGGTTGAATCAACTAAATTAGTAAGATTTTCTAACTCAATATACTGATCAATGTTTTGAAGTATATCAAGTGTTCCTCCGGTGCTCTCCTGAGAAATATAATATTGCGATAAAAATTCTTCAACTAAAGGAAATTCTTCCTTAACAAAAGAAGGAAGTTGATTTGTAATAATTGAACTAATTTTGATTCTTGTGTCTGACATATTTTTTATTGTCTTATGCGGTTACCGTTTGTGTAACTTGAAGTGACATCATATAGAGAAGCTGAAATATCAGCACCAGAAGAAACATCATCAATCTTCATATTCACAATACTCTTATTAATATCTAGTTGCAAATAAAGATCTTGTTTTCCAATAACATCATTTGAAACTGGAATAGCAGAAATTTCAATAACTGACTGTCCACCAATATTTTTTACTGTTGATGTTATATTAATTGGATTTAATAAAATTTCTCCTTTTTCATAGTCTATGGTTCCAACTGATTTTTTCTTAATTGTTGGTTGAGATTGATCTGGATTAGAGAATAAAAATAAAGTTCCCGTTTTTTCATCAACATTGGGTAAATCTCCCAAATAAACTATTTCCGAAATGCCATCTACAGTAAACCCAGATGATTTAATATTGTATCCATCTACACATTTAACATAAAATTGATTACCATAACAAATTTCATATTTTGCAAATTGATTCAATGCAACCCTCAAATCTCTTCTAATTTGAACTTTTGTAATATTAGACGTAACAGATTCATGACTATCATCTACTATTTTTTGAAACTTACTATACTTAAATCTAGCACCATATTTGTTTAACTCACTTGAATTTGCATAAGAGTTTATATTTGCTGTTATTAAAGTCTTAACAAAATCAGCGTCTGGGGATAAATTTGAATTATAATAAGCAGTTACATCTACTTCCACATAGAGATATTTTAAATCTATAATTTCCGGAACAATTCCTGCAACTGCATAGTTTCTAAGTTCATTTTTTAAATTATCTTTTATTGAGTTGGGGACAAAAGAACCATTAAACGGTTTAATTGCAATAAAAACTTTTCCATATTGAGGTGGATTTAAATCTTCGCCACCATAAACAGAAACTGATTGTGTCTCTGGATATATTTTTGGAATTATTGCCTCATAGTCGGTAGAAGTAACCGCTCTATTGTGTGCAGAATAAATTCTTGGAGCATATTTTTTAATAGAATCAATAGATTCTACTTCCTTTCCACCATCAGAAGGAGTATTTGTCGTAATTAAAGAAATTCCAGAAGAAACCAAGTTATTATTATTATCTACGATTCGTCCGTTAAAGATGAATGATGAAACTCCATTTCCACTTTCTCCATTTGTGACGATATATGAAACGTCAATGTAATTTGATACTTGAAGTTTTTCTCCGAATATTCCATCACCAAAAATTAACTCATATCTTTGATCTTCAATTTCCTGTAAAAAGAAAACTCTTGATGTTGAAGTGATATTAAATAAATTATTTGATAAAATAAATTTTCTTGCGGATGTACTTGATTCGGTATCTCTCACGGAAACTGATATAGTTGAAGAATCTATATTTGCATTATCTAGAATATATCTTTGTGGAGGTGCAGGATTTTCTGATTGAACTGTAAAATTAGAAGTTAAAAATGTTCCTTCGTAAATTGCAATGTTTTCAAAAAATGCAATTCCATTTACTACAGGAACTGTTACATCGCTAGGAATTGCAAAACTATAACTTTCTGTTCCAAAGGTACTTGATGATGTACAAATAACACCTTTCTTAAGCGTTAGTGTTAGAGGATTTGTTGAGAATCCAGTAGTATCTACAAAAAAAGAAATAAAGGCCCTTGCCGCAGTCCTTGATCTAGGAACATATCCAATATTTCTTGCAAGAGATACAACATTTTCTCTTAAAGTTGCACTGTCAATAAACACCTCATTGCTAATCATATTAGCATTGTATGAGGAAATATATGTGTTATAAGCAAGTATGTCAATTATCGTTGAAAGATTAGATCCTTCAAAATCATAATCAGTAAAATTTGAATTCGATCTAAGATAATCTTTTATTGATGTTTTTATCTGATCGAAATCTAGATTAGTAAAATTAACTAATGCCATTATCGTGTCGGCTGTAGTGCAAATGATAATTGTTGTGGGAGTACATCAATACCCACTATAAGATAGTTTATAGTAACGTTGAAATTACTATTGTCATAATCTGGATCAACAATTACATCAATTAAATCAACTCTAGGTTCATAATTTCTTATTGTATTTTCTATTTCATCTCTAATAATAGATGCAGAAATATCGTCAATATTTTCAAAAAGAGAGCGACTTACTTTAGAACCTAAATTTTGGTTAAAAAATCGCTCTCCTGGATAAGTAAGCACTAAGTTACGAACTGAACGAGCAATAGCACTTTCATTTTTTAATCCAATAAGATCATAGTTAATTGGATTAACCTGAAAGGACATACTTATGTCCTTAAAACCTTTACTTACCCGTTCTACAGGCATAAAATTGATAAAATCTGTACTATTTATTAGGGTTTTTTAAATTCATAAAGTGGTTCTGTTCCATATTCCCAGTCATCATAGTCTTGATCATTACGAATTTTTGAATGAAGTTCATTCTGATGATAAAAATCATGTTTTTTAGGTGTCAAATCATCATTTGCAATCTCACGAAGCATTTTTTGCTTCTCAATTTGACTTTCCCAACCATATTCTGATGATAAAAATTGTGTTCCCCACTGATTTTTCATAAAATTTTCATCTTTATCGACTTTTTTGGTCATTTTTTGCTCCTGATTGACTAAATCAGAACTTTTTACGGGGTTGCTATCCCGTTAGTCTATGTAAAATCCTTTTCTAAGGTAATCTTTGTCTTCAATAAAGGTCAAATTTTCTATTTTTTGCGGTCTATCACCTTTCCATACTGGAATTGCAATAGTATTTCCATGTCTAAAGTCTGGATTTCTTCGAAAATGCACTTCAATGAGGTTTCCTTCAATAAATTCGCAGTTTATCCACTCATAATCACCTCTTAAATTATTTAAAATAGATGGAAATTCAACTTCTTTATCTATTCTAGTCCATTTTTTCCATCTATAAAGATCATCGTCATCATTTTTTTCACCTAAGACTACTAATTCTGATTTTTTATTTCTAAAGTCAACGCTGATGTGCTCTCCAGTAAATCTTTGACACCAGAATTCGGCAGGATGAAAGTGATCTGTATCTTTTTCTATCCATTCAATACGAGAAAATCGTCCCATACCAAGTAAATTAATACTTGGTCGGACGATATAGTACCCTGGATATGGAACAGGGCATCCTGTAGGTCCACAGAGATGCCCTAGAGAGCGACTTAAAAACAACTTACTATAAACCCATAAATCATCTGAATGTATATAATTCCATTCATCTACAGGTTCTGTAAAGTACACTTATCCTCTTCCTTGTCCTCTGTATTTTTTCTTACGTCCATTACGAGAGGTTGCACTGAGTAGTGTACGAGCAGAACGTCCTTGACGAGTTTTCTTAGGTGCTCCTGGTTCGAACACTGTTTTATTCATTCCACCTTTTGCCATTTAAATTTCCTCCATTTCAATTAAATTAGGATCAATCTCTTCACCCGAGTAGAAACGCTCAGAGAAGTCTTGAAGAATCTCACTACAGTCTTCCATAGTGAGATTCTGATATATTTTACGACCTTTATATAAAAGATTGTAAGTTCTTTCCATTAGATTACGCGAGTTTTTTCATGCCCCACACGAATACGAGGATCGCACCAGATCTCAAAGCCTGCCTCTTTTGCATCAAGACAGAATGATACATCTTCTCCACACATATCCTGAACATTCCCGGACTCAAAGACTTGCATCTTTGGAGCAAACCAAGGATATTCAAGATTCTCAAAGACTCCATTTTTAATCAGAACCCAACCAAATCCAGTGTAATCCACTGTGAAGGGCTTTCTACGCTTGGAGATTGATTCCACGGTTTCATGATTCATCACACCACCATTCTTACGGAAATCATCCTCTTCTAACCAGTGTGCGACAGAGGTTGTGTGACCATCCTCAGTAGCATACCAACCTGCGACAACTTCACGCTCAGTACCATCTTCACTGAGAGCAAGATCACAGAGTTGCCAGAACTTGTTAGAATCAAAAACAATATCACTATCAATCCAAAGTTGATAATCATATTCTAGTTTTCCATCCCAAGGTACTTGCTTAGGTCCACGAAGAACATTTGCACCTAAACATTTGCAACGTGCAAAATTAACCATTGATGAGTAATCTTGTGAAATCTGAATACTCATTCCATTTTGAACCATATCAAAACAGAGTTGTACAAATGCTTTTAGAAAAGTAAATGAACAACCTCGTCCAGGAAGACAGAAAACAACTGTCTTTCCTCGCATTCTTTCTTTAATTGCATTATAGTCCCACTCTTCCGCAGGTTTGGGGGGCGTTGCAGCCTTAACTGTGAATC
>JACCDO010860533.1_pt1 | contig 38862 bp, 42 predicted proteins | sample 7446101 | NCBI WGS metagenome assembly JACCDO01 (sample SAMN15323440, study PRJNA562643) | freshwater metagenome | isolation source: river surface water | place: USA:Blue River Watershed | collected 2017-08-16 | reverse complement strand
TAATTCTGTTGGTTTCAGCAATCGCTGTTTTAATCGTTTCATCAAGAGGGATAGTTTTGAGGGCATCGCTACTCAGGGCAGCTAATACTTCAGCCAATTTTTGGCGTTCGAGCATTTGGCGCTTTAACTCTGACTTACTCGGGCCTTCATCCTCTTCAGCAAGCTTGGGGGTGCGATTTTTCTCGTTTAGATGCATGGAGCTATTTTAGACGGGTATGGTTTCGACCCCATGAGACTCTAATAGGAGTGCCTAACTTCGCAGTTTGGTAAATAATAGAGTAATTAAAAAAGAAATATTGAAAATACATACTGAGACCATGAGTCATTCTAATAAGTACGACTACATCATCATTGGCGCTGGCAGTGCGGGCTGCATGTTGGCTAAGCGTTTAACTGAAAATCCGCAGAAAAAAGTGTTGTTGATTGAGGCTGGCAAAAGCGATAACTATATTTGGATACATATTCCAGTTGGATATCTCTACTGCATTGACAATCCAAGAGCGGATTGGCGTTTTAAAACAGTTGCGGAGAAGGGGCTCAATGGCCGCTCCTTACTCTATCCTCGAGGTCGAGTGCTGGGAGGGTGTTCATCCATTAATGGAATGATCTATATGCGTGGCCAAGTAGGTGATTACGAATCTTGGGTGCAAGCCACTGGTGATGATGCTTGGTCCTGGGACAGTGCACTAAAACGATATAAGTCGTTTGAGGATTACCATAGCGGCACTAATCAATGGCATAGCCAAGGCGGTGAGTGGACTGTATCGAAGCAGCGTCTGCGGTGGCCAATCATGGATAAATTCAAAGAGGCGGCTGTGGAGGCAGGCATTCCGGCATCTGATGACTTTAATCGTGGCGATAATTTTGGTGTTGGCTATTTTGATGTCAGTCAACGCAATGGCTGGAGGCTGAATACTTCGAAAGCTTTTTTGAAGGAAGCTGCGAAGCGCAGTAACTTAACAATATTGACTGAGGCCATTGTTACCAAGCTCAAAATTGATCCTGTGACCAAAAATTGCTTTGGTGTGGAATATCGCAAAAATGGTGTTCTAGCAGAATCACACATCACTCAAAGCGGGGAAGTGATTTTGAGTGCTGGTGCAATTGGTAGCGTCCAAATATTGGAGCGCTCGGGCGTTGGCGCAGCTAGCCGCTTAAATCAATTGGGCATTCCGGTCATTGCAGACCTCCCAGGGGTTGGCGAAAACTTACAAGATCATTTGCAGTTACGCATGATTTATAAAGTCAGCGGCATTAAAACCCTTAATACCAAAGCCAATTCTTGGCTTGGGAAGATGATGATTGGTTTGGAGTATCTATTCAAGCGCTCAGGGCCAATGTCTATGGCACCTTCGCAATTGGGCGCTTTTGCGTTTAGTTCTCCAGATCAAAAGAGTGCCAATGTGGAATATCACGTGCAACCACTGTCACTTGAACGTTTTGGCGAAGATTTGCATTCTTTTAATGCCTTTACAGCAAGCGTGTGTAACTTGCGACCTACCTCGCGTGGCAGTGTTCACATTACATCAATTGATCCAGAGGCGCCCCCAGCGATCTCTCCTAATTATCTGTCTACAAAAGAGGATCAGAAGGTTGCTGCTGATTCTTTACGTTTAACGCGCAAGATTGTGCAGCAATCTGCGCTAGCTCCATTCTCTCCAGAAGAGTACAAGCCTGGAAATCAATATCAAACCGATGATGAGCTGGTAAAAGCAGCTGGTGATATTGGAACTACCATTTTTCATCCAGTAGGCACTTGCAAGATGGGTCGTGTTGATGACCCAATGGCGGTACTGGACTCTGAGTTACGTGTGAGGGGTATACAGCACTTGCGAGTTGTGGATGCTTCTGCAATGCCAACCATTACCTCAGGTAATACTGCGGCACCAACGATGTTGATTGCGCAACGTGCCGCAGAATTACTCACGCGTGAATAGCCCCCAATCAAATAACCAACAGAGTTATCAGCTTCCGCTAAGCCACTTATTATTAGCGCTGGTGATTGTTGCAGTTTGGGGTACTAATTTCGTGGTGATTAAGCTTTCGCTCGACAGTTTTCCACCATTTTTATTTGCCGCCCTGCGTTATATCTTTGCGTTTTTGCCAGCAGCATTTTTCTTGCCAAGACCAAAAGTATCCTGGGTCAATCTTTGTGTGTATGGTCTGGCTGTGGGCGTAGGGCAATTCGGGGTTTTGTATTTTGCGATTGATGGCAATATCTCACCCGGTCTCGCCTCTTTGGTTATTCAGACCCAAGTGTTTTTTACCATTGGCTTTGCAATGCTTTTTGCTAAAGAGGGTTTAAAGCTCTATCAGGCCATTGCAGTTGCTATTGCGATGATTGGACTAGCCATTATTGCAACGCACACAGACCGCACTACTACCTTTTTGGGTTTAGCTTTGGTCGTTTTTGCAGGATTTTCTTGGGGAATTGCCAACACCACTAGTCGACGTGCAGGGGCAATCAATATGCTTGCCTACGTCGTATGGGCCAGCGTCTACGCAATCCCGCCACTCATGGCCTTGGCGTTCATCTTTGAAGGAGGCTGGGCAACTTTGAGTGCCTCCATCATCAATGCGCCGATAGGTGCCTGGTTGGGGGTGCTTTGGCAGTCTTGGGGTAATACATTGTTTGGATATGGGGCTTGGGCATGGCTCCTATCAAAACACCCTGCTGCAGTAGTGGCGCCAGCCCCACTGTTAGTGCCCATCTTTGGCATGGGTGCCGCTGCGTTCTTCCTGGGAGAATCGCTACCCCTTTGGAAAATCATGGCAGCGGGGTTAGTAATCACTGGCTTAATGGTGAATTTGTTTTGGCCCAGCATCCGCAATCGTCTGGCGAAGTAGTGCAGCGCAGTGCGCTAATGTAAAACCCTAATACCAAACCCTTTTTTTGCCATTCCAATCACAGTAAGATAATCATTCGTTACTTGTAGTTAACATAAAAAAATTTTATTTCAATAGTATTTTTAGTCATGGAGACATTATGAATATTCGTCGTCACATTTTTGCTGTAGCAGCTTCTGCAATGCTTGCAACAGGCGCTTACGCTGCCGATATCAAACTAGGTCTATCGGGACCATTTACTGGTGGATCCGCCTCTATGGGCGTCAGTATGCGTGATGGCGTACGTCTTGCCGTTAAAGAAATCAATGCTGCCGGCGGTATCAACGGCAATAAAATTGTTTTAGTAGAGCGCGACGATGAAGCAAAAAATGAGCGTGGCGTGCAAATCGCTCAAGAGCTGATTAATAACGAAAAAGTGGTTGCAACCTTGGGTTACATCAACACTGGTGTGGCATTGGCTTCTCAACGCTTTTATCAAGATGCCAAGATTCCTGTGATGAACAACGTGGCAACTGGCTCTATTTTGACCAAGCAGTTTCCAAATGCTGCTGAGAACTACATTTTCCGCAATGCTGCTCCAGACAATATCCAAGCCCCATTGATCGCTAAGGAGGCTGTTGAAAAGCGTGGTTTGAAGAAAGTGGCAATTTTGGCCGACTCCACAAACTACGGTCAATTGGGTCGTGAAGACTTGGAAAAAGCCTTGAAGACCTATGGCGTTACTCCAGTCGCAGTGGAGAAATTCAACATTGGTGACGTGGATATGACTTCACAAATTTTGAAGGCAAAAAACGCTGGTGCTGAAGTAATTTTGACTTACGCAATTGGACCTGAGTTGGCGCAAATTGCAAACGGCATGGCGAAGTTGGGTTGGAAAAAACCTATGATCGGTAGCTGGACTTTGTCTATGGCTAGCTTTATTGATACAGCCGGTAAGAATGGTAATGGCGCAACGATGCCACAAACCTATATTCAATCTCCCTCAACCACTCCTAAGCGTAAGGCTTTCCAGGAAGCTTACTTAAAAGAGTTCAAGCCAAAGAACAACAACATTGCATCACCAGTTTCTGCAGCGCAAGGCTATGACTCTGTTTACCTCTTGGCAGCTGCTATCAAGCAAGCCAATAGCACTGAAGGACCAAAGATTGTTGCAGCATTGCAAGATCTGAAGGCTCCAGTGGATGGTGTGGTGATTACTTACAACAAGCCATTCTCTGCAACTGATCACGACGCTATCAAGATGAAAGACGTAGTGATGGGTGTGGTTGAGAACGGTCGCGTTGAGTTCTTGAACGCTGAGGATGCGGCACCTAAGAAGAAGTAATTTAAACGCAATAGCAGTCAATCTTATTATTGCACTGCAACATTCGATAAAACAAAGCGCCGCCCTAAAAGCGGCGTTTTGCTTACAATGTCGAATTCATTAATAAAACAATATTCAATATATTTAGGCAGACACAATGGACATGCTTGCACAAATCCTCTCAAGCGGTATCGCAGTGGGGATGATCTATGCGGTTATCGCATTCGGCTTTCAGCTTACTTTTGCCACTTCAGGCACATTGAACTTCGGTCAAGGTGAAGCCCTGATGTTGGGCGCGTTAGTAGGCTTAACTTGCGTTGATACCTTTGGCATGAACTACTGGGTCATGATTCCTGTGGTGTGTTTATTCGGCATGTTGCAAGGTAGTTTTGTGGAACTAATTGGCGTTCGCCCTGCAATCAAAATTAAATCCGAGTTTGGTTGGATTATGTCCACCATTGCTCTCGGTATTATTTTTAAGAACATAGCTGAGAATATTTGGGGTCGCGATGCTTTGCCATTCCCCGCACCATTGCCAATGGAGCCAATGAATTTTCTGGGGGCAAGTATTTTGCCAATGGAAATTTTGGTGGTGGTCGGTGCTTTGCTGATGATGTTGCTAGTTGAATTTTTTAACCGTAAAACGATTTACGGTAAGGCAGTAGTCGCAACAGCAAACGATCGCGATGCTGCAGGCTTGATGGGAATTAACACTAGCCAAGTGATCACCTTCTCTTATGCGCTTTCCTCCTTAACTGCAGCTTTTGCGGGTGTATTGATTGCACCGTTGACGTTGACTGGCGCAACGATGGGTGGCGCATTAGGTTTAAAAGCTTTCGCGGTCGCGATTATCGGTGGTTTGTCTAGCGGTATGGGCATTATTGTGGGCGGCTTAATTTTGGGAATTGTTGAAACTGCTACAGGTTTCTATTTCTCCACTGGCTATAAAGATGTTCCAGGTTTGATCTTGTTATTGCTTGTTCTTGCGTACAAGCCATCTGGTCTCTTTGGTAAATCTGCAATTAAGAAAGTTTAATGATGAAGAAGTCTCTAATACCGCTATTAATTGCACTCGCGGCACTCTTTTCGTTGCCGTTATTTATTCATAACCCGTATTACATTCACTTGGTTGAAACCATCCTTATTTACACCATCTTGTTATATGGTTTAGATATTGTGGTTGGATATGTAGGTCAAGTTTCCTTAGGTCATGCCGCACTCTTTGGTATTGGTTCGTATACAGCTGGTGTGCTCTATTTCCACTTTGGTTGGACTATCTGGGGGACATTGCCTGCAGCCATTGTCGTAACCTCCATCTTTGGTGGTATCTTGGCTTTGCCTGCATTGAAGGTGATTGGTCCTTATTTGGCGATGGTGACCTTGGCTTTTGGAACCATCACCCAGATTCTCATTAATGAGATGACCTGGATGACTGAGGGTCCGCTGGGCATCAAGATTCCAAAGCCAGATTTACTGGGCGTACCAATGACCAAAGCCGAGTACTTCTGGATGGTTTGCATTATTTTGATCATTTCTATGGTGATCGTAGATCGTTTCGTGAAGTCACAGATTGGTCGTGCATTTGAAGCGTTACGCGATAGCCCGATTGCATGTGACTGTATGGGTGTGTCGGTGTATCGCTTTAAGGTGATCGCGTTTGTGATCAGCGCGGCATTTGCAGGTCTTGCTGGTTGTTTGTATGCTTATTCTGAGCAGTACATCTCTCCAAACACCTATAACAATGAACTCGCTGTTCTATTCCTGCTGGGCATCATTATGGGTGGACGCAAGTCTCGTCTTGGCGCTTTGATTGGTGCAGCCATTATTGTGTTGTTGCCAAAACTCTTGGACGACATCAATTTATTCCGCATCGTGGCTTCAATTATTGCGATCGTTGTTGTGATTGGTGCTGGCATGGCCCTAGCTAAGAAGGTGACAACTCCTCGTAGAGTAGCGGTTCCGATTGCTGGTGTAGTTGGCCTAGCTGCGTTCTCATTTTGGTTGAATGTGATTTCTGACTGGCGCCTAAGTATTTTCGGCTTCATGATTTTGCTAGTGGTGTATTACTTGCAAAATGGTATTGTGGGCTTCGTCAAGAGCTTCTATCAGTCTGTTACCGGCAAAGCCAAAACCACTCGTGGTGGCGATGTTGAAGTAGTGGATGATTCCATCAGCTTTATTAGTGCCGTTGGTAAGCAAAATTCAGGAGAAGAGCTGCTCAAAGTTGACTCTATCTTGATGCAGTTTGGTGGCTTAAAAGCGTTGAACAATGTTGACCTAAGTATCAAGCGTGGCACTATTCATGGTTTGATTGGTCCTAACGGCTCTGGTAAGAGCACGATGATGAACGTACTAACTGGCATCTATAAGCCAACAGCCGGTAACGTTCTTTATGCTGGTAATACAGTAGTTGGCAAAACTTCCTCTGATATTGCCTTGTCCGGTATTGCGCGTACCTTTCAAAACGTACAGTTATTCGGTGAGATGACAGCAATCCAGAACATCTTGGTTGGTTTGCATCACACTTTCAAGTCCAATATGTTGGAAATCGCTCTGAATTTGCCTCGCTACAAAAAAGAAGAAGCAGAGGCCCATGCCCGTGCAATGGCATTGCTCAAATTTGTGGGGCTTGAGGATTTGGCAAATGAAGAGGCGCGCAATTTACCTTATGGTAAACAGCGTCTACTGGAAATTGCTCGTGCTCTAGCGCTTGATCCTGAGTTATTGCTCTTGGATGAGCCCGCTGCAGGTTTGACAGCCCCTGATATCAAAGAACTCTTGCGCATCATTCGTAAGATTCGTGATAACGGCATTACATTCATCCTGATTGAACACCATATGGATGTGGTGATGTCAGTGTGCGATACCGTTTCTGTATTGGACTTCGGTCAGAAGATTGCAGAAGGTAAGCCCGCTGAAGTTCAGGCAGACGAGAAGGTGATCCATGCCTACTTGGGTACTTAATCACTAGAACAATATTGAATCGGTAAAGACCATGTTATCTATTAAGAATCTTGAAGCAGGCTACGGTAAAGTCAAAGTCCTCCATGGCATCAATATTGATGTGCCAAAAGGACAAGTGATTACATTGATTGGCTCTAACGGCGCAGGTAAAACGACAACGATGCGCGCTATCACTGGCATGATTAAACCTACCGCTGGTGAAGTTACTTTGGGCGGCGAAAAAATTGATGGTTATGACTCTCATAAGATCGCGCGCTTAGGCTTAGCACACAGTCCTGAAGGACGTCGCGTTTTTACGACGATGTCTGTCACTGACAATTTGCTATTGGGCGCATTCCCCCGTTTTACGGGCAGTCGCCCAAAAGGCGATATCAAAACAGATCTTGAAAAAGCCCTAGAAATGTTCCCACGTTTAAAAGAGCGCCGCGGTCAGTTGGCAGGTACTTTATCTGGTGGTGAACAACAAATGCTAGCAATGGCCCGCGCTGTGATGTTAAACCCCGAAATCATTCTCTTGGATGAGCCTTCTATGGGTTTGGCGCCAATCTTAGTGGAAGAAGTATTCAGGATTATTTCTAATCTCAAATCACAAGGCGTAACGATGTTACTCGTTGAGCAGTTTGCTGCTGCGGCATTAAATGTTGCAGATTATGGCTACGTTCTAGAGAACGGAAAAATCGCTACGCATGGACCCGCTGCAAAACTCAAGGATGATCCAGCAGTGAAGGCTGCTTACTTAGGTGGTGCTGGTGGTCACTAAGTAGTCTGTCATTAAAAACAAAAGCCCTTAGCAATAAGGGCTTTTTTATTGGGGATACTTCATAGGGCATTAATGCCCTTGATAGTCAGACTCACTGCAACAACAAGGGTGAGTAAGGCAAAAATTTGTTGGAGTCTTGGGCCACTTAATTTTTTGCCGATACTTCTACCTATGAGAAGGCCGCCTAATGCACCAACAGAAAAAGGCGCAGCCAGCATCAGATCAAAGTTGCCCGAGAGGGCCGAAAAGATTACGCCACCTGTGGAAATCAGGGCTAAGACACCCAAGGAAGTAGCCACAATGGATTGCACTGGCAAATCTGTATAACGCTTTAATGCAGGAACGATGACAAAGCCCCCGCCTACGCCTAGTAGGCCCGAGAGAAACCCAGCCCAAGATCCTGCAACCATCAATGACCTGGCACAAGGCACATTCCAGCGTAATTTTCCAATTTCAGGGTGGAGTAAACAGGGCGGTGGTTTGCGTTTGGGGTTGGGTAGATGAAGCATTTCTCTTCTTGCTTGCAATATTAAGCGTATAGAAACAAAAAATAGAGTGCCACTAAAGACGATGAGTAATGGGGCGTTGGGAACTTTTTGTGCCACCCACAATCCCAAAGGAGAAAGTATTAATCCGAATGCCGCCATCAAACCTGCCGCCTTGTAGCGCAGAATTTTATTTTTTAGACCAAGAATTGCGCCAACTCCCGCAGAGAGAGCGATTGCAGAGAGGGCGACTGGGGCAGCTTCAGCTACTGGCATATGCAAAAAAAACACCAGGAGGGGGACGGACAAAATGCCGCCTCCAGCCCCTGTAAGGCCCATTAATATCCCCACAACGATGCCAAGAATAGGGCTAATGAGAGTCGAGTAATCCATTGTTAGAAATTTTATATTAAGATAATATATAAATATATATATTAATAATCTTTCTTCACTTTAATTCATTTTCCAAGGAGTGGTGCGAATGACCCATGGTCTGCAACCTGACGTGAAAGCATTTTTTGATCCAGAAACATGGACTTTTACGTATGTGGTGTTTTTGGGCAAAGGTAGCCCCTGCGTCGTGATTGATTCTGTTCTGAATTACGATTCCAAATCGGGTAGAACCTCTACTCGATCGGCCGATGAGGTCATTGGATTCATTAAGAGCGAACAACTTGAGTTGGCATGGATCTTAGAGACCCATGCTCATGCGGATCATTTGACAGCCGCTCCTTACATACAAGAACAGCTTGGCGGGAAGATTGTGATTGGCTCACAGATCGCGCATGTACAAAATGTCTTTAAAGGTATATTTAATTTGAATGAGTCATTTTCAGTCGACGGGTCTCAATTTGATGGCTTATTAAAAGATGGTGAGTCACTCCCTTTTGGAAAACTATCTCTAAAGGCGCTTTACGTACCAGGACATACCCCTGCCTGCATGGCTTATGAAATTGGTGATGTCCTATTTGTTGGTGATACATTATTTATGCCAGATGTTGGAACGGCACGATGTGATTTTCCTGGGGGTAGTGCGCAGACTTTATATCGCTCAATTCAAAAAATCCTATCCTATCCAGATGAGACGAAGTTATACATGTGTCACGACTACCCACCTTCCGGAAGGGCTGTTGCCTATTCCACTACAGTGGGAGAGCAGAAAAAGTCGAATATTCATGTGCATTCAGGGGTGAGTGAGGCAGATTTTGTGCAAATGCGAATGGCGCGCGATGCAACTTTAGACATGCCAAATCTTATATTGCCTTCGATTCAAGTCAATATACGTGCCGGACACTTTCCTGAGCCAGAATCTAATGGAAAATCTTATTTGAAAATCCCTTTAAACGCACTTTAATATGGCCATCAATAAATCCGAATTAAAAAAAATGCAGGCATCCGCAAAAGATGCATGTCAATTAATGAAGGTTTTGTCCAATAGCGATCGCATGATGTTGCTATGTGAAATAGGGCAGGGTGAAAAATGCGTTACTGAGCTTGAGCAAGCTCTAGACTTGCATCAACCGACCCTATCGCAACAATTGACTGTATTGCGCACAGAAAAGTTGGTCAAAACGCGCAGAGAAGGTAAACAAATTTTTTACTCTTTATCTAGCGATGTTGCTGTATCAATATTAAGCTTGTTATACAAGTATTACTGCAAAAAATAGCACCATTTAGGATGCAAAAGATCTGTATTATTTATTTACTTGTTCTTGTTATGTGAAGAATAAATATAGAAAAAAAGAGTACGCCAATACCCCAATGCAAATTGATAGCAAACTCTCTAAGGTCTTCTGAGCCGTAATAAAGAAGGGCGCCAGTGATCATTAATAAGCCTAAAAAGCTGAGCTGACTAATACCGCTAACCCACCTGCGCTTGGACTGCAAACCTGCTTTGATGTGAAATGGAAGGGTGCTGCCGAGCGCTAAAGTGGCGAGCATTGCTCCTACTCCATGGAGCATCAAAATAGGGTGCGATCCTAAGACGGCACGATATATTTGGAGTTGATGGCCAATGAGGTAAATAACACCACTGAGAGAGCAGCTCATTATTCCCAAAATCACAAACCATTTTTGCCAATGAGGCATCTTTCCTAGACGACTCATACGGGAATCCTAATCGCTTGTGCTGAAAATTTGGCATAACAGGGGTGATCAATCTGTTGTGAGATTGCCAAGACTTTGGTTAATGCATCTGCATATATACAGTCCTTAGCAAGAATAGAGTAAGAATCATGGTTTTGAATAAATCGATGAGATTCATCAATAGCTAAGGGATTAATCAAATGGCTGGTTTGTTGGGATCGACGAGCAAAATAAATACTGCTGGTTGCGAGAGCTGTATTTTGTAGGTTGCCAATGTTGTAAAGTTTCGTAGGGTCGTGGGGGTTGCGAAGGTGGATGGGTCTTGGATTGTCACCAAACACCTTTAAATCACCCCCTGCATTGACAGCTCCAGATAAGACGCCCTCAGAACGTAAAATTCTCACGGCCATATCCACTGCAAAACCTTTGGCGATGCCGCCTAAGTCTAAACAAATTGGACGAGAGGATGTCATCAACTCTGAGCTCAGAAAGTAAACATCCTCAATGCCGCCCAAATCATGGTTATGGTAATCAATGTGCCGCGGTAATAGACCCGCTGCAACCAAACGATGCCCAATACCGCAGTTAAATAAACCCTGAGATTCTCGGTGAACTTGCTTTGCTACGCGCAATACCTGTGCCGTCCAGGGATGAATATCGATGGCCTGCTTGTGAGATAGTCGATTAATGCGATTTAACTCACTATGGGGGTTATGAAATCCCATCAATGCTTGAATTTTTTCAATCGCAGCGAAAGCATATTGAATTGCCGAATGGAATTGATCTTCTTCAATAGAGATTTCAACAAATGTACCAAGAAGTGGTTTGCAGCGTGTAACCATGAACAACTTACCTTACTTTGGGCTGCTCATTCTTGAGGGCTAACGCATATAAAACGCTAATCCGTTTTACGCCGTCCGTGAGGTGCTTGCAGGATAGGGTAGCGCCACCAATATTTTGAATATCTTGATTGAGTTTGATGGGATCTGAAAAAGATTTACCTATAAATTGTTTGCGCCATTCTGCCTCTGCTACTTCATAGCCATACGATTCAACATATTCCAAAATTTCAATACCTTGAATGATGCCTTTGGAGTTGAGTCCAACAGCATAGGTAATCATTTCATGCTTGCCTACAACTTCATCAACGATGAACCAGCCACCATCTATAGATCTCCAGATTCGATCACCCTGAAATGGGTGGCGAATGCTTGAAGCAGAACGCATTTTTTCTTGCAAATCAGCGCTTATGATGAGCGGCGATTTAGTGAGTGCCTTATGAGGGAACAGTATTTGCTGGGCTTGTTCGATACCAACATAGATTTTTGCCTGCACATGAATAGGTGCGGCGAGCGCGGTAAGGCCTGTTAATGCGAGTGAGCTTGATGTCCAATAATTCATCTGGATTCTGTATTTCTGCTAGTTGTATTAATAAAGGGATTAATTGAGTGGGAAGCCTACTTTGACAATAAATTCATTGACTGAGTGACTGTCCCAAACGCGCGCATTGGAGCATTCAGCTTCGCCTCCGCCCATGCAAGTGCCACCTGCTAATTGATAGCGCCATGCACCAGTGACCCACCAGTCTTTTTCGGCATAGTGAAGATTGGGCCCAATAAAGGTTGCGCGTTGAACTTGATTACGTAGGTTCAGTTCGGAATAGTCATTATGAAAGCGTGCCTCTACACCTGCTGACCACTTTGGTGCAAAGCGATAGCTAGCCCCAATCAGAATATCTAGCATTGACTCAGGTACATTGCCGTTCTCAATGAACTTTAAGCGTTCATTTGCAACTACGATATTGCTGGCAAGAATCAGACGATCATCAATAAAGTTGGACTGCAGTAATAAGCGAGCCTCAAGCTCATCTTTATTTCTACCCCAAGTGGGCTCTAAATAGAGGCCAACACCTACGGGCGATGTCACTGGATTGGTGAGACGGTATATCGCCTCTAAGGATCCACCTTCGATACCACCTCTTCTATATGCTTTGGAGGGGTCGTGAGACGACGGCACACCATAACCACCAGTACAACTTGCAGCATCCTCACAGGCTTCTGGGTTGGTGTAGTTTTGATTGGCGCTGGTGTAGTAAGTGTTTAGATATCCAGCGAGTTGGAAATCATTTGTGACGCCGTATTCCAATTCAGTTCTTGCTGTCCAAGCATCATAGGTGCCAGCTGCTTGTGTTTGATTCAGTTGCAATCGCTGTTCAAATTCCCATTTCCCCTTCGGTTGAAGGTCGAGGGTATAAATCCAACCAAATGCCCCCTCTCCTGCATGGGCTAGAGAAAAGTGCAGGGTGGCAGCAAGGATGAGGCAGAAGGCAACGAGTTTTTGAATAGTGATTTTCATATTGAAGAGAGGTGTGGTGAGTAAAGTTATTGAGAATGGTTCTCAATATACCACTAAATGAGAATGATTCTCAAATAGGAGAATGCCTACTTTTCAATAAATGGCTTGATTTGTAGGGGAAATGTCTTTGTCCCAGTAAGATTGCATAGCCATGGATGCGCATTTACTTGAAAAACTTGTATTAATGAAAATGCCCTATGGCAAATATGCAGGGCGTATCCTTGCGGACTTGCCAGGTAATTATTTAGCGTGGTTTGCTCGAGAAGGATTCCCGAAGGGCGAATTAGGTGAGCTACTCGAATTAATGCACACGCTGGATCACAATGGCCTGCGCGGACTGTTAGTGCCTATTGCTAGAGCGCATGGTGTTCATAAGCCTGCATGAAACGTCTTTTATTGAGTGTGAACAATTAATGTGACTCGTTGTCGTTCGTAATGAACTCCAGGCGTGTCCGGAGGGGTGCTTTGCTCAAGGCTTGCTTTTAAAGAGGTGCTTGCGGCAATTTGCACGGCAATCTGATTGGCTAATTCGCTATTACGATCAAATTGAATTTGAACACTAGCGACATGACCGGCACGAATATTGGTAATAAGTGCGTTGAGTTTATTTGCAGAAAAATCATCAAAGAAGATGGGATACCACCCACCTGTCAAAGCCTTAACTGGCTTGGGTTCGGAGGTTTTTGGTTGGTTTGGGATCGATGGTTTTATCGGGAGCTGAAAATCAATTCCGGTTTTGGCTACTAATTCGGCGTAAGTAATGGGTGGTGACATCGGTGCTTCATTGGTATTTTGAATCCAATATGCCCATGCATCATTTTTTTGTGGATCGTAAACCAACTTAAATAAATGAGACGGAATGGTGACGCGATTTCTCCCAATACTGCCTTGTTTACCAGTAGAGCCTGTGAAGATATAGATATCACCAGATGCGCGTTTTACATACTGCCGAGTGGGCTCCTCAACATTTTTTGCCCATATGCCCTGATTATTGAGCCTGGCCTGCGGCATCATATTGGCTAAAGAGAATGATTGCGCCATTCCTCTTTCATGATTCATATCGCCTGCAGGCACGTTGTGTCCACGGTCATAGCCGCTACCTCGATAGTCAGAAAGCTGTGCACGCTCTGCAAAGGGTAGCCTGGCTTCTTCATAAAACTGGTTTGTTCTGCGTGGGTGAGTTGCTTGAAATTGATGGTGGTTGAGTTTTTCAACTGTGTATATGGGCTTTTTATCTTGTGGTGAGTAATAAATAGCAAAGTGATCAAAACATAAATCGCGACCTGCTTGAGTCGTTACAGGTATTTTTTGTTGCGGGAAGAGATCTACGCACTCCTCAAAAAGAGCCAATGCCTTGAGCGGGCTTAAGAGTAAAACCAGGAGGGTAAGTGGTATGAAATGTTGAAGTCGGTGTTTCATGACTGACTAGTGTAGGGGTTTCAGAGTGCTGGGTAATAAAGACTTTCGTTTGCTATTGTGGGTTGAGAAATCTACCCAAGTGGTCACTAGAGAACGCGATTTATTCTGCTATGCAACAACCGTTGGTGGGCACTACTGGTAGAAGATGCTGGGGGTTTAAATACTAGATATATGGTTTTTGGGATCATTTTTAGGTTTCAAATTGTAAAAAAATCGGAATTTTGGATATTTTTTACCATTTGAAATAAGTGACTGCTTACCTATCTAAAGCATTGATTTATATAGATAAAATATTGATAAATCAGTCTATATGCGGGATGACCCGTATTTCAAGACCTAAAAGTTATGGGATTTCATTTTTATATGCTTGACTTGATATAAGAACCTTTTTAGGATGACCCATGTTTTTTACATATTGCGATGCAACATGAAACCGTTAAGCGGTTTTAAAAGTGTCGTAACTGACTGAATGAGTAAATGCTTATCGAACAATTTGAGTGAGTTGCAGGAAGCGCAACCAGCAGTGCTGGCGGCTAAAGAGCTTCTTGCCCACGCCATGGCTCCAGTGTATCGAGTCATCAATGGTGTACTCGTTGTGACTGTATTCATGGTGGTGGGCTTATGGCTTTCTGGAAACGGAACGAATGCAGGACCATTTGATCTTGCTCGAGTATTGGTGCCAGATGAAGCTCGTCATATCGTTTGGAGCAATGGCTTTGGCATACTCGATCAATATAAGAGCGGTAACGAGGTGATTGCCTCAACCGCTACTGAAACTGATATCGCTAGTGTTTTATATCAGAAGTCATCCGCAAACAGCTCAGGATTGGCAGCTGCAAAACAGCAAACCGTTGCTTTATTAATGCCATCTGTTGCTCAGCTTCAAGTCAAGTCTATTTCGCATCTGGCTGATCGGATCCCTGCTTCCAAGATTGACCCACAAGCGCTCGATAGTAATTTGATGGGCTCTATTCAGAATCAACGCGCAGTAGCTGATTTTTTTGAGAAAAAATATAGCTTAGATCGCAAGAAGATCGAGGAATATGTTTCCAACACTATTCTGATTGCTAAAGAAGTCAATATTGATCCTGTGCTCTTGTTAGCAGTGATTTCGGTTGAATCAAATTTCAACCCCAATACGAAGAGTCACGCTGGTGCAGAAGGCTTAATGCAAGTGATGACCTCAGTACATCGTGATAAATATGCGTTGTTTGGCGGCACTCATGAAGCGGTAAAACCTGAAGTGAATATTCGTGTTGGTGCTTATATTCTGAAATACCTCATTGCCACAGCAGGCTCACTGCGTAATGGTCTTAAGTACTACGTCGGTGCTGCTAACGCTGAAGATGATGGTGGCTATGCGGATAAGGTGATGGCTGAACGGAATCGTTTGATTGGGCTTTGCCAATCAAAAGCAATAAATCGCGTGACATTAAACGGAAAAGATGTGCGTTCTTAATTGAGCTGGCCGCAGTTTGCAAGAGACGAAAAGATGAAAAAAGCCACCTGGGGGTGGCTTTTTTATTTGATCTAGCGTGTACGCTCGCAGTATTAGTTCACGCCATGTAGTTCCACATCAAAGACTAAGGTTGCGTTAGGAGGAATGACTCCGCCAGCGCCTCTTGCACCATACCCCATCTCCGCAGGAATAATGAGGGTACGTTTGCCGCCCACTTTCATGCCAGCGACACCCTGATCCCAGCCCTTAATCACATGACCTGCACCCAGGGGAAAACTAAACAGTTGACCGCGATCGAGAGAGCTATCAAATTTCTGACCTTTGTGATCAGGTGCATTTTCATCGTAAAGCCAGCCGGTGTAGTGGACATCCACATGGTTGCCTGCAGCAGCTTCCTCGCCATTGCCAACAACGGTATCAATTTTTTGAAGTTCGGTCATGTTTTTCCTCTTGGATAACTTTAGTTTGGCTCATCAGTATAGGCGTATTCAGGGCTACGAGTTGTGGGCTATGCCAACCGTTTTTTGTGGCTGCTGCTAAGCCAGAGTAGCGCAATAGCAGTAATGATGACAGGTACCAGCGAGCCCAGATTTAGGATGCTCCAACCTTGTGAGGTGATCAGCGCGCCGGAGCCAAATGAAGTAAAAGCCATGGTGCTAAATACGAAAAAATTAATTGCTGCTTGTGCTTTATCTCTTTCATTGGGTTTGTAGGCGGTCATCGCCAAAGAGGTTGAGCCGGTAAATAAGAAATTCCAGCCAACGCCCAATAAGAAAAGCGCAAGTAAAAACTGGTGCAAATCTGCCCCTGATAGAGCAATCGCAATACATAAGAAATTCAGAGCAACTCCAACGCCCATGATTTTGAGAGTGCCAAAGCGCTGGATCAGTGCGCCCGTAAAGAATCCAGGAGCAAACATGCCAATCACATGCCATTCCAGGACCAGAGCGGTATCAGAAAATGGCAGCCCACAGATTTGCATTGCCAGTGGAGTTGCGGCCATTAAGAGATTCATGACGCCATAGCCTAAAGCTGCCCCAATCACTGCAACCATGAATACTGGCTGCCGAAGTATGCTTTTGAGGGGCCTGCCATCTGAAAGGGCATGCTGAGTTTTAAATTCTTCTGGAAAGTGAATGCACTGCATGACAAAAATGCCTATGAGAGCGGCAATGGATAAGGTGAGGTAGGCGCCCAGAAATGCAGTACTGAAAAGATCGCGTGTCCAAGAAGCCAAATTGGGTCCAACGACTGCCCCCAAAATACCTCCAGCTAAAACCCATGAGACCGCTTGGTCGCGTTGGTCAGCTACAGTTAGTTCTGCAGCAGCAAAGCGATACAGTTGGCCGTTAGCGCTGTAATAGCCTGCAATAAAAGTTCCGGCGACCAAGAGCCAGAAATTTTGGCTCAATGCAGCGTAGGCGCAAAGCAGGGCAGAGAGCATGGCCACCAAGAGACCGAGCTGAAAGGAGATCTTTCTGCCAAAGCGATTTTGTGTCTTGGCTACGATGGAAGTGGAGAAAGCGCCACCAACCACATAACCCATTACCGGCAAAGTTGCCATCCAGTTGACTGGAGCTAGGCTAAGTCCCACTAAACCATTAATGGCTATAAAAGTCACATTATTGGTAAGAAAAAGGCCTTGGCAAAGAATGAGTAAAGCCAGATTTTTGTTGAGAAGGGGGTGCCGGTGATTCATGGCTTGCAGTTTAAGGGTATTTACAGATATTGGCTGTCTTGGTGGATTCCCTTAATTTGAGGGTTATTACGCTGAATTGGGGCATAAAACCCGCATTTATGCCAATCCTGATGATTTAAAATTAAAGACTCGCCTCATTGGCAATATGTCAGCTAAAAGCGACTTGCAAATGCGGAATATGAGGGTGGCAGGGTAAAGACCTGACTCTGTAAATTTATCAATATCGAGGAAAAGTTAATGGCTTCAGAGAAATCAAAGATTATTTACACGCTGACAGACGAGGCGCCACTTTTGGCAACTTGCGCATTTCTGCCAATCATTCGTACCTTTACCGCACCTGCAGGTGTAGAGATTGTGAAGAGTGATATTTCTGTTGCAGCTCGCATCTTGGCTGAGTTTTCTGATTGTTTAACTGATGCCCAAAAAGTTCCCGATAACTTGGCTGAACTTGGCAAGATGACTTTGCAACCAGATACCAACATCATCAAGTTGCCAAATATTAGCGCGTCTGTACCGCAATTACTGGCCGCCATTAAAGAATTACAAGCTAAGGGCTATAAGATCCCGAATTTCCCAGAGGATCCAAAAACGGATGAGGAAAAAGCCATCCGCGCTCGTTATTCCAAATGCTTGGGTAGCTCTGTAAACCCAGTATTGCGTGAAGGTAACTCTGATCGCCGTGCGCCGCCTGCGGTCAAGCGTTATGCCCGTAAACATCCGCACTCCATGGGTGAGTGGAGCCAAGCTTCCCGTACCCACGTCTCTCATATGCATGGTGGAGACTTCTACTCTAGCGAGAAGTCCATGACGATGGCTAAAGCTTGTGATGTGAAGATGGATTTGGTGACGAAGAGTGGCAAAACGATTGTGCTCAAACCCAAAGTCTCTTTGCTCGAAGGCGAGATCATCGATAGCATGTTCATGAGCAAAAAAGCGCTGTGCGAGTTTTATGAAAAAGAAATCGAAGATGCTTACAAAACCGGCATGATGTTGTCCTTGCATGTGAAGGCAACCATGATGAAGGTGTCGCATCCGATCGTCTTTGGTCATGCTGTCAAGATTTTCTATAAAGACGCATTTACTAAGCATGCCAAGTTATTTGAAGAGTTGGGCGTGAATGCCAATAACGGTATGAGTAGTCTTTACGAAAAAATTAAGACCCTGCCAGAATCCAAGCGTGAAGAAATCATTCAAGACTTACACGCTTGCCATGAGCATCGCCCTGCATTGGCAATGGTTGACTCTGCTAAAGGCATTACCAACCTGCATTCCCCAAGTGATGTGATTGTTGACGCCTCGATGCCTGCAATGATTCGTGCGGGTGGCAAGATGTGGGGTGCTGACGGCCGTTTGCATGACACTAAAGCTGTGATTCCAGAAAGTACTTTTGCTCGTATCTATCAAGAAATGATTAATTTCTGTAAGACGCATGGCAACTTTGACCCAACCACAATGGGTACAGTGCCTAACGTAGGTCTAATGGCTCAGCAGGCTGAAGAATATGGTTCGCACGACAAGACCTTTGAAATTCCAGAGGCCGGTGTAGCGCGAATTGTTGCTGATGATGGAACCGTACTACTCGAGCAGAATGTAGAAGAGGGTGATATTTGGCGTATGTGCCAAGTGAAAGATGCGCCGATTCGTGATTGGGTGAAGTTGGCCGTTAATCGTGCACGCTTATCCAATACGCCAGCTGTATTCTGGTTAGATGAGTACCGTCCACATGAGGCAGAGCTGATCAAGAAAGTGAAAACCTATCTCAAAGACTATGATCTTGAGGGTGTAGACATTCAAATCATGTCTCAAACCCGTGCAATGCGTTACACCCTTGAGCGCGTGATTCGTGGCAAGGATACTATTTCTGTTACCGGCAATATCTTGCGTGATTACCTTACTGACTTATTCCCGATTATGGAATTAGGTACCAGTGCGAAGATGTTATCGATCGTGCCATTGATGGCTGGTGGCGGTCTTTTTGAGACTGGTGCTGGCGGCTCTGCTCCTAAACATGTGCAACAGCTTGTAGAGGAAAACCATTTGCGTTGGGATTCTCTTGGTGAGTTCTTGGCTTTGGCGGTCTCTCTAGAAGATATTGGCGATAAGACTGGCAATCCAAAAGTGAAAATCTTGGCTCGCACCTTAGATGAAGCAACAGGTAAATTGTTGGATAACAACAAGTCACCCTCACCACGTACTGGCGAGCTCGATAACCGTGGCAGCCAATTCTATTTGGCAATGTATTGGGCGGAAGCTTTGGCCAATCAAACTGAAGATAAGGAATTGCAGGCGCACTTTGCACCTTTGGCAAAAACCTTAGCTGAAAATGAACAGAAGATTGTGGCAGAGCTCAAGGCGGTACAAGGCAAGCCAGCGGATATCGGTGGATACTATGTGGCGGACTCTGAGAAGTGCAAGGCTGTGATGCGTCCAAGCGCCACATTCAATGCCGCATTGAAATCTGCCAGAGCGTAATTGGTAGAAGCGATAGGAATATTTTCCTTATCAATATACTAAAAGACAAAAAAGCAAACTTTCGGGTTTGCTTTTTTGTCGCCCTCAACATTTCATCTTTCAATCTTTATGCCAAAACCAAAAGATCTTGTCGAGTTAAGTTATCTGAGTGAAGCAGTCTCGGATATGTCTTTTCTCGGATTGATGCGATTGCTAGAATCGGCGCGCACTTTTAATCAAGAGCATGGTATTACTGGTATTTTGTTTTATGACAACCAGCAATTTGGGCAAATTATCGAGGGCGAGCGCGCTAACATCATGAAGGTATGGAAGCGGATCCAGGAGGATAAGCGTCATCATCGCATTGAATTACTCGAGATTCGCGAGATTACAGAACGGACATACCCTGAGTGGCTATTGCGCTTTTATGGGGGGGAGACCCTCATCAGGGACTACCCAGTATTAGCGGGAATGGTTGGTGGCATGGATAAGCATAGTCTGGCATTGCTTAATAAAATGCGCGCTGCCCAGAATTAATTCCCAACAAACGCAGAATTCAAAACAGTAGCAAAATAGCTCTATCGTATAGAGGGGATTTGCTATGAGTTGGATTGACCGAACTATTCTCACCAGTCAAATAACGCCTAAAGCAGTATTTGAAAACCGTCGTACGCTAATAAAGGCTGCTGCGGCTGGCAGTTTCGGTGCTGCGCTATCACCTTGGTTTTCTAGACAAGCCTTAGCTGCGTCACCAGAGAAGTTGAGTGCCACTCTTAATCCAGCGTACAGCACCAAAGATGAGGCAACCCCTTACAAGTATGTGACGACTTATAACAACTTTTATGAGTTCGGCACCGACAAATCAGATCCAGCAGCTAATGCAGGAAGTTTGCAAACAAGGCCTTGGACAATTTCCATTGAGGGATTAGTCAAAAAGCCAATGACCATGGACATTGATGCTTTATTAAAGCTGGCACCAATGGAAGAGCGTATTTATCGCATGCGTTGTGTTGAAGGTTGGTCAATGATTATTCCCTGGGATGGCTACCCACTCTCAAAATTGATAAATGCTGTTGAACCATTGGGCTCGGCGAAGTTTGTCGAATTTATTTCTCTAGCCGATCGCAAACAAATGCCAGGTCTGCGCAGCAATATTATCGATTGGCCTTATCGTGAAGGGTTGCGTCTAGATGAAGCCATGAACCCACTTACTCTCCTCACTTTTGGCTTATATGGGGAGGTTTTGCCTAAGCAAAATGGAGCTCCAGTACGAATTGTGGTGCCTTGGAAGTATGGCTTTAAAAGCGCCAAGTCCATTGTTAAGATTCGGTTTACAGAAGAAATGCCCAAGACGAGTTGGAGTCAATTTGATGCGAGAGAGTATGGTTTCTACTCTAATGTTAATCCGCAAGTAGATCATCCTCGGTGGAGTCAGGCGACCGAGAGGCGCATAGGTGACCCAAAGGGTATGTTTGCTCCTAAGATTAAAACGCAAATGTTTAATGGCTACGCAGAGCAAGTTGCTAGTATGTATGCCGGCATGGATCTCAAAAAATATTACTAAATAATGCTCAAAATACATCCTGCTTTGTCCATCATCTTTGGCGGTATTTTGCTTGCCTTTAGTACATCTATCTTTAGCCAGACCACTGCTACTCCAGTAAAAACGATTGCATCATTAGATGTGCCGCGATATATGGGTACCTGGTATGAGATTGCTAAATTTCCAAACTGGTTTCAAAAGAAATGTGTCAGCAACACACAAGCAGTCTATTCAATTAGACCTGATGGAAATCTCAATGTATTGAATAGCTGTAAGACTGCTGATGGTGAGGTTTCGCAGGCAGAGGGAATGGCACGTCAACAAGGCCCAAAAGATTCACCCAAGCTGGAAGTTCGCTTTGCGCCAGAATGGCTCTCGTTTTTACCCATGGTATGGGGGGAATATTGGGTCATTGACCTTGATGCGCAATACCAGGTTGCCGCAGTGAGCGACTCCAAGCGGGAGTATCTTTGGGTGTTATCTAGAACGCCGCAGTTAGATAAAAAAACTTACGACGAATTATTGTTGCGTTTACAGGGGCAGCAGTTTGATACGCGCAAGCTAGAGATCACGCAGCAAACGATCTCAGTACAGAAGAATTAAGTTGCCTGCATTTTCTCTCCCCCCAGGTATTGAGGTATTTGAGCGTGGCTGGCTTTCAGCTAATAATATTTTTGTTTTTGACCAACAAGAGGTTTCCTTGGTAGACACTGGATACCATACGCATCAAGCTATGACCTTGCAGTTAGTTCGCCATGCCATCAAAAAGCATGAACTAAAAACACTCCATACGGTTGTCAATACACATTTACATTCAGATCATTGCGGTGGGAATGCTGCGCTCGCGCAAGAATATAGCTGCAAGGTATATATTCCCGCTGCCGAGGATGAGGCAGTCAAGAGTTGGGATGAGGATCTATTGAGTTATCGCAATCTCGGCCAACAATGCCCTCGCTTTTCTCATCATGGTTTGCTAATTCCGGGACGGGACATTCAATTGGGGCCATATCTCTGGAAAATACTAGCTGCTCCAGGACATGATCCTCATTCAGTCATGCTGTATGAAGCGCATCATGGGATTCTCATTTCTGCTGATGCGCTGTGGGAAGATGGGTTTGGCGTGATATTTCCAGAGCTTTGGGGTGAACCAGGTTTTGAGGAGGTTGCACAGACGCTAGATCTAATTGAAGCCTTGGAAATCTCAGTGGTGATTCCGGGACATGGAAAAATATTTACCGATGTTGTGAAATCAATTGCTACTGCCAGATCGAGATTGGATTACTTAGCCTCAAATCCTGATCGGAATGCGCGTCATGGAGCAAAAGTATTGCTCAAATACAAACTCATTGAGTGGCAAACCCAGGACTTGGTTGCTGTAAAACGGTGGATCAACAGTACTCCAGCGCTCCATAGTGCTGCGCATCAGTTGAATATGACAATAGAAGAGTTAGCGGAGTGGTTGCCGCAGGCGCTGGTCAAATCTCGAGCTGCAAATATGATGCATGATCAGTTAATCAATTTAGATTAACTGTTTCCTCAGAAATTGAATGACAATTTTCCGTACAGTGACCAGTTGTATTGTTGATAAGTCTGCACGATTTGTTTTGAACCGCCAATAGCAACTAATACATTTTTTGTTAAGCGTTGAGTGATCATCGCATCGAGCGGTACGAACCATCCACCTCCAGCAGTGTTGTACACCATGCCGTTTTCATCCCAAAATCGAATTTGCGTGCTAGGTGAAAGTTGGATGCCAACGGTGGGGAAGAGGTAGAGGCTTCTGAGTAACGCTGGCGGACTTGAGCCTGGTGCTGTAGCTGTATTGCTAGGAAAGCCATACATATATCTGACAAGCGGCGAGAAATCAGAAACAGGGGATTTGCTGGCAGTAGAAGGTTTGTAAACAGTGGCGATCTGAGGTCCTACTGCCCATTGTCCGCTGCTACCAAAAGGAAAAATAATCCTAGCGCCTACAGTGCCACCCCATTTTTGCAAAATATCAGGAGAATTACCCCACATTGTGAGCATGGTCGTTCCTGCCGAGTACTGGCCCGCAAACTGATGAGGTTGATTTACTCCGTAAGTGGAAATATATGATGTATCTAAGCGCAGCGTGCCTTGCCAATCGCTGATAGTTAAAGGCTGGTAATAGCGAAGCTTTAAGGTGTCATCGTAAACTCCACCGCCATCGTTATCGTGATAACCCCAAAATTCTAGAATGTACCGAGTGGAGATATGGTTTTTTAGTGAATGAAGGTCAAGAGAGTCATCTGAACTATTGCTATCTTGCGCCCAGCATACACTGTATGTGCAGATAGCAAGAAAAAGACAGAGTGAGCGCGCGATTACCATATAAGCTTTAATATTAAAGTACTATAAAAAGAGCATGCTATTTTTAGGAATCATATGGAACATACTGTTTTAGTTACTGGCGCCACCGCTGGATTTGGAGAGGCTACTGCCCGTCGTTTCTTGGCTCATGGTCATAGGGTCATTGCGGTGGGTAGAAGGGTTGAGCGACTCGAGTCTCTAAAAGCATCTTTACCTATTGATCAGCAGAAAAAATTGTTGACTATGGTGGTGGATGTTTGTGATAGTGCAAAAGTGGATAACTTGGCTAATGATTTGCCAGCGGACTTTGCAAACGTTACTGTGCTTGTGAATAATGCAGGCCTGGCTTTAGGTTTAGAGCCTGCTCATAAGGCGTTTTTGAGTGATTGGGATCAAATGATTGATACCAATATTAAGGGCTTGGTTCACATGAGCCGAGCATTTTTACCTGGCATGGTAGAGCGTCAGTGTGGCCACGTGATTAATCTTGGGTCTGTAGCGGCAAATTATCCTTATCCCGGTGGCAATGTTTATGGCGGCACCAAAGCGTTTGTGAAGCAATTTAGTTTGAACTTACGGGCCGATCTGATTGGTACACCGGTGCGCGTTACCTGTATCGAGCCTGGTATGTGCTCTGGTACAGAGTTTTCTAATGTCCGCTTTAAGGGTGATGACGATAAGGCTAGCAAAGTCTACACCGGTGTACAAGCACTGAGCGCTGATGATGTTGCTGAGGCAATCTATTGGTCGGCAACCTTGCCAAGTCACATGAATATTAATGTCTTAGAGCTGATGCCTGTTCAACAAGCCTTTAATCCATTTAATATTCATCGCGGTGATTTTTAATTTTTGTAATTAAGATTTTTTGTCTGGCGCATTCCAGCGATAAAATTGGGGGTAGATGCGCATCACCACCGGCCCATTAAAATCCCAGGATTTGCAAGTGCCAAGGTAGAGTGGCGGCTTGTTTTCATCTGGATCAAATAGCGCACCGGGAATGGCTTGGAATGCGGCTGTTGCTAAGCTATTAAGAAGTTCGCGTAAATGGGTGCAACCAGCAATGCCTCCCAAATGTGTTTGTATAGTTTTACGCCAGCCTTTACCAAGACGCTCGCCAATCAGTGCCTGCATTGGGGGAATGACGTTTGGGCATTCAGGATGGGGGTGACCATCCATGGCTACTTCAATATCTTGGATGACTAAAGCGTTATCTAAAGTGATCCGGACCCACATATCATGAAATGCTTGTCCCGGTTGCCATGTGGTGGTTCCCGTAACAAAAGGGGAGGTTTTGTAATCTTTGAGATGACCCTCAATATCCCAGAGTCCATCCTCTCTTGCAAAACCTTGAAATGTAATCTCGCGAGTATGGAGTAGTGAGCGGGACTTAGGGGTGGAAAGCATAATCAAAGAATATTTAAGCAATAAAAATTACATCAGCATGATTTATTCGTAATGATAATGAATATCTTAGCAATCGGTTGCAAAGCTGAATTTCTTGCTCTGTAGTATTCTTTTTCGAATATGGCAAAACCCATTTCCCTAGAAAAAATCTTATTCAGCCAAGGTTTCGGCACTAGGCGCTATTGCAGCGACTTGGTTTATGCCGATCTTGTCAAAGTGAACGGTGTGCTAGCGGAAGATCCTGAAGAGCGCATCTCTACAGAAGGTTTAATCCTGACTGTAGAGGGAAAAGATTGGGAGTATCACGAAAAAGCTTATATTGTTTTGAATAAACCTCCGAATTACGAGTGCTCTCATAAAACAACTCATCACCCCAGTGTGTACAGTCTATTGCCACCACCCCTGATAGAGCGTGGCATGCAATGTGTTGGGCGTTTAGACTATGACACTACTGGTCTATTGCTCATCTCTGATGATGGTCAGTTTATTCATAAAATGACGACGCCCAAAAAAAATATCGGTAAGGTGTATGAGATCACGACACCAGAGCCAATTACTCAAGGACAAATTGATCACTTATTGAACGGCGTTGTTTTAGATGATGATCCGCGACCCTGTTATGCAACTGCCTGCAAATTGATCTCTGAACACGTTTTAGCACTGACTATTGTTGAAGGTCGTTACCATCAAGTTAAGCGGATGATGGCTGCCGTCGGAAATCATGTTGGATCATTACACCGTACTGAAATTGGAGCTTATATGATGCCAGCTGACTTAGCCCAAGGGCAGTGGCGCTGGTTATATCCCCAGGACTTAAAGGCGTTGTCACAAAGTATAGAGGTCAAATGAGCAGGTCAGTTTTAGCTAAAGATTTTGATTTTCAGGGAACAATCCCGCATTGGGGTCTTGATGCTTCGGGCACGGAAATTCATCGTGATTTTGTATTTCAGAATTTCCAGGAAGCATTCGCATTTATGACGCTGTGTGCACAATATGCCGAAGAGATTGATCATCACCCCGACTGGAGTAATTGTTGGAACACGGTGAAAGTGCGTTTGAGCACGCATTCAGCAAAAGCGCTGACTGAGCTTGATATTCAGCTGGCAAAAGCGATGGATGTCTTTGCCAAGCAGGTAAAAAACTAGGGTTTAATGCCCCTCACTATCACTGTCTTCATCATGAAGACTCATCAGGATGGTTGCTAGCAAGCCATAGACGATTTCGGTAGATATCATCCCATCTTCATCGAGTTCATCTATAAGATCATTGAGGTTATCTTCGGTAGGCTCATTCAGAAGGGTCATGGCGCATTCGCAGCCATAGTTGAAATCTTCATCGTCTTGGGAAGGGTTGTGATCGGCCATACATTTCCTTTATAAAGAGCTGCAAAATAGCAAGCTCAGACTCTATGCTATAGCAATTTTGTGACTATTCTGAATCTGTTGAGAAGGCAAAACAGAATTTTTTGAATCGTTTACTATTCATCGATGGATATTCTTAAAAGTATCATTTTTGCTGTCTGCCTTATTCCTTTGGGGAGATTGGTATGGTTAGGATATTTTGAGGAATTGGGCGCCAATCCCATCGAATGGATTACTAGATCAACGGGAACTTGGGCGCTAGTATTTCTATGTCTCACCTTGGCGATGTCTCCAATGAGGTGGATAACAGGCTTTAGTGTATGGATCAAGATTCGGCGCATGTTGGGCTTATTTTGCTTTTTCTATGCCAGCATGCACTTTGTGATTTGGTTGTATCTTGATCAGAGCCTGGATCTACAAGCCATGTTTCATGATGTACTAAAAAGACCATTTATTACTATGGGATTTTTAAGTCTAGTGATGTTAATTCCGTTAGCGGCGACCTCGAATGCATGGGCGGTTCGTAAACTCGGTCGACATTGGACATTGCTGCATAAATTGGTTTACGTTATCTCTCTAACGGCCATTGCTCACTATTGGTGGCATAAAGCCGGAAAAAATGATTTACAAACCGTGAGTATTTACGCAGGAATATTGATCCTGCTCTTAACTTTACGGATACCAGTAATACGAAGGTACTTACAAGCTATTCCGAAAACATCAATTCGGGGATAGAGTGTAATTGAAGGAGCTCTTGAGCAGATTCTGGTGTTGCGTTCAACCAATCGCTAAATAATTCAGTTTTCAAAGGTACAACGGTGCGTTTTTCTTCCCCGGGCTTATGACACTGATTCATAACGGGGTGTTGGTTGGCATCAATAGTCAGCATGGAGAAAGAAACAATGAGCTCGCCAGTTTCTGGTTCAGTCCATGTGTCCCAAATTGAAGCGATGGCCATCGGCTCATGATTTGCCTGGACAATTTTTGCGCGTACTGCTTTCCCGGTTTCATAGCGGGGTTCGTAGAATGCATCTGCTAACGCTAAAGCGTATTGGCGTTTTGTCCAAGCATGTCTATAGGAAGGTTTCTCGCTCACAGTTTCTGAGCGGGCGTTATAGGTTTTTCTGCCAAAATCCTCATCCTTTGCCCAAGAGGGAATCAAGCCAAAACGAGCAGGTCCCAAAGCTATTCGTTGCGTGTTATGACTCTTGAGAATAATGGTCCCAGGATAGGTTGGGAAAACATCATGTACTAGAGAGCTCGGTAGTTCTAGATCAAAATGGGTTTTTACCCAATCAATATTGACGGTGGTAAGGTATTGAACACACATGAATTTATTGTACCGTCAGCTTGATGGAGGCGTGCTGTTACTATTGATAACCAACTTAATTGAGAATATCCCTTATGAAGCTAACAATAAAACCTAGCCCTAGTTTTTCTAGATATTTGATTGCAACAGTAGTGCTGGTAATGAGCTTTTGCGCTACCGTGACTGCGCAAACTAGCAATTTACCTATCAATGCCGCTGCCTCAGTCAATGGCGCCATTATTACCAATGATATGGTTGAGCAAGGCATTAAGGCAGCCTTAGCACAAGGTCAAAAAGATACGCCTGAACTTCGCAAGGCAGTGATCGAAAAATTCATTGAAGTCTTGTTATTGTCTCAACAGGCTGAGAAGGATGGTTTGGCAAATTCTGAAAAAGCCAATACGCAATTAATGTTGATTCGCCAAAACTATTTAGCCGATCTGGAGCTGTCTACTTTTATGGCACAAAATCCGATTAGTGATGCAGATGTACAAGCAGAGTACAACAAACAAGTTGCCGCTCTCGGATCTCAAGGCATGATCGTGGAGTACAAAATTAGTGATATTGCATTAGCAAACGAAGCAGATGCGCAGGCCGCTTTAAACCGGATTAGAAAAGGCGAAGCTTTTGATAAGGTAGCAAAAAGTGTTTCTTTGGCTCCCAATAAAGCACAGGGTGGAGCTGCTGGTTGGGTGCAGCCTGGGCAAGTACCGCCGCAAATTGGAGCGGTGCTGGTAAATCTTGGCAAAGGTCAAACATCGGCGCCGATTGAATTACAGCAAGCTTGGTATTTGGTCAAACTAGAAGACAAAAGATCAAGCAAGCCACCGACTTTTGAGCAAGCAAAGGCTGCTATTCGTGCCGGCATCGCACAGCGAAAACAATTCGAATTTATTTCTAGTATTGCAAAGAACGCAAAAATTATTGTTCAGTAGATTGATCAAAATGCATGATTGTTGTAATAAAAAAGGGCTCAAGGGAGCCCTTTTTTGTGGTGCAGCCATTTTATTAACGCTAACTGCGTTCAAGCGTGACAAATTCAAAGTGGATGCCATTTTCAGACTCTGGAGCACGCTCCACTACTTTCCATTCGGAGGGCTCAGGCACCTCAAAGAAGGTATCGCCTCCATCAACATCAATATCGATTTCAGTGATGTAGAGACGATCTGCTTTTGCAAAGGCTTGTTTAAAGAGTTGCTCGCCACCAATCACAAACACTCTAGAAGATTCACTTAATTGATTGAGTGCATCATCAAGAGAGTTTGCTAATTCAGCTCCTTTAAGCTCGTAATCAGTATTGCGGCTAACTACGATGTTTCGACGACCAGGTAGCGGTCTACCAATGGATTCCCAAGTCTTACGACCCATAATGACGGGATGCCCCATGGTGACGCGTTTAAAGAATTGCAAATCGGCGGAGATTTTCCAGGGCATTTGATTGTTGCGCCCAATTACGTGATTACGTGAGCGCGCAACAATCATTGAGATAGCAGGATTTGTCATAAGCAGTTTTAGACAGCGACAGGAGCTTTGATATGAGGGTGGGATTCGTAACCCACAATCTCGAAATCCTCAAATTCATAATCAAAGATAGAGTCTGGTTTACGCAGAATATTTAATTTAGGCAATGGATAGAAGTCTCTGGAGAGTTGGAGATTGACCTGCTCAAGATGGTTACTATAAAGATGACAGTCACCCCCAGTCCAAATAAAGTCACCCACTTCCAAACCACATTGCTGCGCCATCATATGTGTGAGGAGGGCGTAACTAGCGATATTAAAAGGGACACCTAAGAAAATATCTGCGCTGCGTTGATAAAGTTGGCAAGACAGTTTCCCGTCGGCAACATAAAACTGAAAAAAGGCATGGCATGGTGCCAAGGCCATACGTGGAATATCTGCCACGTTCCAAGCAGAGACAATAATACGACGTGAATCTGGATTCTTTTTGATCTGATCTACTACTTCGCTAATTTGATCTATATGTTGTCCATTCGGTGCTGGCCATGAGCGCCACTGGTAGCCATAGATGGGGCCAAGTTCACCGTCAGGTGCTGCCCATTCGTTCCAGATCGATACGCCACGCTCTTTGAGCCAATTATTATTAGTACTGCCTTTGAGGAACCACAACAATTCATAAATGATGGACTTTAAGTGAAGCTTCTTGGTGGTCACCATGGGGAAGCCTTCGGCCAAGTTAAAGCGCATTTGGTGACCAAAGACTGAAATCGTACCCGTTCCAGTTCTATCGGACTTTTTAACGCCCTTGGCTAAAACTTCCCTCATGAGATCGTGGTATTGACGCATAAAAAATTGGCTAAGAGTAGATTAATGAAATTATGGATATCCGTAAGGATAGCTTACTTGGAAGGGGTGGACTGAACCCCAAGCGCCTGGTGGAGTTTGGGCGAGGTCGTGGTGTATTGCAGTTGTATTTGCCTCTCTGGATGAAGGTATGCAGCGGCAGCAAAGGCTGCTAAGGCCGCCTCATGAAATCCAGACAAAATCAGCTTCTTTTTGCCTGGATAGATATTAATGTCTCCTACAGCATAAATTCCGGGGGTGCTTGTTTGAAACTTTTCTGTATCGACAATAATTTGCTTGCGATCGATATCAAGACCCCAATCTGCAATGGGCCCTAACTTAGGAGATAGTCCAAAAAAGATGAGTAGATCATCGAGCGCCAGCAATTCGTGGTGACCATCGATGTCAGTCAACATAATGTCACTTAGGCGATCCTCTTTTGTCTCATAGCCCGTAATTTGACCAATCCGTAGTTGAATTTTTCCCAAAGTGCAGAGTTCACGCATTTTGGTAACAGATTGAGGGGCGCCCTTAAAGTCATCGCGTCGATGAATTAAGGTAACACTTTTTGCTTTATCGGCAAAATAGATGGCCCAATCGAGCGCAGCATCTCCGCCACCACAAATCACGATACGTTTATGCAGAAAGTGCTCAGGGTGTTTGACGCGATAGAAAACCTGACGATTCTCAAATGCCTCCAAGCCTTCTAGATTGAGGAGTCTGGGCTGAAATGCACCAACACCGGCAGCAATAAATACAGTCTTTACTAGAAAGTGCTGCTCTAAAGAGGTGTCGATTAAAAAGCGGCCATCTGCTTGCTGTTGCACCTGGGTAACCTCTTGCCCCAGATGAAATTGAGGCTTAAATGGCGCAATCTGCTTTAGAAGATTTTCTGTGAGTTGTTGACCAGTACATACTGGTATTGCAGGTATGTCATAAATCGGTTTATCAGGATAGAGTTCGATGCATTGACCGCCAGCTTCTGGCAGAGCATCAATAATATGTGCATGAATTTCTAGAAGTCCAAGCTCAAATACTTGGAAGAGACCCACAGGGCCGGCGCCAATAATGACTGCGTCGGCTTCTATGGGTGAATGCAAGGTAAGACTCGTTTGGTGAGAATTACTTTATTAACTGATCCAGTTTGTTTTTAACGTCTTTCCATTCTTCTGCATCAGGAAGAGCGGCTTTGGATTTCGTAATTGAAGTCCATGAGGGCGAGAGTTCCGCATTGAGCTTGATGAATTCTTGTTGATCGCCAGGTACATCATCTTCTGCATAAATCGCGTTTACCGGACATTCTGGAACACAAACCGCGCAATCGATACACTCATCTGGATCGATCACTAGAAAATTGGGGCCTTCACGAAAGCAATCTACTGGGCAAACATCAACGCAATCGGTGTATTTGCAACGGATGCAGGATTCGGTAACGACGTAGGTCATGATATGTAATTTAAGGGCTCGAAATCGAGGGTTTGATGGTGGTAAAACCTTTATTTTAGCCGAAATGACTCAACCCACTTTCAGGTAAAGTTTCCCCTATGAACATGCAAACAAATCATCAAAACACCACCCCAAAGCCCAAAATATTGGTAGCTCGGGCAATATTTCCTGAAGCATTGGCTAAGTTAGAAGAGTCTTTTGAAGTTCTCTCTAATCAAGCAGATCAAATCTTTACGCCAGAGGAGTTGCAAAAAAAGCTCTCGGAGGTGGAGGGGGCCCTGGTGGCGGGCAGTGAGCGAATAGATGCTCGTGCTTTAGAGAATGCAAACGATTTAAAAATCGTCGCCAATATTTCTGTGGGTTATAACAACTTTGATGTGCCTGCGATGACTACTGCGGGAGTGATGGCAACCAACACGCCAGATGTACTTACAGATACCACCGCAGATTTTGGATTTGCATTATTGATGGCTACTGCCAGACGCATTACTGAATCTGAGCATTGGGTGCGTGCAGGCCATTGGGATAAGTGGTCAATTGTAAATAACCCTCTAGGTATGGATGTGCACAATAGTACGATTGGCATTATTGGGATGGGGCGTATCGGTCAAGGCATTGCGATGCGTGCGCTAGGTTTTGGTATGAAAGTGATTTATCACAATCGCAGTCGTTTATCAGAGCAAGACGAAAGCGCATGTAGTGCTCGTTACGTCTCTAAAGAAGAGTTATTGCGTACTGCAGATCATGTGGTTTTGGTACTGCCTTACACGCCAGCTAATCACCATATTATCGGCGCTCAGGAGATTGCGCTGATGAAGCCTACCGCCACCCTGATTAATATTGCTCGGGGCGGCATTGTGGATGATGTAGCCTTGGCGCAGGCGCTCCAAAAGAAAGCTATTTTTGCTGCAGGGCTTGATGTGTTTGAGGGAGAGCCAGTTGTTAATCCAGAGTTATTAAAGCTCAGTAATGTCGTATTGGCGCCTCATATTGCAAGCGCTACCGAAAAGACCCGTAGAGCAATGGTAGATTTAGCCATTGAAAATTTACGTGCAGCACTCGCTGGAAAAGTACCTCCGAGCTTAATTAATGCCGAAGTACTGAAAGCGTAAATCTTCCATTTGGTTTGATGACTGCAAACCTTTGTGTTGAGATGATGGAAGGTGGAGATGGAAAAATAAAGCCGAGCAATGCTCGGCTTTATTTATGATGCGTTACAGGAAGATGTAACTTACTCGGCCTCTACTTCTTCTGGAAGTTCGCGAAGCGCTAATTCAATGCCACCAAATTTTCCGGCCACCCAGTTATAGACTTTGCAAGCGAGCCACAATAACCCGAAGCCAAGTAATGCGTTCAGAATCAGTGCCGATAACACGGTAAATCCGGGAATGGCGCCATCACGAATAAAAGCAACAAATAGCGCTAATAAAACGATGGGTACTGAAAAACAGAGGTAGACCAATACGAGTGTTTTGGCGGTGTGGGTTGGGTCGAGAAAGGCGAGTTCTTTTTTGGTTAATTTCATGATGGAGCAATCTTAAAGCAGTCCATCAAAAAGTGCTATATCCACGAGATCGCCAGCCGCAATATTTCCTTGTTCATGCCCAAGGATGACAAAACAATTTGCTTCACTCATCGAGCGTAATATTCCAGCCCCTTGACTGCCGGTCAATCGGACGCTGGGTCTGCCTTCTGCGTTGCGCCCCAAAATGGCGCGCTGAAATTCAGTGCGTCCAGGCTTTTTGCGGATCGCGGTCTCAGAGATAGCCTGGACTAACGGTAGTTCGGTAACGCTAGCACCATTCAGTTGCAACAAGGCGCTGCGCACAAATTGATAGAAGGTCACCATGACTGCCACGGGGTTTCCCGGCAAACCAAAGAAAAGTGTTTTGCGTGCAGGAGATTTACCTGGAATAGGTTTAAGAGTGCCAAATGCCATCGGCCGACCAGGGCGCATAGCGATTTTCCAAAACCCTACATCACCAAGCTCTTGCATGATTTGTTTTGTGAAATCTGCTTCACCGACTGAAACGCCGCCAGAAGAAATTAACACATCTGCTTTGCTGGCAGCATCAATAAACGCTTCTTTAAGTGAATCAGGGTTATCACGCACAATGCCACAATCGATGATCTCGATATTTAGGCGATTGAGCATTCCAGTCAAGCTGTAGCGATTGCTGTCATAGATGCTGCTAGGATCTAAAGGTTGTCCCAGCGAACGAAGCTCATCACCAGATGACAAAATAGCGACCTTGAGTTTTCGATGCACCTGCAAGCTCGAGACCCCTAAAGATGCTGCTAATCCTAAGTCAGAAGGACGCAGTAAACGACCAGCGGCGATCGCCGCCTTGCCCTTTTGCAAGTCCTCACCCCGTAAGCGACGGTTCTCACCTGCCCTCAGTTGATTGGATGGAAAGCAAATGATCTCTTCATTGCTGCTCGTCGTGAATTCTTGGGGAATGACAGTATCGCAATCAGCTGGCATGAGGGCGCCAGTCATTATCTTGAGGCATTCGCCTTGCCCAATTTTGCCTCCAAAGGGTTTGCCTGCTAATGCAGTGCCCACTATTTTTAAAGTCACGTCCGTCTTATCTTGACTGAGGCATTTGCCATCAAAGGCATAACCATCCATAGCAGAATTATCTGCCGATGGCACATCGATGGGTGAGAGAAGATCTTGCGCCAGAATGCGATTGATCGCCTGATCTAATGAAACAGTCTCTATATCGTTTTGCGCGTGAAGGGATGTTGCTTCTTGCAGGAGATCGCTGACTAAACTGGCAATAGCTTTGCGCGCTTCATTAACATGTAATGAAGCTGTGAGCAAAATGGGGCTATTGGGGGAATGCTTCATGCTGAAATAGATTCTAGTGACTTTAGTTCTTCTGGTGTATTGACGTTCGCAAATGCTCGAGCGTCTTCAAAAACAACGGTACTTGTTTTTAATTCTTTGAACCAGCGATCAATCTTAAAATCGCCCTTGCTCAAAAACATAGTAAGTGATTCTTGCAAGTTTGTACGCATGAGACAAAAAACGGGTTGCGCCCAAATCTTGCCATCAGACTCTTTGCTAGAGGCATATACGAGCTCAAAATCACCGCGCTCGAGTTCTGTAGCTAGTTGTATTCCTAAATCTTTTGGTAGCAGAGGTGAGTCGCATGGTGTAGTCATGAGGTACGGTGTTTTGCAGCTTTTTAGCCCCACTGAAAACCCAGCAAGTGGCCCTGAAAAATCCGGAGTTTCATCCAACATGACTGGATAGCCGTAAACGGCATACTTAGTTATGTTGCGATTGGCATTGATCAGTAATGGCCCAACCTGGGGTTTTAATCTGCTAATAGCGGATTCTATTAAGGGTTTGCCATGAAAAGGAATAAGTCCTTTATCAATGCCACCCATACGTTGGGCGCGTCCACCCGCCAAAATTAAACCCGTAATTTTTTCTGCAAGAATCATTAGCCACCGATATAAGACATTTCAACTTTACGATTACTCATGGGGTGATTGGGTGTATGGGAACCCCGAATTTCAGAGTAGTGATCAGCGCGCGCAGACCAGGTATTCATGATGGCGTTGGCAATTTCCAGATCAGATTTGCTAGAACGCAAAAGTGTTTTGAAATCAAAACCCGTATTTGCAAAAAGACAGAGATATAGTTGGCCATCAGTTGAGATGCGTGCGCGAGTGCATTCATGACAGAAGGTTTGCGTCACACTGGAAATAACACCAATTTCGCCAGAGCCATCAACATAACGCCAGCGCTGAGCAACTTCACCCGCGTAATTGGCATCTACAGGTTCTAGGGGAAATGCATTATGAATTTGGGCGATCACCTCATTCGAGGGGAGTACTTCCGCCATATTCCAGCCATTTGAGCTTCCCACGTCCATAAATTCAATAAAGCGCAGGATGATCCCGCTACCTTTAAAGTGTTTGGCCATTGGAACGATCTCGTGATCGTTAGTCCCTTTTTTAACGACCATATTGACTTTGATGTTTTTGAAGCCAGCCTCTTGAGCAGCCGCAATGCCATCCAAAACATCCGCAACTGGAAAATGGACGTCATTCATTTGTTGAAAGACTTCGTCATTGAGGCCGTCAAGGCTTACAGTCAGTCTTTGCAAGCCAGCAGCCTTCAGTGCCTGAGCTTTTTTGCGCAGGATGCTTCCATTGGTAGTTAAGGTTAAGTCCAGTGGCTTGCCGTCTGGCGTCCGAATTTTTGCCAACATCTCTATCAGCACCTCTAAATTCTTTCGCAGCAAAGGCTCACCACCAGTCAAACGCAGTTTTTCTACACCCAGTGTTGAAAAAATAGTGGCTAAGCGAGTGATTTCTTCAAAGCTTAATAGCTCTTGATGGGCGAGATAGGGGTAGTGATGATCAAAGACTTCTTTGGGCATGCAGTACGTGCAGCGAAAGTTACAGCGATCTGTTACTGAGATGCGTAAGTCACGTAAATTACGTCCGCGGGTATCACGAGTGTGTCCATCAGGGGCAAGCAATTTTTCTCCAATAGATGGCGTAAGGCCTGTGCCTTCATCAATGCGTATTGGAATAACTTTGGGGATTGCTTTATCAACCATATTGCTCAATTATGGCTGTGAATTGAAGATTCTGCCAAACCGCCCAATATCCTTTTGGGATAAAAGGCGGTCTGGAGAAAAAGGAAATGCTAGACGGTTTTTTCTTGGCCGCCTGTCTCCACTAGGACCATGGGGCCTTCAGGTAGAGTTGCAGCAGGCTTAGGCGTTCTGCCTAAGCGATGAATAACCGGTTCAGCTTGGATTTGATTTTGGACTTCGGCATGCTTCGAAGCATCGGTAGCAACCCAAATCATGCCTGCAGATTGCACCACGTTATGCAATGGACTTTCTTCAAGCGCTTGAAAAGCAACTTTTGGAAGTTCTGGCATAGGTTTTGCAATAACTTCAACTGTTGTGCTTGCTGCAACGGCAACAACGACAGGAGTTGCAGCTGGCTGTTGAGCAGGGCGATTGGACTGGCGTTGCTGGCGTGACCCTCTATCGCTGCGCTCTGTTTTTTGAGCCGCTGGTTTCGCATTGCCAAAGCTATTCACAATGTTTTGAATTGGCATCGTTGCAGACGCGCCAGCCATGCCAACGGGAGGACCGGTAAAGGCGGTAGTTGGGGATACTGCTAAACCTGCATTTGCTACATCATTATTATCTGCACGCTCACCACGGTCATTCCGGTTGCGACCACGGCCACGACGATTGCGACCACGGCCACGACGCTCTTCGCCTTCGGCATTTGCAACTGCATCAGTACCAGCGGTTGCTTCCGTTGCAGGTGATGCGCTTACTGGTGTTGCTGCAGCTTGATTTTGTTGACGATCTGGCTTTGGACCATTTTGATTGCGGTTGCCATTGCGGTTATTGCGATTGCCGTTACGGTTATTGTTGGCTTCAGGAGATGTAGCCTCTCCAGCATTTGCTGTAGAGCGCTCCCCGTTACGTTCACCACGGCGATTGCGACCACGATTGCTGTTACGGCCTTGATTGCGGCCACGAGGATTGCTCGGCGCAGGCTTTTCTTCAGTCGCAGGTGTTGAGGAGAACAGTTTTTTGATAAAGCCTAAGAAGCCGCCTGAGCTTTCGCTTACTGCTTTTTCAGAGCGCGCAGGACGTGGTTGACTGATGGGAGCTGGTTGAGTTGGTGTGATGCCTTTTACAGCGGCCTCTGGACGGACTTTGATATCCGCATCTTTACGGCTCACAGTGGTATCGGTTTCCAATTCGCGTGCAGCTTCTTCAGCCATGACATAACTGGCTTTTTGATCATCCAAGCGAGGGTCATCATGACGCAAGCGCTCGAGTTTGTAATGCGGAGTTTCAAGATGTTTATTGGGAACCATCAAGACGTTCACTTTGAAGCGAGTCTCAATCTTGATCACTTCAGCACGTTTTTCATTTAACAGGAATGCAGCCACTTCAACGGGTACTTGTGTATGAATCGCAGCTGTGTTTTCTTTCATTGCCTCTTCTTGAATAATCCGTAGCACTTGCAATGCGGAGGATTCTGTATCGCGAATATGGCCGGTCCCGTTACAACGTGGGCAGGTGACATGGCTACCCTCAGATAATGCAGGGCGTAAACGTTGACGTGACATTTCCATCAAGCCAAACTTTGAAATCTTGCCCATTTGGACGCGCGCACGATCATGGCGCAAAGCGTCTCTTAAACGGTTCTCAACGTCTTTTTGAGCCTTGCTTGATTCCATATCGATAAAGTCGATTACGATCAGACCACCCAAGTCACGCAAACGTGCTTGACGTGCAATTTCGTCAGCAGCCTCTAAGTTAGTGCGGGTTGCAGTCTCTTCAATATCTGAGCCACGGGTCGCACGGGCTGAGTTCACGTCTACTGAAACCAAGGCTTCTGTATGGTCAATCACAATCGCCCCACCGGAAGGCAGTGGTACTGTGCGTGAATAAGCGGTCTCAATCTGATGCTCAATTTGGAAGCGAGAGAACAAAGGCACATCATCGTGATAGCGCTTTACGCGCGGTAGATTGTCTGGCATGACCACCGACATAAAGGCAGCTGCTTGCTCATAGATATCATCCGTATCAATCAGAATCTCGCCAATATCTGGCTGGAAATAATCCCGAATAGCGCGGATAACCAGGCTGGACTCTAAGTAGATCAGCAAGGGCGCTGAATTACCTTTGGCGGCCTCATCAATTGCCTTCCACAGCTGCAAAAGGTAACTTAAGTCCCATTGCAATTCAGTAGCATCGCGTCCAATACCTGCGGTACGGGCAATGATGCTCATCCCATCAGGCACCTCTAAATGGGACATCGCCTCACGTAGCTCTTGACGATCCTCGCCTTCGATTCGACGAGAAACACCGCCTCCACGAGGATTATTTGGCATCAATACCAAATAGCGTCCTGCTAAAGAGATAAATGAGGTGAGGGCAGCCCCTTTTTGGCCACGCTCTTCTTTTTCTACTTGAACAATGATTTCTTGGCCTTCACGCAAGGCATCCTTAATGGACGCGTTGCGTACATCAATGCCTTCTTTGAAGTAAGACCGAGCAACCTCTTTAAATGGCAAAAAGCCATGACGCTCTTCACCATAGTTAACAAAGCAGGCCTCCAATGAAGGCTCGATACGGGTAATGACACCTTTGTAGATATTGCCTTTGCGTTGTTCGCGACCGGCAGCTTCGATATCGATATCAATCAGTTTTTGGCCATCAACGATGGCAACTCGCAACTCTTCTTGTTGAGTTGCATTAAACAACATGCGTTTCATAACACTCTCCTATGGGGGAGGATGTCGTTGCGCGCTGCGTTAGGGAGTCAGTTGAT
>JACCDO010751510.1_pt1 | contig 38983 bp, 39 predicted proteins | sample 7446101 | NCBI WGS metagenome assembly JACCDO01 (sample SAMN15323440, study PRJNA562643) | freshwater metagenome | isolation source: river surface water | place: USA:Blue River Watershed | collected 2017-08-16 | reverse complement strand
CACCCAACACCTCAGTGGCCAAGTCGTCGGTCACGTCGCCAGAGAGCACCAAGCGGCTGGCGTTTTCAAGTTCGTCGTAAATGTCTTCCAAGGAATCGGCGGAGTATTCCGCGTCGGCATCAAAAAGTTTGAGCAACACCTCTTTGGCGTCGGCGATCAAACCGGGCGCGCGGCGAGCGCGCAGGCGCAACAAACGAAAGACTGGAATGTTGGCGTCGTGAATGGAAAACAGCACGCCCCGGCTTTTGAGTTGCTCGTTGTGCTGGTTAAGGATGAAGGCCACGCGCGCTGAAGCCGGGGTGTCGTCTTCAAACACCAAAAAGTCGCTGCGGATGTGCAACTCGCCGTTGTCTTCTTCGTAAAAACGGGCGGACTCTTCCAGGTCATCATCGATGGCGTCTTCCGGGATCTGCAAACCATAGTGCTGGCGCACCCAGTGCTTTTCTTCCGGGGTTGGCGACTCCAAGTCTACCCAAATGGGCTGAAAACGAGAGAGTTCTTCCAAAGATTCAATCTCTTCTTGGAACAAGCGGCCATTGACCAGGGTGAAGACGTTGAGCATGGCGGTAAATCGGTCGGGTGGCGCAGCGCCGTGTCGGGATGGTCGATTATGTCACCGCAGTGTGGTGAAAGGGGTCAATTGCGCTTCTTTACAGCCCCATCATGAGGTCGCTGGTAGAGTCAACCCTCACGCTTACAGGTTCTCCCCATGTCCGCTTCCCTCACGCTAGGCCGTGAAAGAGCGCTGCTCTTCACTTTGGCTGGCATTCAGTTTTCCCACATCGTTGATTTCATGATGATGATGCCCCTGGGGCCTTTCATCACCAGCGGTTTTGGGATTGGACCTGCTGAATTTGGCATTTTGGTGTCAGCCTATACCTTTTCAGCGGGGGCTTCGGGTGTCCTGGCGGCCACCTACATCGATCGCTTTGATCGCAAACGCTTGATGCTGGTGCTCTATGCCCTGTTTGCGGTGTTCACCGCCTTGTGCGGGTGGTCAAGCAGCATGGCTGGTCTCATGGCGGCACGCGTTGGCGCCGGGTTTTTCGGCGGCGTGCTCAGCGCCTTGTCACAGACCATCGTGGCCGATGTGATTCCATTTGAACGCCGTGGACGAGCCATGGGCGTGGTGATGACTTCTTTCGCAGTGGGAACGGTGATGGGGGTGCCCAGCGCATTGTTTTTGGCCAACCACTGGGGCTGGCATTCGCCCTTTTTCGCCGTGGCTGGTGTGAGCCTTTTGCTGCTGGCCTTGGCCGCCTGGCTCATGCCTGCGCTCAACCACCATGTCCAAGCGGTGCGCGAGCAATCGGTGACCAAGGTGCTCAAGCGGACTTTGGCCGACCGCAATCATCAGCGCGCCCTCTTGATGAGCGCAGGCATGATGTTTTCTTCGTTTTGCGTGATCCCTTACATCACCCTCTATTACCAGGGCAACGGCATCCTCACCTCTGCTCAATTGCCCTTGCTTTACCTTTGCGGCGGGCTGGCCACCTTGATCACTTCGCGTTGGGTGGGCGCTTTGGCAGACCGCATGGGCAAACTCAAGATGCTCAGGGTCATGCTTTTGGTCTCCACAGTGCCCCTGATGATCACCACGCTCATGCAACCTTGGGGCCTTGGCGTGGCTTTGGCGGCCTCCACCTTGTTTTTCATTGCCATGAATGGGCGCATGGTGCCAGCCATGGCGGTGCTCAGCGCGGCCGCTCACCCGCAGCTGCGGGGAACCTTCATGACCCTCAACGGGTCCATGCAATCCCTGGCCATGGGACTGGCCTCTGTCGTCGGTGGGATGCTGGTCACCCAGCAAGCCGATGGCCGACTTGGCAACTACTGGCACGCCGGCATATTGGGCGTCATCGGCAGCGGTGTGACTTTTTGGCTGGCCGGACGTGTCACCATGCACACACAGCCTGTGTCCAGATAAACCCTTGATCTGGCCCGATTGATTTTTTCTGCGCCCATGGGCATAGTGGGTGGACCGCAACCCGATTGCGTCGCGGATGCAAGGGCGGCGGCCAGAAACGAGGAGTTTTCTATGAACTTGACAATCAGTGGCCATCATCTGGAAGTCACCCCCGCCTTGCGCACCTACGTGACGCAAAAGCTGGACCGCATCTCCAGGCACTTCGATCAGGTTGTGGACATCAAGGTCTTGCTGACGGTGGAAAAACAAAAAGAAAAGGAAAAGCGACAGCGGGCCGAATGCAACATCCATGTCAAGGGCAGCGATTTGTTCGCGGAAAGCGCCCACGAAGATTTGTACGCCGCCGTGGACGAATTGGTCGACAAGCTCGACCGCCAGGTGAGCAAGCACAAAACCCGTCTCCAAGACCATCATCACGACAGCCACAAACGGCAATTGATGTCCTGAGCACAACTGGCGCGGCTTAAAGCCCTTCAGCGCCCGCTCCACCAGCCCCATGTGCGCCATGGGGTTTTTTTTTGGCCGGAATGTAGCGCTAATGACTCGGGCCCTTGGTAAACCCTAGGCATGGCGGCCAATAGGTGCATAATCCGCCCACCATGAATCGCCTCGCCGCCATTCTGCCCTCCGAACAAGTCTTGGTTGATGTCGATGCAACCAGCAAGAAGAGGGCATTTGAGGAAGCCGGTCTGCTCTTTGAGCAGGCGCACGGCATCAATCGCGCATTGGTCGCCGAAAGTCTGTTTGCCCGCGAGCGTTTGGGCTCAACCGGATTGGGGCATGGCGTGGCCATTCCCCACGGACGGATCAAGGGGCTCAAGTCCCCCATGGCAGCAGTCTTTCGCCTCGCGTTGCCCATCGGCTTTGATGCGCCCGACGAGCAGCCCGTCACCCTGATGATTTTTTTGCTTGTGCCCGAAGCCTCTACGCAAAAACACCTGGAAATCCTTTCTGAGATCGCCGAAATGCTCAGCGACGCCAACTTGCGCGAACGCCTGAAGGCCTGCGATGAGGCGCCTGTGCTGCACCGCACGATTGCGACCTGGACTTCGGTCCAACCCGCCTGAACCCAGGAGTGGCCGGTTGAAGCATTCTTCGATCAGTGCCGACGTCCTGTTTGAACATTTCCGCGAACGCCTGCGTTGGGCTTGGGTGGCGGGGCTGGGCGCGTCCGAACGCCGTTTCGATGAAGTCGCGGTCAAGCAGGCTCGCTCCGGCGCTGACTTGGTCGGCTACCTCAATTACATCCACCCTTACCGATTGCAGCTTTTGGGGGAGCGCGAAGTGCGCTACCTGACGGACGTGTCGCCCGAGGACGGAGAGCGCCGCATCCACCGCATCTTGCAACTCGAGCCCCCCATGCTGGTGGTGGCCGATGGTCAAACAGCACCGCCCTCGCTGGTCACTTTGTGCGACCGCGCCAACATCCCCTTGTTCACCACCGGTGAATCGGCGGCCTTTGTCATCGATTTGCTGCGCGCCTATTTGTCCAAGCACTTTGCCGACCGCACAACCATGCACGGTGTGTTCATGGACATCTTGGGCATGGGCGTCATGATCACGGGCGAGTCGGGTCTGGGCAAGAGCGAGCTGGGCCTTGAATTGATTTCACGCGGTCATGGTTTGGTGGCTGACGATGCGGTTGACCTTTACCGCATCAACCAAACCACCATCGAAGGCCGTTGCCCTGAATTGCTGCAAAACCTATTGGAAGTGCGCGGCATTGGTTTGCTCGACATCCGGGCCATCTTTGGTGAGACCGCCGTGCGCCGCAAGATGCGCCTGAAGCTCATTGTTCACTTGGTCAGGCGTGAAACCATGGAGCGCGATTACGACCGCCTTCCCACTGAACCGCTCACCCAAGAGGTGTTGGGTTTGGCCGTTCGCAAGGCGGTCATTCAGGTGGTGGCGGGGCGCAACATTGCTGTGCTGGTTGAGGCCGCAGTGCGCAACACCATTTTGCAAATGCGCGGCATCGACACCTACACCGAGTTCGTTCGCCGCCAGCGCGACCTCATGGACAGAACGGGCTGAAACAAAGGCTTAAGACCTTGGGCTGAGTCCTGCTTTGCCTCAAGGCGAAAGACAGCCAACTCATTCGGGTGAGAACCGTTCAAGCGCCGCGATGGGGGCAATCGGTTTTGGTGCAGTCGGCGTAAAGGCTCAAGGCGTGATCGCGCAACTCAAAGCCACGGGCTTTGGCGATTGTGCGTTGCCGCTTTTCGATTTCAGGATCGACAAACTCTTCGACATGCCCACAGTCCAAGCAAACCAGGTGGTCGTGGTGATCACCTTCGTTGAGCTCATAAACGGATTTGCCCGACTCAAAGTGGCTGCGGCTGAGCAAACCGGCCTGCTCGAATTGAGAGAGCACGCGATACACCGTCGCCAAGCCCACATCGGCATCGGCCAAAACCAGTTGCTTGTGGACTTCTTCTGCGCTCAGATGAACCCGCTCAGCCTGCTGAAAGAGATTGAGGATTTTGACCCTGGGTCCGGTGATGCGAAGTCCAGTGTCTTTGAGGTCTGTGGGGGCGGGCATGGAATAGGCTTTTTTGAAGCGGGATCAGATGGGTGACCATTACAATGAAACGGCATCATATCCAGTTTGCCTTCATTCTCTATAGACCCCAAACCATGCGCACATATTCCTCTTTTGCAGGCCTTTTTGTTGTGGCCTTGAGCTGGGTAGGCCTGAGCGCCTGCAGCACCGTTGAGAGACCCATGGAAAAGGCCGCCGAAGCCATGACCCGTTATCGTGCCGAGGTGCTCCAGGGCAATGTGATCACCAAAGAACAAGTTGATGCCCTCAAACCTGGCATGCTTCAGGTTCAGGTGCGCGACATCTTGGGCACGCCCTTGGTTCAAAGCGTGTTCCACCAAGACCGTTGGGATTACGCCTACACCATACGGCGCGACGGCAAAACGGCCGAGCAGCGCCACCTGTCTGTGTTTTTCAAAGAAGGCAGGCTGGACCGCACTGAAGGTGACCAGATGCCTTCCGAAACCGAATTCACCAATGCCGTTGCTCAGTCATTGAAAAAAGAAGAGAACAAGAAAGCCCCTCAAGCGGTTTTGGTGGCCACGCCAGAACAACTGAAAAAAGCCGAATCCAAGGCAGCCTCCACGCCCGTCACCGGCTTGGTCAAGGCGGCGCCACGGACCTACCCCACTCTTGACGCGCCCGCCAACTGGAAAGAACCCGCTACACCATGAGTCAATCCTCACTTCACCCCGTTGCCATTGCTGGCGCCAGTGGCCGCATGGGCCGCATGCTCATCGAGGCCGTCAACCGAGCCGACGACCTGCGATTGGCCGGTGCGCTGGATGTATCGGCAAGTCCCTCCGTGGGAAACGATGCCACCGGTTTTCTGGGGCGAGCCAGTGGCGTGATCATCCATTCAGACCTGGCCATGGGTTTGGCCAAGTCTCGCGTGCTGATCGACTTCACCCGGCCTGAGGGCACCATGGCCCACCTCAAGACCTGCCTTGATTTGGGCGTCAACATGGTGATTGGCACCACGGGCTTCACTTCAGAGCAAAAAGAAGAAATCGCCAAGGCCTCTTCAAAAATCGCCATCGTCATGGCGCCCAACATGAGCGTGGGCGTGAACGTCACGCTCAAGTTGCTTGAAACCGCAGCCAAGGCCTTGGCCACCGGCTACGACATCGAGATCATTGAGGCGCACCATCGCCACAAGGTTGACGCCCCCTCGGGTACAGCACTCAAGATGGGCGAAGTGATCGCACAGGCCCTGGGCCGCGACCTCAAGGATTGCGCGGTCTATGCCCGCGAAGGCCACACGGGCGAACGCGACCCCTCCACCATCGGCTTTGCCACCATCCGCGGCGGCGACATCGTGGGCGACCACACCGCGCTCTTTGCGGGAACGGGCGAGCGCATCGAAATCACCCATCGCTCGGCATCGCGAGAAACCTATGCGCAAGGCAGCTTGCGCGCTGTTCGCTTCTTGGCCGATAAAAAAACTGGCCTCTACGACATGTTTGACGTGTTGGGACTGCGCTGACTTCACACCATGGACGATAAATACAACCCCTCACAGGTCGAGGCGAGCGTGCGCGCCGCCTGGCAATCACGCGACGCTTACCGCGTCCATGAAGACGCCAAAAAGCCCAAGTTCTATGCCTGCTCCATGTTGCCCTATCCCAGTGGCAAGCTGCACATGGGGCATGTGCGCAACTACACCATCAACGACATGCTCACGCGCCAGCTGCGCATGCGAGGCTTCAACGTTCTCATGCCCATGGGCTGGGATGCATTTGGTTTGCCGGCAGAGAACGCGGCGATGAAAAACAAGGTCCCGCCCGCCCGCTGGACCTACGACAACATCGCCTACATGAAGCAGCAGATGCAGGCCATGGGCCTGGCCATCGATTGGTCGCGCGAAGTCGCCACCTGCTCGCCCGACTATTACAAATGGAACCAGTGGCTTTTCCTCAAGATGCTTGAAAAAGGAATTGCCTATCGCAAGACCCAAATCGTCAACTGGGATCCGGTGGACCAGACGGTGTTGGCCAACGAGCAAGTCATTGACGGACGAGGCTGGCGCACTGGGGCCTTGGTCGAAAAGCGCGAGATCCCCGGCTACTACCTCAACATCACGGCCTACGCGCAAGAGCTGTTGGACCACGTGCAAATTGGCAACGACAAGGCCACGCTCAATGGCTGGCCCGACAAAGTCCGGTTGATGCAGGAAAACTGGATTGGCAAATCAGAGGGCTTGCGCTTTGCGTTCCCCCACCAGATCAAGGGTGCAGATGGTCAATTGATCGGTGACGGCAAGATGTACGTGTTCACCACCCGAGCCGACACCATCATGGGCGTGACGTTTTGTGCTGTGGCGGCTGAGCATCCTTTGGCCACCCACGCAGCGGCCAGCAACCCCAAGCTTGCTGCCTTCATCGAAGAGTGCAAGAAGGGCGGCACCACCGAGGCCGAGTTGGCGCTCAAAGAAAAGGTGGGCATGCCCACCGGCCTTTCTGTGCAGCATCCGATCACTGGCGAGCAAGTCGCCGTTTGGGTGGGCAACTATGTCCTCATGAGCTATGGCGATGGTGCCGTCATGGGCGTGCCCGCACACGATGAGCGCGACTTCGCATTTGCCCTCAAATACAACTTGCCCATTCAGCAAGTGGTGGGCCTGGTGCCGTCCGCATCGGCAACTGCCTCTGAGACGGGTGGGCATGGTGCATCATTTGATGCGAGCGCTTGGCAGGAGTGGTATGGCAGCAAGGAAGGGACTTGCATCAACTCTGGTGTGCTGGATGGCTTGAACCACAAAGCCGCTGTCAACAAAGTGGCCGAGTTGTTGGCCGCCAAAGGCCTGGGCGAGAAAAAAACCACTTGGCGTTTGCGCGATTGGGGCATCAGCCGCCAACGCTATTGGGGTACGCCCATTCCCATCATCCATTGCGATGAGCACGGTGCAGTGCCCGTTCCTGAAAAAGATTTGCCAGTGATCCTGCCTGAAGACTGCGTGCCTGATGGCTCAGGCAACCCCCTGAACCGGCACACTGGTTTTCACGCCGGCGTCACTTGCCCGGTGTGTGGCAAGCCGTCCCGCCGCGAGACCGACACCATGGACACCTTTGTGGATTCGTCTTGGTATTACCTGCGCTATTGCGACCCCACCAACGATCAAGCCATGGTGGCCGAAGGCACCGAGTACTGGATGCAAAACGGTGGCATGGACCAATACATCGGGGGCATCGAGCACGCGATTCTTCACTTGCTGTATGCCCGCTTTTGGACCAAGGTCATGCGCGATCTGGGCTTGGTCAAGATTGACGAGCCTTTCAAGCGTTTGCTCACCCAAGGCATGGTGCTCAACCACATCTATTCGCGCCGCGGCGAAACCGGGGGCATCGAATATTTCTGGCCTCAGGATGTCGAGCATGTGCTTGACGACACGGGCAAGGTCGTCGGCGCCAAGCTCAAGCATGCGGTGGGGCCTTGGCCTGAAGGCACAGCCATCGATTACGAGGGCGTGGGCACCATGTCCAAGTCCAAAAACAATGGCGTAGATCCGCAAGACCTGATTGAAAAATACGGTGCGGACACCGCTCGCCTCTACACCATGTTCACCGCACCGCCCGAGGCCACCCTCGAGTGGAACGATGCGGCCGTCGAGGGCAGTTATCGCTTCTTGCGTCGGGTCTGGAATTTCGCCGCCAAGCACGAGTCGGCTTTGCAGTCCGCCACGGGCAGCGATCTGTCTCAATCCGCCTTGAGGCCACAAGCCAAAGCCTTGCGTCGCGAGGTTCATGTGGTCTTGCGCCAGGTCAGCCACGATTACGAGCGCATGCAATACAACACCGTTGTGTCGGGTTGCATGAAGGTGCTCAATGCCTTAGAGGCATTCGAGTCCGATGGCAGCCCTGGCGATCAGGCGGCATTGTGCGAAGGCATGTCCATTTTGTTGCGCATCCTCTACCCTGCATGCCCTCACATTGCAGACCGCTTGTGGCAAGACTTGGGCTATGCCCGTGCTGTGGGCGACTTGCTGGATGCGCCTTGGCCTTCTGTGGACGAATCGGCCCTGACCCAAGACGAGATCGAATTGATGCTGCAGATCAACGGCAAGTTGCGCGGCAGCATCACCGTGTCTGCCCAAGCCGACAAAGCTGCGATTGAAGCCGCGGCCCTGGCCAGCGAGGCCTTTGTGAAACAAGCGCAGGGTGCAGCGGCGAAAAAAGTCATTGTGGTTCCCGGTCGCCTGGTCAATGTGGTGATCTGACATGAAACTCACTCGGCGCTGTCTTGCGGTCTCAGCCTTGCTCATGCTCTCGGGCTGTGGTTTTGCATTGCGTCAACCGCCCAGCTTCAACTTTCAGCGCATGCACATGGACGGCTCGACCAACTCAGTGTTGTTCCAGTCGGTGCTGCGCAACTTGCAAAGCGTTGATGGTCTGACCGTCACCACCGAATCGCGCCAGCGCGAGCAAGCTCAGGTTGTGTTGTTGCTTGGCGCTGAGGTGCCCGTCAAAGAAGTGACCGGTCGCACTGCAACCGGCGCTGTTCGTGAATTCAATTTGCGCTTGTCGGTGAGTTTGCGTGTGGTCGATCAGCGTGGCATAGAGTTGCTGCCCAACACCACGCTCAACCAGCGGCGTGACATTTCTTTCTCCGAATCGGCGGCCTTGTCTAAGGAAACCGAAGAGGCCATGTTGTATGCCGAGATGCGCGACGATTTGCTTCAGCAAATCCTGCGCCGCTTGGCCAACATCAAATTGCGCTGAGCGCTTTTCATTGCCACGCGCATGGAAGTCCCGTTCGCCCGCCTCACTGAGCACCTCAACAAGGGCCTGCGCAACCTTTATGTGGTTTGCGGCGACGAGCCCTTGCAAGCCATGGAAGCCCAAGATGCGATTCGCCAAGTTGCGCGCACGCAAGGCGTGTCCGAGCGTGAGGTCATCGTGGCCTCGGGCAACGATTTCGATTGGCGCATCCTTGCGCAGCAAACCGCCAGCCTTGGCCTCTTTGCCGACCGCAAGCTCATCGAACTTCAAGTGCCCACTGGCAAGCCCGGCAAAGAGGGCAGCCAAGCTTTGCAGGATTGGGCCGAACAGCTCACCGACGATGCCGTCATCGGTTTGGTGGTCTTGCCCGCTTTGGACTCAACCCAGCGCAAATCCGGTTGGGTCAATGCTTTGATGCAAAACGGCACATGGATTGCCGTGGACCCCATTGCCCGCCAGGCCTTGCCCGCTTGGATTGCCCAGCGCATGGCCCGCCATGGTCAGCGCGTGGCCGAAGGCGAAGTGGGGGCGCAGACCCTGGCTTTTTTCGCCGACCGTGTGGAAGGCAATTTGCTCGCCGCCCACCAAGAACTTGAAAAACTCGCTTTGCTGCATCCCGCTGGTGAACTCAGCTTGGAGGCCGTGGAGCAATCGGTTCTGAATGTGGCCCGCTACGACGTCTTTCAGCTCCGTGAGTCGGTCTGGACAGGGCGTTGCACACGGGTTCAGCGCATGATCGATGGTTTGCAAGGCGAGGGCGTGGCGGCCGTGTTGGTGCATTACACCTTGGCCGACGACGTGCGGGCCCTCAACCGCCTCAAGCAAGCCGTGGACTCAGGCCAGGCCTTGGCCATGGCTTTGCGCGAGCAACGCATTTGGGGGGTTCGCGAACGCTTATTCCAACGCGTTTTGCCTCAGTTGAGCAGCGCCGTCTTGCGGCAATGGTTGCTCATGGCCCATCAGGTCGATGGCGTCATCAAGGGCTTGCGAAACCCCAATTGGCCTCACGAGCCTTGGGCCGCCCTATCGGACTGGGCTCAACGAATGACCCGAGTCTGTCAAAATGACCGGAATGACGGCGCATACCCTTCACGACTCCCTTGAGGCCCTGGGCGCGCAAGCCCGCCAGGCCTCTCATCGCATGGCCCAATCCACGGCGGCCCAGCGCCAGCATGCCTTGCGCGTGTTGGCCCGCATCCTGCGCGAACAAAGCCCGGCCCTGGTCGAGTTGAGCCAGCGCGAAGTGGCCAAAGCTGCAGCTCATGGCCTTCAAGGCCCCATGCTCGATCGCCTCAAACTGGACCCCAAAACCATAGAGACCTGCGCACAAGGGTGTGAACAACTTGCGACCATGCCCGACATCATTGGCCAAATCAGCGGCCTTTCTCAATTGCCCAGCGGCATTCGGGTGGGACAAATGCGCGTGCCCATTGGCGTGTTCGGCATGATTTACGAAAGCCGCCCCAACGTCACCATCGAGGCCGCATCGCTGTCCATCAAATCGGGCAATGCCTGCATCCTCAGGGGCGGCTCAGAAGCCTTTGATGCCAACCAAGCGCTGACCCTCTTGGTTCAACAAGCCCTGGTTGAAGCCGGATTGCCCGCCGAGGCGGTGCAACTGGTGCCCACCACCGATCGCGAAGCCGTGGGCATGCTCATTGCCATGCCGCAATGGGTGGATGTGATCATTCCTCGGGGTGGCAAGGGCTTGATCGAGCGCATCAGCCGCGAAGCCAAGGTGCCGGTCATCAAACACCTGGATGGCAATTGACACACCTATGTCGACGACCCCTGTGATTTGGACATGGCGCTGGAGGTGGTGGACAACGCCAAAACCCAAAAATACAGCCCCTGCAATGCCACCGAAAGCCTGCTGGTGGCGCAGGGCGTGGCCTCAGCGTTTTTGCCCCGCATCGGCAAAGTCTTTGCCCAAAAAGGCGTTGAGATGCGCTGCTGCCCAGCCTCGAAAGCCTTGCTTGCTGGCTTGCCCCAAGCCAAGGTGCTGGAGGCCACCGAACAAGATTGGTACGAGGAATACCTCGCCCCCATCATCAGCATCAAGGTGGTGGCCGGGCTTGACGAAGCGATCGCACACATCAATCACTACTCCTCACACCACACCGACGCCATCCTCACGCGCGACCATGTGCACGGTCAACGCTTCTTGCGCGAGGTCGATTCGGCCAGCGTGATGATCAATGCCAGTACCCGTTTTGCCGATGGCTTCGAGTATGGGCTGGGCGCAGAAATCGGCATCTCGACCGACAAATTCCATGCTCGCGGCCCGGTCGGTGTCGAGGGTCTGACCTCTCTCAAATACGTGGTCCTGGGTGAAGGCCAAACCCGCCACTGAAAAAGCAATCTCACATGGTTCCACACCTCATCACCGCATTGACCGGCCCCATCAACGAACTCGAGCAGCGCATCATCGATTCCATGCCCGCCATCGAACGCTGGTTCAGGCTGGAATGGATGGAGCACACGCCGCCCTTTTATTGTTCGGTGGACATCCGCAACGCGGGTTTCAAGCTGGCCCCGGTCGACACCAATTTGTTTCCTGGCGGCTGGAACAACCTGACCCCGGAGATGTTGCCTTTGGCGGTGCAAGCGGCCATGGCGGCCATTGAAAAAATTTGCCCCGAGGCGCGCAACCTTCTCGTCATCCCCGAGAACCACACGCGTAACCTTTTCTATCTGAGCAACGTGGCGCAATTGCAGCGCATCTTTCAGATGGCTGGGCTCAATGTGCGCATTGGCTCCATCAATCCCGACATCAAAGAAGACACCCGCATCGATCTGCCCAACGGCGACAGCGTCTTGCTTGAACCCGTCATCCGTACGCCCCGTCGTTTGGGCCTGAAGCACTTTGACCCCTGCACCATCTTGCTCAACAACGACTTGAGCGCTGGGGTTCCCGGCATTCTTGAAGACCTCAACGAGCAATTTCTGTTGCCGCCTTTGCACGCGGGTTGGCATGTGCGTCGCAAGACGCACCACTTCACCACCTACGAGGAAGTGGCCAAGCGTTTTGGCAAGATGCTGGGCATTGACCCGTGGTTGATCAACCCCATGTTCTCGCACTGTGGCGAGGTCAACTTCGCTGAAGGCACAGGGTTTGAGTGTGTGCGTGATGAAGTGGATGCCTTGCTCACCCGCATTCGTCGCAAATACAAAGAGTACGGTATTCACGAAAAGCCATTTGTGGTGGTGAAGGCCGACAACGGCACATACGGCATGGGCATCATGACGGTTCGCGACGCCAAGGAACTCGATCAGGTCAATCGCCGCACCCGCAACAAAATGAGCGTGGTCAAAGATGGCCTATCGGTGAGCGAACTCATCATTCAAGAGGGCGTGATCACGCACGAACGGCTCAATGAAGCCGTTGCCGAACCCGTGGTTTACATGATGGACCGCTATGTCGTGGGCGGTTTTTATCGGGTTCATGCAGAGCGGGGTGTCGACGAAAACCTCAACGCCCCAGGCGCAAGTTTTGTGCCCTTGGCGTTTGAACAAAGTGCCCACACCCCACAACCCGGCGCCAAAGCCGGTTCCAGCACCCCCAATCGTTTTTACATGTATGGAGTGATTGGCCGTTTGGCCATGCTGGCTGCCAGTCTCGAGCTGGAAGCCCGTGATCCACAAGCCGAGCAGTACGACTGACATGAGTTCAAATCAAAACAACGCCCTGGCAGGGCTGACACTGGGCGCCCTGGGCGTGGTTTATGGCGACATTGGCACTTCGGTGTTGTATGCCGTCAAAGAAGTGTTTGGTTCAGGCCATGTGGACTTCACCCCCGCCAACGTCTACGGCATCTTGTCCATCTTTTTCTGGACGCTCACCACCATTGTGTCGATCAAGTACGTCACTCTGGTCTTGCGTGCCGACAACAACGGTGAGGGTGGGCTGGTCGCCATGTTGGCCTTGGCTTCTTCATCGGTGCGTGATCGCCCCCGACTTCGTTCTGTGCTGCTGGTGGTGGGCATTTTTGGCACTTGTTTGTTCTATGGCGATGGCGTGATCACTCCGGCAATTTCCGTTCTCTCGGCGGTCGAGGGCTTGGAAGTCATCTCGCCCAAGTTCGTCAAATACGTCATCCCGCTCACCTTGGTGATTTTGTTTGGCCTCTTCTGGGTGCAAAAGCGCGGCACTGGTGGCATTGGTCGTTTTTTTGGACCCATCACGGCGGTCTGGTTCATCGCAATTGCAGCGCTGGGTGTGTATCACATCGCATCCAATCCCAGCATTTTGTGGGCCATCAATCCCTATTACGCATTGAACTTCATCATCGAACAACCGGGCACCACCTTCATCATTTTGGGCGCGGTGGTTTTGTGCGTCACGGGTGGCGAAGCCTTGTATGCCGACATGGGTCACTTTGGCCGCCAACCCATTCGCCTGGCTTGGTTTGCCATCGTCATGCCCTCGCTGACGCTGAACTATTTTGGTCAAGGGGCTTTGTTGCTGAACAACCCTGAAGCCGTCAAAAACCCGTTCTTCCTGATGGCACCCGATTGGTTGCTTTACCCCATGGTGGTCTTGGCCACAGCGGCCACTGTGATCGCTTCTCAGGCCCTGATCTCTGGTGCGTTCAGCGTCACCAAGCAAGTCATTCAATTGGGCTTTTTACCCCGCCTGCAGGTTCAGCACACTAGTGTGCGTGACACAGGACAAATTTACATGCCGATCGTGAATTGGGGCTTGTTCGTGGCCATCGTGCTTGCAGTGTTGATGTTCAAGTCATCGAGCAACTTGGCTGCGGCTTACGGCATTGCGGTGTGCACCGACATGCTCATCACCACCGTGCTCACCTTCTTCGTGATCCGCTACAGCTGGAACTACCCCCTGTGGTTGTGCATTGGTGCCACCTCCATCTTTTTTGTCGTTGACTTCTTCTTCTGGGCATCGAACCTGCTCAAGTTGGCCGATGGGGGATGGTTCCCCTTGGTGATTGCTGGCGCTGTGCTCACCCTGATGCTCACGTGGCGCGATGGCCGCGAACTGCTCACCAAGAAACAACGGCAAGACGCGCTCAGCCTCACTGATTTTTTGGATGCGGTCTTTGTTGCGCCGCCTGCTCGCGTGGCCGGAACCGCTGTGTTCCTCAACGCTGACCCCGACAGCGTGCCCAACGCCATGTTGCACAACCTCAAGCACAACAAGGTCTTGCACGAAACCAATTTGTTCGTTTCGGTGCGCAACCACGAGGTGCCCTGGATTCCCATGGACAAGCGACTGGTGGTCGAACCCTTGGGCCACGATTGCTGGCGCGTCAGCATCCACTATGGCTTCAAGAACGATCCGGATGTTCCGGCCGCCTTGTCTCTGATTCGGGGTCAAGGCTTTGAGATCGACCCCATGTCAACCAGCTATTTCCTCTCGCGCGACTCCATCGTGCCTCGCGTGGGCGGTGGCATGGCGACTTGGCGCGAAAAGTTGTTTGCCCAGATGCACCTCAATGCCAGTGCGGCTGCGGACTTTTTGAAATTGCCCAGCAACTCAGTGGTTGAGCTCGGCAGCAAGATCGAGATCTGACCCGGAGTCCCATCATGGATGTCTTGTTTGTTGCCTATCCGATTGAATCGTTCAAGGTCTACAAAGACACCACTTACGTGATGATGCGCGAGGCTCAGCGCCGTGGCCATGTGGTGTGGCTCACCACCCCGCAGGAGCTGCATTGGCAAAGTGGTCAACATGTCCAGGCCAAAGTTCAAAAACTGCATTTGCTCGATGTGCCCGCCAACGAAAACACCACCGAGTGGGTGGAGGTCAAGGCCACCACGACTTTGTCGCTCCATGGTTTTGGCGCGGTGCTCATGCGGGCCGACCCGCCTTTTGACAGCGAATACTTTTACGCCACGCATTTGTTGCAGCAAGCCGAGCGCGAAGGCGCCAAAGTCTTCAACTCGCCCAGAGCCCTGCGCGAGCACCCCGAAAAACTGGCGATCATGGAATGTGCCGACCTCATCAGCCCAACGCTGGTGACACGCCAGGCCGAGGACATCCGGGAATTCCATCGCCAGCACGGCGACATCATCCTCAAGCCCCTTGATGGCATGGGCGGCATGGGCATTTTTCGCGTGCGCTCGGACGGACTGAATCTGGGCGGCATCATCGAAACCCTCAACCAAGGTGGCGCGCAATCGGTGATGGTGCAGCGTTTCATTCCTGAAATCGACAGGGGTGACAAGCGTGTTTTGGTCATCGATGGCGAGGTGGTGCCACAGTGTTTGGCCCGAATTCCTCAAGGCGGTGAAGTCAGGGGCAATTTGGCCGCAGGTGGCAAGGGGGTCGCCATGCCCGTGAGCGACAGCGATGTGCAAATTGCCGAGACCGTGGCCCTGCGCCTCAAAGGTCGAGGTTTGCTGCTCATGGGTTTGGACATCATTGGTGAGTACCTCACCGAAATCAACGTCACCAGCCCCACCTGTTTTCGCGAAATCATGGACCAGACCGGCTGCGATGTGGGTGCGCTGTTTTGGGATGGTCTTGAGCGAAGTCTGCACACTTGAGTGGAAATCAACTTGGACCTCAGCAGTACCCTCCAAGATGAACACGATGCGAACTCGGACTGGTTCGCACCCACGACGGATGCTGTCCTCTCGCGCTTGGAAGCGGTGGAACCCTACCGCTATGCCCAATCGCGCAATCACATTGAAGGCGCGGTCACCCGCTTATCGCCGTATCTGACGCACGGCTTGGTGAGTGTGCCTCAGGTGGCGGAGTTTCTGCACCGCAAACACCGACTGGCCATTCAGCACAAATTGATTTACGAGCTGGGCTGGCGTGAGTACTTCATGCACATGCACGCTCACCAAGGCGAAGGCATCCTGGAAGACTTGCACCCCGGCCCTTTGCCTGCCATGACCTTGCTGGATCATGTGCCCGATGACATCGTCACCGCCACCTCGGGCATTCCCGTCGTCGACAAGTCCATTCATGCACTCTACGACACGGGCTATTTGCACAACCATGCCCGGCTTTGGCTGGCCAGCTATTTGATTCACTTGCGCAAAGTGCATTGGCGAGTCGGTGCCGACTGGATGCATGCTTTGTTGCTTGACGGCGACCTCGCCAGCAATCACCTCAGCTGGCAATGGGTGGCGGGAACGGGCAGCAGCAAGGCGTATTTGTTCAACGCAGAAAACGTCGCTCGTCACGCGCCTGCATCGTGGCACAGCTTCAACACCGTCATCGACAAAGACATGGAGACCATCGAGTGGATGGCTCAGAGCAAGGCCACCTTCGCCCAGCGCGATGACTCGCGCGAGCCCATGGCCCAGCCGACCGTGAGCCATCGGCCACCACCCGATGTGGCCCTAGATGCGGCTTTCTTGCCCGAGCGGTCTTTAGCGGGCCGCGAGGTCTGGTTCATTCACCCATGGAGCTTGGGGCATGCGCCCTCTGAGCTGCCGGGTCATGCCCTTCGTGTGGCGGGATTCGATGCCCAGGTGATGCAACGCTGGCCGTGGCGACATGCGCGTTGGCGTTTTGTGTCTGAGCGCATGCGTGCCTTGACCGACGATGTGCGCATGGCCATGCCCGATGAATGGACCAAGGCCTTGGCGCAGGCCCACGCAGTGCATGTTGTGGCGCATCCCATGTTCACGCCATGGCCTGGCGTGAATTGGGTGGTGCATGAACCGCAAAAGTTGTGGCCCAACTTGGAGGAGTGCATGCCCTCCTTCAGCAAGTGGTGGAACGCGGTCAATCGTTCGGGCAGAAACTTGGGCCTGATGTTGGCCCAGATTGCACCGCCCCCGATTCAAACGGCCCATTCACCCCAAGCGCTCCAAGCGCCCATCAAGCCGCTTTGACGCGAAGACGCCAGGCGTGCAAGAGGGGTTCGGTGTAGCCGCTGGGTTGTGCTTTGCCTTTGAAGACCAGATCGCAAGCAGCTTGGTAAGCGGCACTCTTTGAGAAGTGACCCGCCATGGGCGCATAAGCGGCGTCGCCCGCATTCTGACCGTCCACCACCTTGGCCATGCGCTCAAACGTGGCACGAACTTGCTGCTCGCTGACCACGCCGTGATGCAACCAATTGGCCATGTGCTGGCTGGAGATGCGCAAAGTCGCGCGGTCTTCCATCAGGCCCACGCCATTGATGTCGGGGACTTTGGAGCAACCCACACCTTGATCCACCCAACGCACCACATAGCCCAGAATACCTTGCGCGTTGTTGTCGAGTTCGGCTTGCTTTTGCTCGGGCGTCCAATCGGCATGGGCCACCACAGGGAAGTTCAGCAAGTCATTGAGGATGTCCTGGCGCGCTGTTTTGGCATCTTGCTTGGCGTGGCCTTTTTCCATTTGCTTTTGCAGTTTGCCCACATGAACCTGGTGGTAGTGCATGGCGTGCAAAGTGGCCGCCGTGGGACTGGGCACCCAAGCGGTGTTGGCGCCTGCCATGGGGTGAGCAATCTTGGCCTTGAGCATGTCGGCCATGAGGTCGGGCATGGCCCACATGCCTTTGCCGATTTGTGCGCGGCCGCGCAAGCCGCATTGCAAGCCCACCATGACGTTGTTCTTCTCGTAAGCCTGCAACCAGGCGCTTGACTTCATATCGCCTTTGCGCATGACGGGGCCTCCCAGCATGCAGGTGTGCATCTCGTCGCCCGTGCGGTCCAGGAAGCCGGTATTGATGAAAGCCACTCGACTCTTGGCCGCAGCAATGCAGGCCTTGAGGTTGACGCTGGTGCGGCGTTCTTCGTCCATGATGCCCAGCTTGACGGTGGAGCTGGGCAAGCCCAGCATTTTTTCGACACGGCCAAACAACTCGTTGGCGAAAGCCACTTCGGAAGGGCCATGCATTTTGGGTTTGACGATGTAGACACTGCCTGTGCGGCTGTTGCGCAATGGGTGGGATTTCTTTTTTTGCAGGTCGATCATCGCGATGGCGGTGGTCACCACGGCATCCAAAATGCCTTCGGGGATTTCGCGGGATTCACCTTTGGCGTCGGTGTAAAGCACGGCCGGATTTGTCATGAGGTGGCCAACGTTGCGAACGAACAGCAAGGAGCGACCATGCAAGGAGACCGTCCCTTTGCCACTGGGCTTGGTGTAGTGACGATCAGGGTTCAAGGTGCGCTTAAAAGCGTGACCCCCCTTTGTCACGGTTTCGCTCAGGCTGCCATCCAAAATGCCCATCCAGTTGCGATAGGCCAAGACTTTGTCTTCGGCATCCACTGCAGCCACCGAGTCTTCCAAATCAAGAATCGTCGATAAAGCCGACTCGGCAACCAAGTCGCACACATGGGCTGGGTCGGTTTTGCCAATGGGGTGTTGGGCATCAAACATCAGATCCAGGTGCAGGCCGTTGTGAACCAACAGCACCGATCGAGGGTGCGCGGCATCGCCTTGGTAGCCCACAAATTGCTTGGCCTCGGCCAGCTTGCTGCGGCTGCCGTCATTGAGGCTCACCACCAACTGGCCCTTGACGATGGCGTAGCCCACGCTGTCCACATGAGAGCCTTTTTTAAGCGGTGCGCAGCGGTCAAGCACATGGCGGCAGTAATTGATGACTTTGGCGCCGCGCTTGGGGTTGTAGCCCGAGCCGCGCTCGCAGCCATCGGCCTCGGACAAGGCATCGGTGCCATACAAGGCGTCGTACAAAGAGCCCCAGCGCGCATTGGCGGCGTTGAGGGCATAGCGCGCATTGAGGATGGGCACCACCAACTGCGGGCCAGCGAGCTGAGCCAGCTCATCATCAACGTGGTCGGTGGTGACCTTGACCGATTTGGGCTCAGGGACCATGTAGCCAATTTGGTGAAGAAACTTTTGATAGGCCTTCATGTCGGCCGCTTTGGCAATGGGGCCGGGATGGGCTTTGTGCCACTCATCGAGTGCCGATTGCAGGCGATCGCGTTCGGCGAGCAAGGCCAGGTTGCGGGGAGCCAGATCGGCCACGATGGCATCGAAGCCCTTCCAGAATGCATCGCGCTTGACGCCCACAGCGGGCAGCAACTGCTGTTCGATGAATTGGTGCAATTCGTTGGCAACTTGCAAACGGTGGACGGAGGTGCGTGCGGTCATGGTCAAACTCTCGTTCTAGGGCTCTGCCAGACTGAAGCGGACATCTGCAGAGCAAAGTTTCGGGGGAATTGAGAATGATAAGCCCAACGATTCAGGGGCGTTCTGCACAGAGCAAGTGGGCTCTTTTTTGCCAGCTCATCAGCGTGAGCCAAATCAGTAGGGCTGTGCCAAGCGCAAGGAAAAGCATGGCCAGGGGCAATAGCCATCCGCCATCAGGCGTCATCGTCAGCCGCCAAGTCAGGGCGGTGAAGGCCATGAAGGGAAAGCTCATGCCCCAATGTGGCACACCGAAAGGCAGTGTGGCGATGGTCCGCCATTGCGACACCATCAGGGTCAGCACAAAAAAGGCGATCCCCCAACACATCCAGGCCAAGACCTCGGGACCGTGGGCGGCCAGCGCCACCGCACCCAGCAGCGAAGGAGGCGCCATTTGAATGAACCAAGTGGGTTGAAGCGGGCTGGGCACACCACCGGCCAGCGTGGTGCGAGCCAACAGCAAGGCCACAACCACCGGCCAGAAGAACAGGCCTATGGACAAATGAACCCATGACCAAGCCACCATGCCCAGCGGTAAACCGGCCAGTGGCATCAGCACATTGCCCACCACGGGAATGATGAGCATGGGGTTGATCGTGGCCCAGGGCTGTTCGCCCGCAGGGCCGGGCCGCAGCCAAAGCCGCAAGATAAAAACTGTGGTCAGCCATTGCCAAGCCGATGAGAGCATGAAGAGGCCCACGAGCACATCGCGGGGCAAGGCCAGGGCGTGGATGGACCAACTCAGCAACAGGATCAGCGAAATGGAGGCAGCTGCAAAGGCATTGCGCTTGACTGGATGTCGCGAATCGGCCAACCAGGCCGAACGGTGACGCACGAAACGCAAGGCTTGAGCGCCCAGCATGAAGACGTACCAAGAGGCGGCCAAGACGGCGGCCACCGCTGAAACACTTTGGGCCCAAGGCCATTGCACGCTTGCTGCCCACCAAGCGAGCGCCACGCCGCTCCAGCCCATGACGGGAACAAACCAAACCACGGACAAATGTGCGAGGCGTGAATCGGATGGCGATGGGATGGAGGCATTCGAGTCGGAACGGGTCATGGTGCGGTCAATGGGGGGAATGGAAAATGGGAAAGATTCAAGTCTGATCGCTGAATCAGACGCACTCAGTCTAGATGGAAAATGTGCGCATGAGCCCCTCGGATGTCTTGCCCCAGTCAGATCTGGTCTTTTCAAGCCCAGACCACAGGCTTTGCGTGTGCGCGGACGATTTCGCGGCCAGCGAATCGGTGAGCCAGGCGATTGCCGAGTTGCTGGCCCTAGGCCGTATCCATGCGACCAGCGTCATGGCGTGTTCACCCCGTTGGCCCAGCGATGCCCAGGTGTTGCGGCCGCATGCGGCTCAAGCCAGCGTGGGACTGCATCTGGACTGGACCAGCCCGTTCGCTGTCGCTGCAGGTCACGGCATGTCCTTGCCAGTCTTGATGGCCCGCTGTGCGCTGCGAGCCCTGTCGCATCGCCAAGCACGCGAAGTGATCGAGCGCCAGCTGGATGCGTTTGAGTCGGTCTGGGAAAACCCACCTTCTCATGTGGATGGGCATCAACACATTCACCAATTTGCCGTCATCCGCGATGCCTTGTTCGAGGTGCTGGATCGACGCTACGGTATTGAGGCAACGCCGCAACCAGGGGCGTGGCCTTGGTTGCGCAACGCTCAGGTGGCTTTGCCCGATGGGGCAAGGATGGCTGAACGCTTCAAGGCGTCGGTCATCGATGCCTGGGGCGCAAAGCCGTTTGTTCAACGCGTTCAGCAGGCTGGCCAAAGTCTCAAAGGCCCCTTGCTTGGTGTTTACGACTTCAATCCAGCCCCTGGGGTTTTTGAGGCCCACATGGCGCAGTGGCTGCACCATTTCGATGGCCTCACTTCGGCGGTGCTCATGGTTCATCCCGCTTTGCGTGCTGAGGGCGATGACCCGATTGGTCAGGCCAGGGTGAGGGAGTGGGCTTTTTTATCGGGTCCGCAATGGCCACAGTTGGCCGCGCGTCACGGGGTGGATTGCGGCTGATGTCCTGAACGGGCAAAGGCCCACCAACGCCCCAGCGCAAAAGTCTGCACGGCTGCAATGCCTTGGCCGATCAGCACGCCCAGCCAATCCGGCCAAGCCAAGATCCGCCAAACCAGGGCCAACGCGATTTCACTGGTGACCAAGCCCAGCAAGGCGGTCACGCCGAATCGACGCAAGCTGGTGTGCCACGCTTGATCGTGATCGGAGAAAGTCAGCTTGTGGTGGCCGAGAAAGCTCACGCCGAAGGCCACCACAAAGGCCAAGGCGTTGGCGAGCAATGGGTGAATCGTTCCGATTCGGGTGAGTGTCCAAAACGTGCCAAAGTGCACGCATGCGGCGCTCAGACCCACTGCGATGAAGATCAGCCCCGAGGAAAGCCAGCGCATGGGCATCAGTCCGAACGGTCTGTCGCGTGGTTTTGCCCGGTGAGCAAGCCTTGCCCCCTTTGCTTGCGGGTCAAGTAGCGGGGGCGGCGTTTGACCTCTTCATAAATGCGGCCTATGTATTCCGCAAGCAGGCCCAGCGCCAAAAGTTGCACGCCACTGAAGAACATCAGTGCGACCACCAGCGTGGCGTAACCCGGCACATTGATGCCCCAATAGAAATACTCAACGATCACCCAGGCGCCGTAGCCCAGGGCAAAGAGCGAGACCACCAGGCCCAGCAAAGCCAAAAGGCGCAAAGGCAATACAGAGAACGACACCAGTCCGGTCAGCGCCAATGAGAAGCCACCCCAAAGACCAAATGAGGTGGTTCCACCAATTCGGTCCAAGGGTTGGTATTCGATGGCTTTGTTGCGAAACCCAACCCAGGCGTAAAGGCCTTTCATGAAGCGGTTGGTTTCGGGCAAGGCCTTGAGGGCTTCAGCCACCGTTCGGTCCAGCAAGCGAAAGTCGCCGGCGTTGGCGGGGATCTTGACGCGCGAACCAGCGTTGACCAAACGATAAAACCAGCCTGTGAGCAGGGCATGGAGTTTGGATTGATCGTGCCGTGTGCTTCGCACCGCATACACCACATCTGCGCCTTGCCGCCAGTGGTCAAGCATCTCTTTCATCAAGCTGGGCGGATGCTGGCCATCGGCATCCATGAGGACCAGCACCTCGCCCGCCGCAGCATCGATGCCAGCCGACAGAGCCGCCTCTTTGCCGAAATTGCGCGACAAATGAAGGGTGACCAACTCGGGATGGGATTGCGTGAGGCGATCCAGCACGGCTTCGGTGGCATCGCTGCTGCCGTCGTTGACCACCACCAGCTCGACCTTGGGCGAGAGTTGACGCATGGCCGCAATCACCTCGGGCACGACGCGGTCCAGGGTGGACTCCTCGTTGAAGGCCGGCATGACGCAGCTCAGGCTGGGCGTGTGGTGGGTTCGGTCCAGGGACTTTTGCATGGCGTAATCATGCCATGCAGGCGCTGCAATACCCCCAACCTTAGAATCCACGGCATGCAACGCGTGAAAGAACAACTGCTGGCCGATTTGGCCACCTGCCTCGACGAACTCAGCCCCGGCTCTGCGGCTCAAGCGTCTCTCGAGTCCCCCAAAGTGGCTGCCCATGGCGATTGGGCCATCACCGCTGCCATGCCCTTGGCCAAGCCCCTCAAGCTCGCGCCCCGTGCAGTGGCTGAGCGGCTTTTGCAAGCCCTGTTGCTGCGTCCGGGGTTTCAGCAGTGGGTGGCCCAAGCCGAAATCGCTGGGCCCGGCTTCATCAATTTGCGACTCAAAGACAGTGCCAAGCAACAGGTGGTGCGCGAGGTGCTCGATCAGGGCGAAGCCTATGGCCGTCAAAGTCTGCGCAACGAGAGGGTGCTGGTTGAATTCGTTTCGGCCAATCCCACAGGCCCATTGCACGTTGGCCACGGCCGGCAGGCGGCTTTGGGCGATGCCATTTGCAACTTGCTCGAAAGCCAAGGCTGGCAAGTCCACCGCGAGTTTTATTACAACGATGCCGGCGTGCAGATCGACACCCTGGCCCGCAGCACGCAGCTGCGCGCCCAAGGCATCAAACCTGGCGACGCCCAATGGCCAGAGTCCGCTTACAACGGCGACTACATCCAAGACATTGCCAATGATTTTTTGGCCTGCAAAACAGTCCGCGCCGATGACCGCGAATTCACCGCCAGTGGCGATGTGAACGACTTGCAAGGCATTCGCCAATTTGCCGTGGCGTATTTGCGCCGTGAACAAGACTTAGACCTGCAGGCCTTTGCCGTTCGCTTTGACCAGTATTACCTGGAGTCCAGTCTCTACACCACCGGGCAAGTCGAAGAAGCGGTGCAAGCCATGAATGCCTCGGGTCACACCTACGAACAAGACGGCGCCCTTTGGCTGAGGAGCACCGATTTCGGGGACGACAAAGACAGGGTCATGCGCAAAAGCGATGGCGGCTACACCTACTTTGTGCCCGATGTGGCCTATCACCTCTCCAAGTGGCGCCGTGGTTTCGTCAAGGTGGTCAACATTCAGGGCACCGATCACCACGGCACGATTGCCCGCGTGCGTGCGGGCTTGCAGTCCGCAGCCAAAACCCTGTCGCTAGCCGTGCCCACCGACTACCCGGGCTATGTGCTCCACACCATGGTGCGCGTCATGCGCGGCGGCCAAGAGGTCAAGATCTCCAAGCGTGCTGGCAGTTATGTGACCTTGCGGGACCTCATCGAATGGACGTCCAAAGATGCCGTTCGGTTTTTCTTGCTCAGCCGCAAGCCCGACACCGAATACGTCTTTGATGTGGACCTGGCGGTGCAACGCAACAACGACAACCCGGTTTATTACGTGCAGTACGCCCATGCGCGCATTTGTTCGGTCTTGCGCCAGGGCTTGCCTGAGGGCGGCGATGTGGCCCAGGCCTTGCAGGGCGTGGATTTGTCGCACCTGGATTCACCGGCCGCTCAGGCCTTGATGCTTCAACTGGCCAAATACCCCGATATGCTCCGCATGGCCGCCACCGATGTGGCCCCGCACGATGTGACTTTCTACCTGCGCGACTTGGCCGCGGCTTATCACAGCTATTACGACGCCGAAAGGATTCTGGTGGACAATCCTTCCGTGCAATCGGCCCGATTGGCCCTGGTCGCCGCCACGGCGCAAGTCCTGCGCAATGGTTTGGCGATGCTGGGGGTGTCGGCACCGGATCGCATGTGAGGGTCACGACCCTCGGTACCACCCACAACATGAATCTTTCTTGCACCCGCATGCGACCTGACGCCAAGCCCAACTTCCAAAACCGCCAAGCGGGCGGTACTTTTTTGGGTTTGATCGTTGGTTTGCTGGTGGGTTTGAGCATTGCCCTCATCGCCGCCATCTACGTGAGCAAAGTGCCCATTCCGTTTGTGGACAAAGGTGTGAGCCGCGACCCAGCCCAAGAAGCTGAAGAGGCCAAGCGCAACAAAGACTGGGACCCCAATGCGCCGCTGTATGGCCGCAATGCGAACCGTCCCCAAACGGCCAAAGCCGATGAAACGGCTCAGGCTAACCCTGCTGCTGATGCACCGGCTGCCGCATCCAATTCGGGCGCAACGCCCCCCGTTGCGGCCACCTCGCCTGCTGCCCCACAGGCGCCAGGCAAACTCTTGTCACCTCCGCCCACCAGCCCAGCTCCGGCCCAAGTGGCCACGCCAGCTCCTGCGCCTTATTCCGGTCCAGTCTTGCCGCCCGATGGGGCCAACGCGCCGCCGCCGCCCACCAATGCCATTGACCCCGATGCGGTCAACGACCCGCTGGGTGCGTTTGCCCGCTCCCGTGTGCAAGCGGCGGACCCCTTCAACTATTTTGTTCAGGCCGGGGCATTCAGAACCCAGGCCGATGCCGACGCCCTGAGCGCCAAGCTTCAAGCTCAAGGCTTTGACACCAAGGTCAGCGAACGTGAACAGGCAGGCCGCATGGTCTATCGCGTCAGGGTGGGCCCCTTGTCCACCAAAGAGGAAGCCGAAAAGGTTCAACTCAAGTTCAAGGCCATCAAGATCGAGGCTGCCCTGGTTCGGGTTCAGCGCTGATGTCAATTCCGGAGGTCTTCATGCAACGACGTCAATTTGTGGTTTCCACCCTGGCTGCTTGTGCAGCTACCCCAGCCTGGTCCCAGGCTGAAACGTTCAAAGAGGGCAAGGACTACCTCAGCCTCAAGCAACGCGCAACCGTTGAAGCGGCCGCTGGCAAGATCGAAGTGGTCGAGTTCTTTTGGTACAGCTGCCCGCACTGCAATGCCTTTGAGCCAGAGCTCAATGCCTGGGTGGCCAAATTACCGCCCAAGGTCGAGTTCAAGCGCGTTCCGGTGCGATTCCGCGCCGATTTCGAACCCCAGCAACGGCTTTATTACACCCTTGATGCCATGGGGCAGCTGAGCAAAATGCACAGCAAGGTTTTCCACGCCATCCATGTAGAGCGCAACCCGTTGACCACCGCCGAGGCCATTTTTGATTGGGTGTCCAAACAGGGTTTGGATCGCAAGGCGTTTGAAAACACTTTCAATTCGTTCGGCGTGGTGGGCAGGGCCAAGCGGGCGGCCCAATTGCAAGAGGCCTATCAGGTCGAAGGCGTTCCCGCTCTGGGCGTCGCTGGCCGTTTTTATGTCGATGGCAACCTTGCGGGCAACATGAGCCGATCCCTGAAGATCGTGGATCACTTGCTGACCCGCGTCTGAGCCTCACTGGATATTCCAGAACGGCATCTCGCAATTCTTGTACCAACCTGGGTTTTGCGCACCTACAATGGCGGCGTGAACTCCACAGCAATATTTGTGCCGCGATTTTCCTTGTCCAGCCTGATTCTCGGGCTGGCCTTGTTGTTGGCCCCGCCTTTGATCCGGGCAGAGCGGGCCGACCGCGATAAACCCATGAATGTGGAGTCCGACCGGCTCGATCACGACGACTTGCGACAAGTCAGCGTCTTCCAAGGCCGGGTTGTGCTCACCAAAGGCACGCTCATCCTCAGGGGCGATCGCATCGAGGTGCGCGAAGACCCGCAGGGCTTTCAATACGGGCAAGTCATTCCCAAGTCTGGTGAAAAAGCTTTTTACAGACAAAAACGCGAAGGCGTGAATGAATGGATTGAAGGCGAGGCCGACCGCATCGAATACGACGGCAAAGCCGATGTGGTCACGCTGATTCGCCAAGCCAGGTTGCGCCGCTACATGGGCACGCAACTCAACGATGAATTCACCGGCGACCGCATCGTTTACGAAAACCCCAAAGACCAGTTTTCCATCCAATCGGCCAACCCCTCGGCCAACGACGCCAAGTCGGGCACTTCGCCTTCTGGTCGCGTGCGTGCCGTGCTCACGCCCAAGCGCACCGCAACGCCATGAGTAAAGAGGCCTTGCCCCAGCATGCGCTCAAGGCGCACAACCTCAAAAAATCCTATGGCAGTCGCACCGTTGTTCACGACGTCTCGGTGGAGGTCAGGCAGTCTGAGGTGGTGGGTTTGCTTGGCCCCAACGGTGCAGGAAAGACAACCTCCTTTTACATGATCGTGGGCTTGGTGCGCTCCGATGCAGGACGCATCACCATCGATGACCAGGCCATCCATCAACTGCCCATTCACCAGCGTGCGCGAATGGGCTTGGGCTATTTGCCCCAAGAGGCATCGATCTTTCGCAAGCTCAATGTGGCCGACAACATCCGTGCCGTGCTGCAGTTGCAACGCGACCCGGCAGGCCAATTGCGCGATGCAGATTGGGTCGAAGAGCGGCTGACCCAACTGCTCAAAGATTTGCGGGTGGAACACCTCGCGGACTCGCCCTCGGTGGCACTTTCTGGCGGCGAACGTCGGCGCGTCGAGATCGCCAGGGCGCTGGCCACCGATCCGCGCTTCATTTTGCTGGACGAGCCATTCGCTGGCATTGACCCGATTGCCGTCATCGAAATCCAGCGCATCATTGCTTTCCTCAAGTCCCGTGGCATTGGGGTGTTGATCACCGATCACAACGTGCGCGAGACCCTGGGCATTTGTGATCGCGCGGCCATCATCAACGAAGGCCGCGTGTTGGCTGCGGGCCAGCCCAACGAGATCATCGAGAACCCCGACGTGCGTCGGGTGTATCTGGGTGAACATTTCCGGATGTGACGCAGTCGTTCGACCATGAAGCAAGGCCTCTCACTCCGAGTCTCCCAACACCTGGCCCTCACGCCTCAGCTTCAGCAATCGATCCGTTTGCTTCAGCTCTCGACCCTGGAGCTCAACCAGGAAATCGAGGACATGCTCGATGACAACCCATTTTTGGAGCGCGACCTAGAGGACGAGGGCGAGGCCTTTGGTCTGACGCAGGCCGATGCGGCCCCTGCGACCCAACGCGATGACGAGGACAGTTGGACGCCTTCTTCCGATGCCATGGGCGATGGCTTTCAGGAGTCCAGGGCCGAATCCCAGGTGTCTGACACCACGCCCGAAGCCGCCGATGTGGCGGAGAGTTGGGATGGTGACGGCAGCGTGGAGGTGTCGCCCAACGACAGCGAATGGGGTGGCGATGCGCCAGCGCGCAATGCCAGCGGCGAAGACGATGTTTCGGCATCCGATTTGCGCGGCCACCACGTGTCCTTGACCGATTTTTTGCACCAGCAAGCGTTGTCGCTGCGATTGAGCGAAGAGGACCAAGCGGCCCTGAAGTTTTTGATCGAATCGTTGGACGACGATGGCTATCTGACCGATCCATTGGACGAGCTGGCGGCGGGCTTGGCTGGCGACGATTGGGAGGCCCGTGAAGAGTTGGTTCATCGCTTCGAGGTGGCCAAGCGGTTGCTGCAAAACCTTGAACCCACCGGTGTGGGGGCGGTCGATTTGGCCGATTGCCTGGGCTTGCAGCTGCGCGCCATGGATCTTGAGGGAGAAACCGCTGAAGTGCGAGATGTGGCCCTGGCCATGCTGCAGCAACCCCTGACGCTTTTGGCCAAACGCGACATCAAAAAACTCGCCCAGTTGGTGGCGGCCAGTGAAGCGCGGGTCAAAGCAGCCGTGGCCTTGATTGCACGGCTTGAACCCAAGCCCGGCCGTCGCTTTGTCGATGTGCAGGGCCAAGAAGTCATCCCCGACGTCATCGTCACGCGCAGCGGCGTGGATCGCAACGGCCTCATGCGCTTTAAGGTGCAACTCAATCCCGATGTGATGCCCAAGCTCAAGGTCAACGACCACTACGCCAACGCACTCAAGGGTGCAGGCAAGTCGGATGCTGCAACGGGTTTGCAGCAGCGCTTGCAAGAGGCCCGCTGGATGATCAAGAACATCCAGCAACGCTTTGACACCATCTTGCGCGTGAGCGAAGCCATCTTGCAGCGTCAGCGCTCTTTCTTCATGCATGGCGAACTCGCCATGAAGCCCATGGTCTTGCGAGAAATTGCCGATGAATTGGGCATGCACGAGTCCACCATTTCCCGAGTGACCACAGCCAAGTTCATGGCCACACCTTTGGGCACCTTTGAGTTGAAATACTTTTTCGGTTCGGGTTTGGGCACCGAGAGCGGACACAGTGCATCGAGCACTGCGGTGCGGGCCTTGATCAAGCAGTTCATCGCCAGCGAGAACCCGAAAAAACCGCTGTCGGACAACCAGATCGCCGACATGCTCAAGGAGCAGGGCATTGATTGCGCCCGTCGCACCGTGGCCAAGTACCGCGAGGCCATGCGGATTGCCCCGACCCAATTGCGAAAGGTCTTGTGAACCCCTTCTCTGTTTATGTGTCGGTGCCTTTGGGCCTGGCCGATGTCCTCGCGCAAGAAATCACCCAGATCCTGGGTTTGCCCAAGTCCCAATTGCGCATTGAGCGCACGGGTGTGCGCTTGCGCACCGATGCGCCAGGTGTGATGCGGCTGAACCTGCATTCGCGCTTGGCGCAGCGCGTGCTGATCGAGGTGCATCAAGGCCAATACCGCAATGAAGACGAGGTCTATGCCGCTGCTGCCGCTGTGGCTTGGGAAGATTGGTTCACGGTCAGTCGCAGCATTCGGGTGGATGTCACGGCCAACCGCTGTCCCTTGAAGAGCATTCACTTTGCGGCATTGCGCGTGAAAGATGCGGTGGCCGATCGTTTCCGCGATCGCACGGGTCAGCGGCCCAACGTCGACACCCATAGACCCGATGTGCGCTTGCACGTGCACCTTGAAGAGTCGCAGTTGCAGTTGTCCATCGACACCTCGGGCGATCCTTTGTTCAAGCGTGGATGGCGCGAAGACAAAGGCGACGCCCCATTGAAAGAAAACCTTGCCTCTGCCTTGTTGGCGCTCAGTGGTTGGAGTCAGCCTTTGGGTGATGCGCCCAGTGGCTGTGCTCAAGGCCTGCCCTTGTTCGATCCTTGCTGTGGCAGTGGCACGCTGGTGATTGAAGCCGCGCAAGTGGCTTGTGGGATGGCACCGGGTTTGATGCGCCGTTTCGGTTTTGAGCGGCTTCAAGCTTTTGAGGCCAACGAATGGCGCCGCCTCGTTCAAGCCGCTCGCGATGCGATTCATGCCCCACTTGCACCGGTTTTTGGCAGCGATGTGGCGTTTCGCATGGTTGACTTCGCGGGGCGCAATGCCGAACGGGCGGGTGTTGCGAAAGCCGCCCATTTCCGAGGAGGAGACGCCTTGCAGCGCAACCCTCCGATTGAACAACCGGGTTGGATGGTCCTCAACCCACCTTATGGTGAGCGCATTGAAGCTGCGGGCGTGGCGGGTGCGCGCCAGCATGCGCAGGTGGCCGATGGACAAGACTTCATGGCGCGATTGGCCTCGCATTGGAAGCAACACTTTGCAGGCTGGCAAGCTTGGGTGCTGTCGCCGGATTTGGAATTGCCAGCGCGCATGCGCATGAAAGCCTCGCGCCGCACGCCGGTATGGAACGGCCCCATCGAATGCCGACTGTTTCGCTTCGAGTTGGTCGCAGGGTCCAACCGCCGAGGGCTAGAACGTGCTGGTGATTGACACCAATGTCTTGCTCGATGTGTGGGTGTTTGACGATCCCCGCGCACAGGCCTTGCGCCAAGCCTTGCAGGCAAGGCAGGTGGATTGGCTCACCACGCCCGCCATGCGCGAGGAATGGCTGCGCGTGCTGCATTACCCCCATTTGTGCGCACGGTGGACACGCAAATCGCTGAGTCTGGATCAGTTGATGGCCCACTTTGACCTGAGCACCAGCGTGGCCGATGCGCCGCGCGCGCCTTGGGTGTGCAAAGACCCGGATGACCAAAAGTTTGTCGATTTGGCCGTGGCCCATGCATCAGTCCATGAGCTGGGCGTTCAGCTCATCAGCAAGGACTTCGAAGTGTTGCGCATGAAAAAACGACTGGCCCAATCTGGTGTGACGGTGCTGAATCAGTGGCCATCCACTGCGCATCAGGACACGATGCTGGAGGGCGTGTCTTTGGGTGAAAGCAATTCAAGCAAAGTGCTCAGGGCATGAACCACGGTGGCTTGGCGCACCGCTGATCGGTCACCTTTGAATTGACAGCGTTCGGTTTTGACCCATGCGGTTTCAGCGCCCAAGGTGGGGCCCGAATCGCCCGGCATGGCCCATGCAAACCACACGGTTCCCACAGGTTTGTCGGCGCTGCCGCCGCCGGGGCCAGCGATGCCGGTGACGGCCAAAGAAACCTGAGCTGCGGATTGGCGCAATGCGCCTAAAGCCATGGCCCTGGCCACGCTTTCGCTCACTGCGCCATCGCGTTCGATGAGGGCGTTGGCCACGCCCAAAGACTCGTGTTTGGCTTCGTTGGAGTAGGTGACAAAACCGCGCTCGAACCAATCGCTGGAGCCCGCCTTGTCGGTACAGGCGGCAGCGATGAGGCCTCCGGTGCAGCTCTCTGCAGTCACGAGCATCCAGCCATGGTGCAACAGCAAATCGGACAAAGACCGCACGAGGTCAATTGGAGAAGAAGAGTTCATTGGGTGGCTTGCCAAAAAGCAAGGATCAGCAAAGTCATGAAACCGGCAACGATGTCGTCGGCCATGATGCCAAATCCCCCGCGCCAACCCCATCCATGGAAATACCGATCCACCCAGCGCACGGGGCCGGGCTTGAGGATGTCAAAAAAGCGAAACAGCGAGAAAGCGGCGACTTGACCCCACAGGCCAGCAGGCATCCAAATCCAGAGCACCCACCAAAAGGCAACGATTTCATCGATGACGATGGATGAAGGGTCGGCTTGAACCAAATGCTCGGCGGTGACCGTGCTGGCCCACCAGCCTATGGGCAAGGCGGCGAGAAAAACGCCGGCCATTTGTTGGGGGCTGAGCCAGAAATCCAGCGCCATGAAGGACACCCAAGCCCATAGCGTGCCCACTGTGCCGGGGCCCCACCACGACAGGCCACTGCCAAAACCCAGGGCGATGAAATGGGCGGGGTGGCTGAGCAAGAAACGGTGGTTGATCATGAACGTGAAAAGTGGTCGAAGCTGGCAAAGCGATGGGAAAGCAATTCGCCGTTGCGGTCAAGGATGCGAAGGCCTTGTTCGGCATCGATGTGTCCGATTCGGGTGACGGGCACGCCCACTGAAAGTGCGGCCTCTTCCACCTCGGCGCGGTGATCGGCCGAAGCGGTGAACAGCAGTTCGTAGTCATCACCGCCGCTGAGCACCCATTCAAGTCGGCGTGCCCAGGGCAATGCGGCAACGGGCGAGCTCAGGCCTTGTGCGGTGTCCAGCCAATCGGTGGACAAGGTCGCTCCAACGCTGGAGCCTTGCAAGACATGGCCCAAGTCGCCCAGCAGGCCATCGCTCAGGTCGATGGCGGCGTTCGCCACGCCCCGCAATGCCACGCCCAAGGCGATGCGTGGGGTGGGCATTTCCATTCGCAAACGCATGGCGTCCCAATCGTCTGCGTCCAAGCGGGCGTGTCCTCGAAACACTTCCAGCGCCAACCGGGCATCGCCAATCGTGCCGCTCACATAGATGTCATCACCGGGCTGAGCGCCGTGCCGCACCAAGGCCTGTCGAGGGGGAACCAAGCCAAAGATCGTGATGCCGATGGTGAGTGGGCCTTGAGTGGTGTCGCCCCCCATGAGTTCGACATCGTGGGCATCGGCCAAGGCAAATAAGCCTTTGGAAAAACCAGCAAGCCAGCGCTCGTCGGCTTTGGGCAAAGACAGGCTCAAAGTGAATCCCCAGGGCATGGCCCCACAGGCGGCCAAGTCGCTGAGGTTGACGGCCAAGGCCTTGTGACCCAGACGAAAGGGGTCGACGGTGCTCAGAAAGTGACGTCCTTCAACCAACAAGTCGGTGGAAATCGCCAGCTCCATGTCCGAAGGTGGCTTCATCACAGCGCAGTCGTCGCCCATGCCCAGGCTGGCCCGCCTTGCTGGCCGCTTGAAGAATCGGTCGATGAGGTCGAACTCGCCCATGAATGCAGAGCGAATCAATGCAAGCGACGCGAGGCGCTGTCGCTGAGCCCGTCAAGCACGAACATGGGGATGTCCACTTCGAAGGGCTCACCTTCTAAGGTGACGCACAGGTAGCGGCCATGCATGGTGCCTGTGGATGTTCTCAGGCGTGTGCCGCTGCTGTATTCGAAAGCCTGACCGGGTTGAATCAGGGGTTGGTGTCCCACCACGCCCAAGCCACGGACTTTTTCATGAACGCCATTGGCATCGTTGATGTGCCAGGTGCGCGCAATGACTTGCGCGGGCACTTCGCCCACGTTGCGGATGGTGATGGTGTATTCGAAGACAAACAAGGCCTCATCGTCAGACTCGGCATGGGGCACATGGCGGCAGATCACTTCTACGCGGAGTTCAGCCTTGGACATGGGGCGTGGGAATGCAGTGGATCAAGGGGATGCAGTCATTCTCACACCATAATCATGCGCATGAGCACCCCAACCGCAAATCCCCATTTCATCGCCCCATCCATTCTTTCTGCCGACTTTGCCCGCTTGGGCGAAGAGGTTCGCCAAGTGATTGCTGCTGGGGCCGACTGGATTCATTTTGATGTGATGGACAACCACTATGTGCCCAACCTCACCGTGGGCCCCATGGTGTGTCAGGCCATCAAGCCCCATGCCAAAACCGCATCGGGTCGGCCTGTGCCCATCGATGTTCACCTGATGGTGAGCCCGGTGGATGCCCTGGCCGCCTCGTTTGCCCAAGCCGGCGCAGACCTCATCAGCTTTCACCCCGATGCATCCCCTCATGTGCATCGCAGCATTCAAGCGGTGCGTGCAGCTGGCTGCCAAGTGGGCTTGGTCTTTAACCCTGCCGAACCCCTCACGGTTCTGGATTGGGTGATCGAAGACATTGACCTCATCCTCATCATGAGCGTCAACCCCGGATTTGGCGGGCAAAGCTTCATTGAAAGCGCATTGCGCAAGATCGAAGAGGCGCGTCACCGCATCCAAGCCTCTGGCAAGGCCATCCGCCTTGAAGTCGATGGCGGCATCAAGGCCGACAACATCCGCCGTGTGGCCGATGCCGGGGCCGACACCTTTGTGGCTGGAAGCGCTATTTTTGGCAAGCCTGATTACAAAGTGGTGATCGACGCCATGCGGGCTGCACTGGGCTGAAAGACCTGACGACCAGCTTTGCTACACTTTGTCCATCATGTTGAGCATTCATTACCCCACTAGCGCAGCACTTGCGCCGGTCTTCACCCACCGTGAGGATCGGGGAGCTTGGCCCTGGCGTCAGCCAGTCTGATTCGCCTTGTTCGTCGGCAGCCTGCCTGTCGCTCTTGCCCCCAGCGGGCTCGTCTGAATCTTTTTGCAGCCCATGGCTCAGTCGGCCTAGGCGCAAAGCCCATGAAAGCATCCCCATGATCACCGAACTGGAATTCAAAAGCCTTGCAGGACAGGGCTACAACCGCATCCCTTTGATGCTGGAAGCCTTTGCCGATCTCGAAACGCCGCTCTCGCTTTATCTCAAATTGGCCCACACCAAAGACGATGGCCGGCACAGTTTTTTGCTCGAATCCGTTGTAGGTGGCGAACGCTTTGGTCGGTACAGCTTCATCGGCTTGCCCGCGCGAACCTTGGTCAGGGCCAGTGGCTTTGGCGATCAGGCCAAGACCGAGGTGGTTCGCGATGGGGTGGTGGTGGAGACCTCCAGCGGCAATCCGCTTGATTTCATCGCGAGCTACCAGCAGCGCTTCAAGGTCGCATTGCGCCCAGGTCTGCCACGGTTTTGCGGTGGGCTGGCGGGCTATTTCGGTTATGACGCGGTTCGCTACATCGAAAAAAAGCTGGAGAAAACTTGCCCGCCCGACACCTTGGGCACGCCAGACATCTTGCTCTTGCAGTGCGAAGAGTTGGCGGTGATCGACAACTTGTCGGGCAAGTTGTATTTGATCGTTTACGCAGACCCCTCGCAAAGCGAAGCCTATGCCCACGCCAAGCGCCGATTGCGCGAGCTCAAAGAGCTGTTGAAGTATTCGGTGAGTGCGCCTGTGGTCAAGCCCACTCAGTCTTATCCTGCAGAGCGCGATTACGCCAAGGCCGATTACCTCGCAGCCGTTGAGCGCGCCAAAGCATTGATTGCAGACGGCGACTTCATGCAAGTGCAAGTGGGCCAGCGCATCAAGAAGCGTTACACCGAAAGCCCTTTGTCGCTTTATCGGGCATTGCGCTCACTCAATCCCAGCCCTTACATGTATTTCTACAACTTCGGGGACTTTCATGTGGTGGGGGCAAGCCCAGAGATCTTGGTTCGCCAAGAGCACACCCCTGAAGGGCAAAAAGTCACCATCCGCCCTTTGGCTGGCACCCGTCCGCGTGGCGCGACGCCCGAACAAGACAAAGCCACCGAGGCCGAACTGCTGGCAGACCCCAAAGAGCGCGCTGAACACGTCATGCTGATTGATTTGGCCCGCAACGACATTGGTCGCATCGCTAAGATCGGATCGGTCAAGGTGTCCGAGGCTTTTGTGGTCGAACGCTATAGCCATGTGATGCACATCGTCAGCAATGTCGAAGGGCTTTTGCTCGACGGCATGAGCAACATGGATGTGCTCAAGGCCACTTTCCCGGCAGGAACGCTCACTGGTGCGCCCAAGGTGCATGCCATGGAATTGATCGATCAACTCGAGCCCGTCAAGCGCGGCATTTACGGCGGTGCTTGTGGTTACATCAGTTTTGCTGGCGACATGGATGTGGCGATTGCAATTCGAACCGCCGTGATCAAAGACCAATTGCTCCATGTGCAAGCGGCAGCTGGTGTGGTGGCCGACAGCGTTCCCGAGATGGAATGGCGCGAAACCGAGCACAAGGCGAGGGCGTTGCTGCGCGCCAGCGAGTTGGTGGAAGAGGGACTGGAGTGATGACCATGGCCAAAGCAATCAAACTCCTCATGGTCGATAACTACGATTCGTTCACCTTCAACATCGTTCAATATTTGGGCGAGCTGGGCGCTGAGGTCGAAGTGTTTCGCAACGATGAAATCACTCTGGAAGGCATTGCCGCGCGTGCGCCCGACCGATTGGTGATTTCGCCCGGCCCGTGTTCGCCCAACGAGGCGGGCATTTCAGTGGCGGCCATCCAGCACTTTGCTGGCCAAATTCCCATCTTGGGTGTTTGCTTGGGTCACCAAAGCATAGGCGCTGCGTTTGGTGGCCGCATTGTTCGGGCGCAAGCCCAAATGCATGGCAAAACCAGTGTCATCAGCACCACGCAAGAAGGCGTTTTCTCAGGCTTGCCCAGGCAGTTCACGGTGAATCGCTATCACTCGCTGGCGATCGAACGCGATACTTGCCCCGGTTGTCTCAAGGTCACGGCTTGGACCGACGATGGCGAAATCATGGGCGTGCGCCACACTGAGCTCGACATCGAGGGTGTTCAGTTTCACCCCGAATCTATCCTGACTGAGCATGGTCATGCCTTGCTCAAAAACTTTTTGGATTGAACCTCATGCCTCACAACATTACCCTGACCCCACAAGAAGCGCTTCAACGCGTCATCGAGCACCGAGAGATTTTTCACGACGAGATGCTGCACCTCATGCGGATGATCATGCGGGGCGAAATGTCGCCCGTGATGACAGCGGCCATCATCACTGGCTTGCGAGTGAAAAAAGAAACCATTGGCGAGATCACGGCGGCGGCCCAAGTGATGCGCGAGTTCTCCACCAAAGTGAATGTGGCCGATGCCCGCAATTTGGTCGACATCGTGGGCACTGGCGGTGATGGCTCGCACACTTTCAACATTTCAACGTGCTCCATGTTTGTTGCCGCGGCTGCTGGGGCTAAGACGGCCAAGCACGGTGGGCGAAGCGTGAGCAGCAAGTCGGGCAGCGCCGATGTGCTCGAGGCTTTGGGTGCCCACATCAACCTCTCGCCTGAGCGCATTGCGGCTTGTTTGCAGGAAACAGGAATTGGCTTCATGTTCGCACCCAACCACCATCCAGCCATGAAAAATGTGGCGCCTGTGCGCAAAGAACTCGGTGTTCGCACCATGTTCAATATCCTGGGCCCGCTCACCAATCCAGCCAGCGCACCCAATATCCTGATGGGGGTGTTTCACCCCGATTTGGTCGGCATTCAGGTCCGTGCGCTGGAGCGCCTTGGCGCTCAGCATGCGCTGGTCGTGTATGGGCGCGATGGCATGGATGAGATCAGTTTGGGCGCTTCGACTTTGGTGGGCGAGCTCAAGGATGGCGTGATCCGCGAGTACGAAATCCATCCCGAGGACTTTGGCATGACCATGGCCAGCAATCGGGCCTTGAGGGTTGAAACGCCGCAAGAGTCTGTGGCGATGTTGCGCTCGGTGCTCAACAATGAGGCCGGTGCGCCGCGTGACACGGTGTTGCTCAATGCGGGCGCAGCCCTTTACGCGGCCAACGTGGTGACCCGCATCGAAGAAGGCATTGCGCGTGCAAGCGAGGCTCTGCAAAGCGGCGCCGCTCAGGCCAAATTGGCCCAATTCGTGGCCTTCACACAAAGGGAGGGCGCATGAGCGACATCCTCAACAAAATCGTGGCGGTCAAACGCGACGAAGTGGCCGCTGGCTTGAAAAAGAAATCCTTGGCCGCCATGCGCGCCGATGCCGAAAGTCGCGTGCTGACCCGTGATTTCGAAGGGGCTTTGAGGACCAAGATGGCGGCGGGTCAACCAGCGGTGATCGCAGAAATCAAAAAAGCCAGCCCATCCAAAGGCGTTTTGCGCGAGGATTTTGTGCCAGCCGATATCGCGCAAAGCTACGCGCAAGGCAATGGCGTCATCAGCGCTGCCTGTTTATCGGTTCTGACGGACCAGTCCTTCTTTCAGGGTTGCAACGATTTCCTCAAACAGGCGCGTGCCAGTTGTGATCTGCCGGTTTTGCGCAAGGATTTCATGATTGACCCCTATCAGGTCTATGAAGCCCGGGCGATTGGCGCAGACTGCATCTTGCTCATCGTCGCATGCTTGGACGATGCGCGCATGGCCGAATTGGAAGCCTTGGCCCACAGCTTGGGCATGGCCGTATTGGTAGAGGTTCATGACCGTGAAGAGATGCAGCGGGCCCTCAAACTCAAAACGCCCCTGATCGGAGTCAACAACCGCAATCTGCGCAGCTTTGAAGTGAGCCTTCAAACCACTTTGGACTTGATGTCAGATGTGCCAAAAAGCCGACTTTTGATCACTGAAAGCGGGATTTTGACGAAAGAAGATGTCAATCGCATGCGATCGGCCGAGGTTCACGCTTTCTTGGTTGGCGAGGCCTTCATGCGCGCCAAAGAGCCCGGTCTGGCGCTCGCCGATCTCTTTGGCGGCTGAAGCGGCGCATGCCCCGGGAGCCTCAGGTGTCTCAGACCTCTTTGTTTGACGTGTCTGGCTCGGCGGCGACCGAAGCCCCGGATCGGCTCACGGCGACCACCTGGGCCAAATGGCGCAATCCGCCAGAAATTGGTGCGGGTTGGCGCGACACCTGGACTTCTTGGGCTAAGGGTGCTCAGGCCCAAGGTCTGGCCTCCCAAATTCAAGCGGCATTGGAGGCGGGCGAAACGATTTATCCGCCCGTGCCTTGGCAAGCCTTGGCCCTGACCGATTTGTCCGCCGTGCGAGTCGTGATCCTGGGTCAAGACCCCTACCACGGCCCTGGCCAGGCGCATGGACTGGCTTTTTCGGTTCAGCGTGGGGTTGCCATCCCGCCCTCTTTGAGGAACATCCGGGCTGAAAGCCAGCGCACCGAAAACCTTCAATGGCCCGATCATGGCGATTTGACCGCCTGGGCCAAGCGTGGTGTTTTGTTGCTCAACACCACATGGACTGTGGCGCAAGCTCAGGCGGCCAGTCACGCCAAATGGGGTTGGGACTCGCTCACGCATGCGATTCTGGCGGCGGTTTGGGGGTCCAAGGCGCCTTTGGTTTGTCTGGCTTGGGGTGGGCATGCCCACCGCATCGTGGATGAATTGGCCTCGCAAAACCCCGAACCTCGGCTTCCCAGGTTGGTCTTGAAGGCCAATCACCCCTCGCCTTTATCGGCCCGTCGTCCGCCGGTTCCCTTTATGGGCTGTGACCACTTTAGTTTGGCCCGTGAGTGGTTGCTTGAGCAGGGTGTGCCTTGGGTCTGGGCCTTAGATTAAGGGGTTTTCTGGCTAAAGTGAGTTGCAATCTGTTATAGTCGATGGTTCGCCGGAGGGGTGCCCGAGTGGCTAAAGGGGGCAGACTGTAAATCTGTTGGCTTACGCCTACGCTGGTTCGAATCCAGCCTCCTCCACCAGCGATGAACGCAAGATGGACGACGTGCGTTGAGGTGAACTGCATCCAAATGGGTTCAAATGAGTTCCAAATGGGTTCATGTGACCGATGTGGGAGTAGTTCAATGGTAGAACCTTAGCCTTACAAGCT